>Ga0105241_10001374_pt1 | contig 18553 bp, 18 predicted proteins | sample KBSC64metaG_FD_80422 | JGI IMG/M metagenome (GOLD analysis project Ga0105241, IMG submission 80422) | Corn rhizosphere microbial communities from Kellogg Biological Station, Michigan, USA - KBS C6-4 metaG | ecosystem: Host-associated > Plants > Roots > Rhizosphere > Soil | place: Michigan, USA... | reverse complement strand
CCGGGGGCGAGAACGGGGGCGAGAACGGGGGCGAGAACGGGGGCGAGACCGCGGTAGGGCTGGCGGAGGAGTCCCTTTCCGGGCCCGCGACGGCGCGCGGGGCTCAGGCCGAGTGGGAGGACGAGGACGAGTGGGAGGACGAGGCGGAATGGGAGGGCAGGGAGTTCGGCGGCGGAGGCCTGCTGCCGCCGGTCGCCGCGCATGACGCCGATCTCCGATCGGCAGCACTGAGCCCACCGACAGCACTTGGCGGCACCGCACCCGCTGGAGTTGGGAGCGCGGGGAGCTGGAGTGCAGCGCCGGGTCGCTCTGACGAGGACGGTCTGGACCGCGCCGGCGAAGGCGGCGGCGATCGTGTCGGCGAGGGCGGCGAGGGCGGCGAGGGCGGTCAGGGCGGCCAGGGGGGCCAGGGGGGCGACCGTGGCGACCGTGGCGACAGCGGCGAGCGTGTCGATGCCGGCGATGTCGGCGACAGCGGCGAGCGTGTCGATGCCGGCGAGGCGGGCGAGCGTGGCGAGACGGACGAGGGCGGCGAGCGCGGCGGGCACGGGGGCGAGGGCGACGGCGCGGTCGACCTCCGGGGCGACGTTGAGGGCGGCGGAGCGGGGAGAGGCGCCGCCGGCGGGGGTGGGGACGCCTCTGACGGCGGAGGCGCGGACGAGGCCGACGGTGCTGAAGCGGGGGAGAGCGGGGCCGGGCGGCGTCAAGTGTTGCGGTGGAGCCGGTCGCCCGCGGCGGTCCTGGTCGGCGTGCTGATCGGCCTGCTCGGGTTCGGTTTAGCGGTTCAGGTGCGAAGCAATACGTCGACAAGCGGACTTCCTGCCGCGCGGCAGGAGGACCTGGTGCGGATCCTCGACGACCTCTCCTCCCGGGAGGACCGGCTGCGCCGGCAGATCGCCGAGCTCGAGGCGGCTCGCGCGCGGCTGTCCAGCGCGGGCGACACGTCGAGCACCGCGCTGCAGGAGGCCCGCACGCGCTCCGAGGCGCTCGGCATCCTGGCCGGCACCGTCGCCGCCCAGGGCCCCGGTGTCGTGCTGACGATCACCGACCCGGATCACCGGCTGGCCGCCGAGGACCTGCTCGACACCGTCGAGGAGCTGCGCGCCGCCGGCGCCGAGGCGATCCAGGTCGGCGGCGTCCGGATCGGCCTCGACTCGAGCTTCACCGCCGCAGACACGGGGATCGCGGTCGACGGCGTCGCCGTCACCGTCCCGTACACGATCCTGGCGATCGGCGACCCGCCCACGCTCGCCACCGCGATGGGCATCCCGGGCGGGGTCGCCGACACGGCCAAGCGGGCGGGCGGCGAGGCCCGCACCGAGGAGCGCCAGCAGGTGGTCATCCACGCGCTGCGCCCGGTGAAGAGCCCGCACTACTCCCGACCCACGAACTGAGCCGGGGGTGCACCGGCGGGTGCGGGGTGCGGCAGAACTAGTACGGTCTCGCGCGTGAACCTGCCCGAGGACCTGAAGTACACCGCCGAGCACGAGTGGGTCCGCGCGACCGAAGGCCACACGCTGCGGGTCGGCATCACGGACTACGCGCAGAGCGCGCTCGGCGACATCGTCTACGTCTCGCTGCCCGGCGTCGGCACCGCCGTCACGGCCGGACAGCCGATGGGCGAGGTCGAGTCGACCAAGAGCGTCTCGGACGTCTTCGCCCCGATCGCCGGCACCGTGCTGGCCCGCAACGACGCCCTGGAGTCGCAGCCCGAGCTGCTCAACTCCGACCCGTACGGGGAGGGCTGGATCGTCGAGATCGAGGTCGGCGACATCGGCGTGGTCAACTCGCTTCTCGACGCGGACGCGTACCGTGAGCTCGTCGAGGACTCCTGATTCCGTCAAGCTCCACTACCGGTTGACCCTTGCGGAACGGGCTGACTAGGCTCGCTCGTCCCTCACACACACGACGACCGAGCCGGGAGGCGAGCGCGACGTGTTCTGCACCCGCTGCGGCCACGACAACCCCGACGACGCGCGCTTCTGCGCCCAGTGCGGGGCGCCGCTGGCCCGGGTCGAGTACGCCGCCTCGCCGGATGCGACCTCGATCTTCCAGCCCGGTGCGTTCGACGAGGGTCCCGTCGACGAGCCGAACGAGGAGGCGGCCGGCGCCGTCGACGCGCTGCCGGCCGGTTCGGCGTTGCTGGTGGTCAAGCGTGGCCCCAACGCGGGCAGCCGGTTCCTGCTCGACCAGGACGTGACGACGGCCGGCCGGCACCCGGACAGCGACATCTTCCTCGACGACGTGACGGTCTCCCGCCGGCACGCGGAGTTCCGCCGCGAGGGCGGCGGCTTCGTCGTGCACGACGTCGGCAGCCTCAACGGGACCTACGTCAACCGGCAGCGCATCGACGTCGCGGCGCTGGCCGGCGGCGACGAGGTGCAGATCGGCAAGTTCCGGCTGCTCTACCTCGCGGGCGCCCGGGCCGGCGGTGAAGAGCCGGCCGCCGTACGGTGAGCTCCACGGGGGCCAACGCCAGGTCCTCCCTGAGCATCGGGGAGGTCCTCGGCCAGCTGCGCCCCGAGTTCCCGGACATCACCATCTCCAAGATCCGCTTCCTCGAGGCGGAAGGGCTGATCCACCCGGAGCGGACCCCGTCCGGCTACCGGAAGTTCTCCTCCGGCGACGTGGCCCGGCTCCGGTTCGTGCTGGCCGAGCAGCGTGACCACTACCTGCCGCTGCGGGTGATCAAGGACCATCTCGACGCCATCGACCGCGGGCTCGAGCCGCCGGAGCGGGGTCCGGGCAGCACCACCCGGCGCGGCCCGCGGGCGGTCTCGTCGGTGCCGATGCCCGGCGCCGAGGCGTTCGTGCCGGAGTCGTCCGAGGTCCGGATGAGCCGCGATGAGCTGCTCGGCGAGGCCGGGCTGGAGGCGGAGCAGCTCGAGTAGCTCGAGCAGTTCGGGTTGGTCAGCAAGCGGGCCGGCGGGGCGTACGACGGCGATGCGCTGGCGGTCGCGACCTGCGCCGCGGAGATGGCGCGGTACGGGATCGAGCCACGGCACCTGCGTGCCTTCCGGACCGCGGCCGACCGCGAGATCGGGCTGTTCGAGCAGGTGGTCACGCCGCTGATCCGGCAGCGCAACCCGGAGGCCCGCGGCCGGGCGGACGAGGCGATCCGGGAGCTGGCCGCACTGTCGGTGCGGCTGCACGCGACGCTCGTCAAGGCCGGGCTGCGGGCCGAGCTCGGCGGCTGAACCCCCGCTTCCACAGGGTCACCCGCCCGGCGGCACGAGGCCCCACCCGAGGGCGATCCGGCCCCGCACCGTGTAGCGTCAGAACGGCAGAACCTGCTGGGTGGGAGGCTCCGCTGTGAACGAGCTGCGTGTGGTGGGAGTACGGGTGGAGCTGCCCGTGAACCAGCCGATCGTGCTGCTCAAGGAAGCCGAGGGCGACCGTTACCTGCCGATCTGGATCGGCGCGGTCGAGGCATCCGCGATCGCGTTCGAGCAGCAGGGTGTCCGCCCGGCCCGCCCGCTGACCCACGACCTGCTGCGGGACGTGATCGGCGCGCTCGGCGCCCGGTTGGAGGCCGTGCACATCACCGACCTGCGCGACGGCGTGTTCTACGCGGAGCTGGTGTTCGCCGGCGGGGCCCGGGTCAGCGCCCGGCCGTCGGACGCGATCGCGCTGGCGCTGCGGTCCGGGACGACGATCCTCGGCGAGGAGGCCGTGCTGGCCGAGGCCGGCATCTCGATCCCGGACGAGCAGGAGGACGAGGTGGAGAAGTTCCGGGAGTTCCTGGACACCATCTCGCCGGACGACTTCGCTGGTCAGTGAGGTGAGCAGGGACACGCCGGGGTGGTGCGTTGACCCTGGCGGTCGGACCGCATAGCGTCCGAATCACCACCGTGCAACTCCCCGGCCGGTGTACCGAGAAGGGCATCCCCGTGAGCGACGGCCAGCCACCGCTGCAGGAGGCGCTGTTCCCGGTTGGGTTCCCGGCCGAGGTGCCCGACGAGCTGCTCGGATACCGCGGGACGACCGCGTGCAGCGCCGCCGGCATCACCTACCGGCAGCTCGACTACTGGGCCCGCACCGACCTGGTCGCGCCGTCGATCCGGTCCGCGGCCGGCTCCGGTACGCAGCGGCTCTACTCGTTCAAGGACATCCTCGTCCTCAAGGTGGTCAAGCGGCTGCTCGACACCGGGGTCTCGCTGCACAACATCCGGGTCGCCGTCGAGCACCTGCGGGCGCGCGGGGTCGACGACCTGGCGAACGTCACGCTGCTGTCGGACGGGACGACGGTCTACGAGTGCACCTCGGCCGAGGAAGTCGTCGACCTGCTCGCCGGCGGGCAGGGCGTGTTCGGAATTGCGGACAGCGGAGCGCTCAAGGAGCTGCACGGGTCGCTGGCGCACCTGCCGGCCGAGCGGGCCGAGCCCACCGCGGCGACGGGTCCGGTCGAGCCGACCGCCGCGGACGAGCTGGGCCAGCGCCGCCGCCGGCGCACCGCTTCCGCCTGAGCTGGGCGTCGCCGGCACCGGCGCACTGCCTCCGCCTGAGCCCGACCACACCTCACCCACCCGTCTGCCCTCAGCGGCACCCGTCGCCGGCGGGCGGCGCGCCAACGCCGTCCCGGCCGGAACAACGGGTACATCCGGCCGGTGCCGGGTGGTGCTCGGCCGCTGCCGCCTCAGCGCCGCGTGACGCCGGCGGACGGTCGGCGCCTGCCCGCCTCCGGTGACCACGGTGGAGATGAGGCCGTGAACGGACCAAGGATGGACTAGAGGTTGAGACTCGCGCGGATGTCGCCGAGGCCACGGGCGACGAGGAGGCGACCGCCGGGCGGGAGGCGGTCCCAGCCGGCGTCGGTCCAGCGGCGCCAGAGGCGGGCATCGGTCTCGACCCGGACGGGCACGGTCCGGCCCGGCTCGGCGGTGACCGCGGTCCAGCCGACGAGCCGCACCGGCTGGTCGGCGTCGGCCGGCTCCAGGTAGACCTGCACGACCTCGCGGCTGGTCCGGCCGCCGGTGTTGGTCACCTCCACCGTCACGGCCGATCCGTCCACCGCCGCCGGCCCGTACGACCAGCTCGAGTAGCCGAGCCCGTGCCCGAACCAGAACGCCGGCGCCGGCGCCCGCCCCGCATAGTGACCGCGGTGGCCGAGGAACGTGCCCTCGGCGTAGACGAGCCTGCCGTCGACCGGGGTGACCGACCAGGCCGGCGCGGCCCCGTCGGCGGCCGGGAACGTGCTCACCAGCCGGCCGGCCGGCTCGATGTCGCCGAGCAGCGCGGCGGCGACCGCGCGCCCGGCCTCCTGCCCGGGCAGCCCGGCCCAGAGCACAGCGTCGACCTCCGCCAGCCACGGCATCAGCACGGGCGTGGCCGCGTTCACCACGACGACCGTCCGGGCGGCGGCCGCCGCCACCGCGGACACCAGCGCGTCCTGCGCGCCGGGCAGCGCCAGCGTCGTCTTGTCGACCGCCTCGGTCTCCTGCTCGGCGGTAAGCCCGACCACGACCACGGCGACGTCCGCCGCCCGCGCCGCCGCCACCGCCTCGGCGATCACCGTCTCCGGGTCCCGCCGGGCCGGGCGGGCGACCAGCCCGAACAGTCCGGCGCCGGCCATCGGCGACCTGGCGGTGATCCGCCGCGTCGCGGTCGCCTCGACCTCGCGCGCCGTGTCGTACCGGTCCACCGCGGCGGGTGGGGCGAGGATCTCCTCGCCGAAGCCGTGGCCCGATGTGGTCAACTCCGTCGCGCGCACCGCCCCGTCCACGCTCAGCCGCCAGGACGCGGCCCCGAGCACGCCGACCTCGACCGGCCCGTCACCGGCCACCAGGGTCCGGATCCGTACCGTGGCCACGGTCTGCGGGAAGTCGTCGTCGAAGCCGACCAGCGCGGACGCCAGGTCGCTGTGCCGGTCCTGGATGACGGCGCCGTGCTCGTCGAGCAGGGTCAGCCGCACGCCCGGCGCACCGTCCCGCGGATCGCTGACGTACCCGGCCACCGCCGGCACCGGCCGGGACCGCACCTCGACCCCGTCGGTCACGGTGACCGCGTCGCCGAGCAGTGCCCGCAGCCCGTCCGCGACGCTGATCTGGTACGGCGGGGTGACCTGGGCCGAGCCGCCACCCATCCCCACCGTGTCGAGGGCGTGCCGGCCGATCAGCGCGACCCGCTGCCCGCGGGACAGCGGCAGCACGCCGTCGTTGGCGAGCACGGTCATCCCGGCGGCGGCGAGCCGGGTGAGCTGCTCGCGGCGGACCGGGCTGTCCGGCGCCGGCAGCGGTCCGGGTGCCGGCAGCGGTCCGGGTGCCGGCAGCGGTCCGGGTGCCGGCAGCGGTCCGGGTGCCGGCCGGGCGTCGTCGAGCGCGCCCACCCGGGTGGCCAGCCGCAGCAGCCGGCGCAGGTGGTCGTCGACCACCGACTCGGCCACCTCGCCGGACCGGACGGCGTCGACCAGCGCGTCGCCCCACGGCCCGACCGGACCCGGCATGACCAGGTCGAGGCCGCCGTTCGCGGCCGGACCGGCCGACTTGGTCGCGAACCAGTCGGACATCACCAGCCCGTCCCAGCCCCACTCACCCTTGAGGATCCCGTTGATCACGTGGTCCTGCTCGGTCGCCGGCACGCCGTTCACGTCGTTGTACGCGGCCATCACCGACCAGGGGTCGGCCTCGGTGACCGCGATCTCGAACGGCAGCAGGTAGAGCTCGCGCAGCGTGGCCTCGTCGAGCACGCTGTCGACGGTGTTGCGGTCGGTCTCGGACTCGTTCGCGACCAGGTGCTTGAGGCAGCCGCCGACGCCGCGCTCCTGCAGCCCTCGGATGTACGCGGCGGCGAGCCGGCCGGTCAGCAACGGGTCCTCCGAGTAGGCCTCGAAGACCCGGCCGCCGAGCAGCGAGCGGTGCAGGTTGATCGTCGGCCCGAGCACCACGTGGATGTCCTGGGCCAGCGCCTCCTCGGCCAGCAGCCCGCCGACCTCGTACGCGGTGTCCTCGCTCCAGGCCTGGGCCAGCAGGGTCGCGTTGGGGAACAGCGAGACCACCCGGCCGCCGCTGAACTTCAGCCCGCGCACCCCGGTCGGCCCGTCGGACAGCCGCAGCTCGCCGAGGCCGATCGCCGGCTCCGGCGCGAGCGTGAACGTGCTCGCGCCGGTGAGCAGCCGGACCTTGGCCGGCAGGTCCAGCCGCGCGACGAGGTCGACGAGGGTGGTCATGAGGCTCACCTTCCCGTTGAGGGTTGGACCCGCAGAGATCCGCGTGGCGGTGCCGCACACCCGGTAGGTCCCGGGCGTGCGGCCCTGCGCGGGTCAGTCCGTCCAGAACGGGCGGATCTCGATCGTCCCCCAGGCGGCCACCGGATGCCGGGCGGCGATCGCGATCGCCTCGTCCAGGTCGGCGCAGTCGATCACGTCGTACCCGGCGATCTGCTCCTTGGTCTCGGCGAACGGGCCGTCGGTGACGACCTGCCTGCCGTTGCGGGAACGGACGCTGGTCGCCGCCGCCGGACCCTGCAGGCGGTCGCCGTCCAGCCGCACCTCCTTGACCGAGTCGAGCCATTCGTCGATGTCGCCGACCTTCTCCGGCACCGGCGCGGTCGGGTCGGCCGTGATGAAGAGCATGTACTTCACGGGTTCCTCCTCGTACGGAACATCGTCGGGGCATTCCGTCGAGATGACGAGCGGCCGGGCTCCCGGATCGACATTCGCGGCGCTGGTAACCTGTTCCGCGCTGCAGATCCCGCACGGGAGAGTCTCCGGCAAGCCAGCCGGAGCGCCGAAGGGGCAACCTCCCCGGAACCTCTCAGGCGTCAGGAACCGCGCGGGCGAGGCGACTCTGGACGGGTACGGACAGAGGGGGAGCGCCGGGCTTCGATGCCCGGGGTCCCCACTCGACCGCGACCGCAGGGAATCGCCGCAGATGACCACACTGGACGAGCTCGAAGCGAGCATGCCGTTCGCCGGGCGGCACATCGGCACCGACGCCGAGGACCAGGCCACGATGCTGGCGGCGGTCGGGTACGGCTCGATGGAGGAGCTGGTCGCGGCCGCCGTGCCCGGCTCGATCGCCGACCGCCACCTCGACCTGCCGGACGCCGCCGACGAGGCCACCGTGCTGGCCGAGCTGGGCGCGCTGGCCGCCCGCAACACCACCGCGGTGAGCATGATCGGCCTCGGCTACTCCGACACCGTCACGCCGCCGGTGATCCGCCGGAACATCCTGGAGAACCCGGCCTGGTACACGGCCTACACGCCCTACCAGCCGGAGATCTCGCAGGGCCGGCTGGAGATGCTGCTCAACTTCCAGACGATGGTCGCGGACCTGGCCGCGCTGCCGACCGCGAACGCGAGCCTGCTGGACGAGGCGACCGCGGCGGCCGAGGCGGTCGCGCTGGCCCGGCGGGTGTCCAAGGCGCCGCCGGACGCGCCGGTCGTGCTCGACGCCGACTGCCTGCCGCAGACGATCGCGGTGATCCGGACCCGGGCGGTGCCGCTGGGCATCCCGGTCGTGGTCCGGGACGTCGCCGCCGAGGGACTGCCGGACGGGCCGCTGGTCGGCCTGCTGTTGCAGTACCCCGGGGCGTCCGGGGCCGTCCGGGACTGGGCGGCGGTGACGGCGGAGGCGAAGGAGCGCGGCGCGGTCGTCGCGGTCGCCGCCGACCTGCTCGCGCTGACCCTGCTGCCGCCGCCGGGCGAGTGGGGCGCGGACGTGGCCGTCGGCTCGGCGCAGCGGTTCGGCGTCCCGCTCGGGTTCGGCGGGCCGCACGCCGGCTACATGGCGGTCCGGGACGGGCTGGCTCGGCAGCTGCCGGGCCGGCTGGTCGGGGTGTCGGTGGACGCGGACGGGTCGCCGGCCTACCGGCTCGCGCTGCAGACCCGCGAGCAGCACATCCGCCGGGAGAAGGCGACCAGCAACATCTGCACCGCGCAGGTGCTGCTCGCGGTGATGGCCGGGGCCTACGCGGTCTACCACGGACCGGACGGGCTGCGTTCGATCGCCCGCCGGGTGCACCGGCTGACCGCGATCCTCGCGGCGGGGCTGCGGTCGGCCGGGATCGAGGTCAGCCCGGCCGCGTTCTTCGACACCATTCAGGTCCATGTCGCTGGAGCGGCGAAGAGTGTTGTCGACAAAGCCGCAAGCAGCGGTATCAATCTGCGGCTGGTCGACGCGGACACGGTCGGGATCGCCTGCGACGAGGTGACCCGCCGGCAGCACGTCGTCGCCGTCTGGGACGCGTTCGGCGTGACGGCGGACGGTGCCGCCGACATCGCCGCGCTCGACCCGGCCACCCCGGACGCGTACGGACCGGAGCGCACGTCCGAGTTCCTCACCCACCCGGTCTTCGCCCAGCATCGCAGCGAGACCGCGATGCTGCGCTACCTGCGCCGGCTCGCCGATTACGACTACGCCCTCGACCGCGGGATGATCCCGCTCGGCTCCTGCACGATGAAGCTCAACGCGGCCGCCGAGATGGAGCCGGTGTCGCTGCCCGGCTTCTCCACCGTGCACCCGTTCGCGCCGGCCGAGCAGGTGCCGGGCTACCTCGAGCTGATCGGTGACCTCGAGCGGTGGCTGGCCGAGATCACCGGGTACGACGCGGTCTCGCTGCAGCCCAACGCCGGCTCCCAGGGCGAGCTCGCCGGGCTGCTGGCGATCCACGCGTACCACGCCGCGAACGGTCAGTCCGGCCGGGACGTCTGCCTGATCCCGCAGTCCGCGCACGGCACCAACGCCGCGTCGGCCGCCATGGCCGGGATGCGGGTGGTCGTGGTGGCGACCCGGGACAACGGCGACGTCGACCTGGACGACCTGCGGGCCAAGATCGCCCAGCACGCCGACCGGCTCGGCGCGCTGATGATCACGTACCCGTCGACGCACGGGGTGTTCGAGCAGGACATCGCCGAGATCTGCGCGGCCGTGCACGAGGCCGGCGGGCAGGTGTACGTCGACGGCGCCAACCTCAACGCGCTGGTCGGGCTGGCGAAGCCGGGCGGGTTCGGTGCCGACGTCAGCCACCTCAACCTGCACAAGACGTTCTGCATCCCGCACGGTGGCGGTGGTCCCGGCGTCGGGCCGGTGGCGGCGCGGGCGCACCTCGCGCCGTACCTGCCGAACCACCCGCTGCAGCCGCTGGCCGGGCCGTCCACCGGCCCCGGCCCGGTGTCGGCGGCGCCGTGGGGGAGCGCGTCGATCCTGCCGATCTCCTGGGCGTACGTGCGGCTGATGGGGCCGGACGGGCTGGCCGCGGCGACCCGGGCGGCGATCCTTGCCGCCAACTACGTCGCGGCCCGGCTGCGGCCGCACTACCCGGTCCTCTACACCGGGCAGGGTGGGCTGGTCGCGCACGAGTGCATCGTCGACCTGCGGGCGATCACCAAGGCGACCGGCGTGACCGTGGACGACGTGGCCAAGCGGCTGATCGACTACGGGTTCCACGCCCCGACGATGTCGTTCCCGGTCGCCGGCACGCTGATGATCGAGCCGACCGAGTCGGAGGACCTCGCCGAGCTCGACCGGTTCGTCGACGCGATGATCTCGATCAAGGCGGAGATCGACCGGGTCGCGTCCGGCGAGTGGGACCCGGTCGACAACCCGCTGCGGAACGCGCCGCACACGGCAGTCATGCTCACCACGCAGAAGTGGGACCGGCCGTACGAGCGGGAGCTCGGTGGATACCCGGGCGAGACGCCGCACACCGGCAAGTACTGGCCGCCGGTCCGGCGCATCGACGGCGCGTACGGCGATCGCAACCTGATCTGCAGCTGCCCGCCGATCTCCGCCTACGAGGACTGAGTCGGGCGCCCCGCCGGGGAGGGGGTTCAGCCGCGTTACCTTTCGCCGGCCGGGAGCGTCATGGTCGTGACGATCCCGGCCGCGGAGGGTGACCCGTGAACGAACGCGATCTGCTGGCCCGGCGGTTCGACGCCGAGCGGGGACGGCTGCGCGCGGTCGCGTACCGCATGCTCGGCTCGCTGGCCGACGCCGAGGACGCGGTGCAGGAGGCCTGGGTACGGCTGGCCCGCACCGACGCCGCCGCGATCGACAACCTCGGCGGCTGGCTCACCACGGTGGTGGGCCGGGTCTGCCTCGACATGCTGCGCGCCCGCGCGGCCCGACCGGAGGAGCCCGCCGGCGGCAGCCTGCCCGACCCCGTGGTGACCTACGGCGACGAGCCGGACCCGGAGGCCGAGGCGCTGCTCGCCGACTCCGTCGGTCTCGCGCTGCTCGTCGTGCTCGACACGCTGACGCCGGCCGAGCGGCTGGCGTTCGTCCTGCACGACACGTTCGGGGTGCCGTTCGACGAGATCGGCCGCACCCTCGGCCGGTCGACCGACGCGGCCAAGATGCTGGCCAGCCGGGCCCGCCGACGGGTGCGCGGCGCCGCCCCGGCCGACCCCGCGCACGTCGACCCGGCCCGGCAGCGCGCGGTCGTCGACGCCTTCCTCGCCGCGGCCCGCGGTGGCGACGTCGCGGCGCTGCTGGCGGTGCTCGACCCGGACGTGGTGCTGCGGGCGGACACGGCCGGCGGCCCGGTGCTGGCCACCGGAGCGCACGAGGTCGCCGGCCGGGCGGCGATGGTCGCCCGGCTGGCCGCGCACGTCCGGCCGGTGCTCGTCAACGGGCTGCCGGGCGTGCTGGCCGCCACGGCGGACGGCGAGCCGATGTCGGTGATGGCGTTCACCGTGGCCGGCGACCGGATCGTCGAGATCGACAGCATCGCCGACCCGCGCCGGCTGGCCGCGCTCAACCTCCGCTTCACCGACTGACCGCCGGTTACCTTCCCCGGCCGCCGCCCGTCATGGCAGCAGGACCGCAACCACGACGGAGGAAGCATGAAGATCGCAGTTGCCGGCGCGACCGGACGGCTCGGCCGGCACGTCGCCGAGGTGCTCGCCGAGCGCGGCCACGAGGTCGTGCCGATCTCGCGGGCGACCGGGGTGGACGTGATCACCGGCGCCGGGCTTGCCGAGGCGCTCGCCGGCGTCGAGGTCGTCGTCGACGCCGCCACCGGACCCTCGGCCGAGGAGCAGCCGGCCACCGACTTCTTCGTCACCGCCGCGCACAACCTGCAGGAGGCCGGCGCGCGCGCCGGCGTGCGGGCGGCGGTGGTGGTGTCGATCATCGGCATCGAGCGGTTCACCGGCGGGTACGGCGCCGCCAAGGTCGCACACGAGCGGGCCTGGCGGTCCGGTCCGATCCCGGTCCGGATCGTGCGGGCCGCGCAGTTCCACGAGTTCGTCGGCCAGTTGCTGGAGTGGGGCAGCCGCGGCGAGGTCAGCGTGGTGCCGGAGATGCGCACGCAGATCGTCGCGGCCCGGGCGGTCGCGGAGGTGATCGCCGACGTGATCGAGGCGGACGCGGCCGGCGCTGCCGGCACCGGGACGATCGAGGTGGCCGGGCCGCGGGAGGAGACCCTGGCGGCGCTGGCGACCGAGCTCGCCGCCCGGCAGGGCAGCGTGGCCACGGTCCGGGCGGTCCGCGACCCGGGCGACCCCGACGGCGAGATGCAGGCCACCGGCGGCCTGCTGCCCGGCCCCGGCGCCCGGCTGGTCGGCCCCACCTTCCGCGAGTGGTTGGCCGCGCAGTAGCGCCGCCGCCGGCTCCTCCCGGATCGGGGCGCCCGATCAAGGAGAGGGATGTCGGCCCGCGCCGGTCGGGTGGCCGGTAGGGGGAGAGCGGGTGTCGTCATGCGACGACCGGGTCACCGGTGACGGTGGCCCGGTCGGGAAAGGCGATAGTTCGGGAAGGGCCCGGCTCTGTGCCGGGCGGCGAGGTCGGCGACCTCAGGCGACGCGCAGCACCTTGGTGGGGGCGCGTCGAGCACCGATGCAGCGTCCGTCCGGCAGGATCTCGCCGCAGTCCTCGAACAGCACGATGCCGTTGCAGAGGAGGCTCCACCCCTGCTCCGGATGGCTGGCGACGACGGCGGCGGCGTCGCGGTCGGGCGCGTCGGAGGTCGGACACGCTGGGTGATGCGGGCACATGGCTTACTGCTCCGGTTGGCTGTCAGTTCTGGTCGTCGTTTGTGGGCACGCTCACAGTACCTACGAGGTTCGACGCCGCGCCGTGATACGCGCAATGATCCCGGCAACGACTTGGTAAAACTTGCAACGTAAGACCCGGTCGGTCTCTTCCACTGCGCCGTACGTCCGAACACCCGCTAGGTCGCACGCAGCAGCGTCGCGTACAGCGTCAAACCTGGACCGAAGGCGAGGGCGACGAGGTGCCCGCCCGGCGGCACGTCCCCGGCCGCGCGCATCCGCTCCAGGACCAGCAGCACCGTGGCCGAGGAGCAGTTGCCATGGTCACGCAGAACCCCGTACGAGTGGTCCAACGCATCCTCGGGCAGACCGAGCCGGCGCTGCACGACCTCGAGGATCCGCCGGCCGCCCGGATGCACCGCCCAGCCGCCCACGTCGGCCCGGTCGAGGCCGTGCGCGGCCAGCAGCTCGTCCACGACGCCGGCCACGTGCCGGGCCAGCACCGCCGGCACCCGCGGCGAGAGCCCCATCCGGAAGCCGAGGTCGGTGACGTCCCAGGTCATGTACTCCGCCGTGGTCACGTCCGTCCGGGCGACCACGTCGAGCACCTCGAAACCGGGCCGCTCGGCCGGCTCGAGCACCACCGCCGCGGCCGCGTCGGCGAACAGCGCGTGCGCCACCACCTGGTCGACGTGGGTGGTGGGCGGCTGCACGTGCAGGCTGGTCAGCTCCAGGCAGAGCAACACCGACGGGCGCCCGCGGGCGGCGGTGAAGTCCGCCACCGTGCCCAGCCCGGGCAGCGCCGCGTAGCACCCCATGTGGCCGACGAACAGCCGCCGCACCCGGTCCGACATGCCGAGGTCGCAGGACAGCCTGATGTCCACGCCCGGGGTCACGTACCCGGTGCACGAGGTGACGGCGAACAGCCCGACGTCGGCGGCGGCGGTCCCGGCGTCGTCGAGCGCGGCCGAGACCGCGTCCTTGCCCAGCGGCAGTGCCTCGGCCAGGTAGCGCTCCATCCGGGCCGCGGTGCCCCAGCGGGAGACGTCCTCGTACACCGGGTTGGCCACCGCGTGCCGGGTCAGCACCCCGGAGTTGGCGAACAGCTGCTCGGCGACGTCCACGTCCCGGTAGTGGTCGGCGAAGAAGCCGGTCCACACCGACGACTGGCTGTACGCGGCGGGCAGCGCGTGCCCCATCCCGACGACCCGCGCCGGGCTCACCACCGCCCGCCCGCCTCGGGATCGTCGCCGAGCGCAGCGGCACCGAGCCAGTCGGCGCAGACGTCGGAGGTGGCCGGCTGCAGCGAGCCGCACCGGGCGTCCCGGAAGATCCGCTCCAGCGGCGAACCCCGCCGCATCGCCGAGGTGCCGGCCGCCTCCAGCATCGACGCGGCCACGTCCATCGCGGTCTCCCCGGCCAGCAGCTTGGCCCGCCACACCCAGCGGTTCGTCTCCGGGTCGCCCGGAGCAGCGTCCACCCGGCGGGCCGCCTCCAGCACGACCAGCCGGGCGGCTTCCACCCTGGCCTCGGCCCGGCCGACCCTGGCCCGGACCGCGGGCAGCGCGGTCAGCCTGCGCGCCTGCAGGTGCGCGATCGCCGCGGTCACCGCCGAGCGGGCCACCCCGACGTAGACGGCCGCGTACGAGGCGACCAGCCACTGCGGCATCACCTGGGCCAGCAGCAGGGTCAGCCCCTCGATGCCGCCGAGCAGCGCGTCGGCGCCGACGGTGACGTCGAGGTGCAGGTCGTCGCTGCCGGTGGCGCGCATGCCCATCGAGTCCCAGGTGCGCTCGACGGTGAGCCCGGGGCCGGCGGGGACGAGGAAGTGCGACACCGCGTCCCCGCGCCGGGCGGCGACCAGGTAGAAGTCGGCGTGCCCGGCGCCGGACACGAACGTCTTCGAGCCGGTGATGTGGAAGCCGCCGTCGACCGGCTCGTACGAGCTGGTCAGCTTCGACAGCCGGCTGCCGGCGCCGCGCTCGCTCATCGCCACCGCGAACAGCGCCCCGTCCGCGGCCTGCCGCAGCGCCCGGTCGCGCATCGTGAAGTATGACTCCGGCACGCCCATCGCCCGGGCCACGTCGTCCGGGGTCTGCGCGAGCGCGCCGGTGACCGAGGCGTGCATGTTGAACACCAGCGCGGTCGCCCCGGCGCCGGCGCCGAGCTCCATCGCGACCTCGGCGTAGTCCGCGAAGCCGGCGCCGGGTCCGCCGAGCCGCGGCGGCACCATCAGCCCGAGCAGGCCGGCGGTGCGCAGGTCGGCGAAGTCGGCGGCCGGGAACGTCCCGGCGGCGTCGTGGTCGGCGGCCCGGGCGGCCAGCGCCGGGACGAGCGCCCGGGCGGCGGCCAGCGCCGCGGCGGGGTCGGCCAGTGCGGCCGGGGCGGAGACGGTCACGTGCCCTCCTTGATCCCGTGTCCCTGGAAGAGCACGGAAGTCGACCGGGTCCGCCGCATCCGCGGGTCGGGGTCGCGGCGGGCCAGCCACCGCAGCGTGCCCAGCAGCGGCGGGCGCATGCCGGTCAGCGTCAGCCGCACCCCGTGCCGGGCGGCCTCGGCGACGAGCCGGTCCCGGTCGACGAACAGCGCCGGGTCGTGGATGCCTGGCGGGGCGCCGCCGGGGATCCGTTCGGCGATGGTCACGGTGACCAGGCGGCCGAGCCGGGTGTTCGCGATCGTGTCGAGGACCAGCGTGCCGCCGGGCCGCAGCACCCGGCAGGCCTCGGCCACCGCGGCGGCGAGGTCGGGCACGTGCTCGAGGATCTCGCCGGCCGAGACGGCGTCGGCCACGCCGTCGGCGATCGGCAGCCGCTGCACGTCGCCGCGTACCGCCCGGACGCCGTGCCCGGCGGCGATCCACAGCGAGACCGGGACCAGGTCGACTCCGACGTGCCGGTAGCCGAGCCGGGCCGCGTGCGGGGCGAGCAACCCGGCCCCGCAGCCGAGGTCGACCAGCAGCGCGCCGGGCCGTGGCGCCGGCGGCAGCAGCTCCGCGCGGGCGGTCGCGATCCAGCGCAGCATCGCGAACTTCCCGTACGGCTCCCACCACTGGTCGGCCATGCCTTCGTACTGGCGGACGTCGTTGCGCGGCAGTGGCGGCGAGGGGGACGTGCGCCGGGTGGACATGCGCCCCACTCTAAGTACGACCGTCGGACTCCTGCGCGTTGTGCAACGGAGCGGTGCGTGGCTGCCAGTCGGCGTGCCGGGTCGGGAAGCCGTCCGCGGCCAGCAGCTCGAGCACCTGCGGGTCGTCGTCGACGACGACCGCGATCTCCCGGTCCGCCCGCAGCTTGCGCAGCTCGTCCCGCTTGGTGACCCGGGCCGGCCGGAAGTCCCGGTTGGGACGCATGATCAGCGACTCGGTCGGCAGGCCCTGGGCGGCGAGCCAGGTCCTGGTCGCCCGGCGGGTGCGCTCCGGCCGGCCGGTCAACCAGACCACGTCGTGGTCCGCGGCCAGCTCCTTGACCAGCGCCACACCCTGGGGCAGCGGCGGGTCCTGATCGGCGGCGGCGAAGAACCGGTCCCACTGCCGCGGCTTGCCCTCGATGAAGTGCAGCCGGTGGCGCACGTCGGCGACGACGCCGTCGATGTCGACGACGGCCAGCGGTCGGGGGTCCACGGCGGCAGTCTGCCAGGCGGCTGTGAACTTGGTGGGGACCGCGCCGCCGGTGTTGCGAGCCGACTGAAGATGGGTACGGTGGAGTCGGTTGAGCACGTCAGCCGACCGGCCCAGCGGGTCTTCGACCCGCACGCTCTGGAGCTGCCGTGACTGCAATCGCACCCGTCCAGGTCCAGGACGACCAGCCCGCTCGCGAGCGCGCGAGGGAGTCCGCCCGCGTGCTGTTCCGGCAGCTCGTCGAGCTGCCCGACGGCCCCGAGCGGGACCGCACCAGGACGGCGCTGGTCGAGATGCACCTTCCGCTGGTCCGCTACTTCGCCCGCCGGTACGCCGGGCGCGGCGAGCCGCTCGACGACCTGCTGCAGGCCGGCTCGATCGGGCTGGTCAAGGCCGTCGACCGGTTCGACCCGTCCCGGGGGCTCGAGTTCAGCACGTACGCGTCGCCGACGATCCTCGGTGAGATCCGCCGGCACTTCCGCGACCGCACCTGGGCCGTGCACGTGCACCGCCACCTGCAGGAGGTGACCGCGGAGATCACCCGGCTGGTGGGCACGCTGACCCAGGAGCTCAACCGGGCGCCGAGCGTGGCCGAGCTGGCCGACCGGTCCGGGCGCACCGAGGAAGAGGTGCTGGAGGCGCTGGACTGCGCCGCCGCGTACACCGCCGAGTCGCTGGACGCGCCGACCGCCGAGGACCGCACGCTCGGCGACCGGCTCGGCGGCGACGACCAGGCGCTGGTCGACGTCGAGCTGCACGAGTCGCTCGGTCCGGCGCTGGCGACGCTGCCGGAGCGGGAGCGGCGGATCCTGCAGCTGCGCTTCTACGGCAACCAGACGCAGTCGCAGATCGCCGCCCAGCTCGGCATCTCGCAGATGCACGTGTCCCGGCTGCTGGCCCGCACCCTCGCCCGGCTGCGCGAGCAGCTGCTCGCCTGACGGCTGCGGCCGACCCACCCCGGCCCCGCGCGCTGCGGGCGAGGAGGGGCGGGGCGATCAGACGATCGCCTCGTCCACGAAGCACCAACGCCAGTCCTCGCCGGGCTCGAACGAGCGGACGATCGGGTGGCCGACCTCGGCCCCGTGCTTGCTCGCGTGCCGCTGCGGCGAGGAGTCGCAGCAGCCGATGTGACCGCAGGTCAGGCATTCGCGCAGGTGCACCCAGACGGTGCCCATGGCGAGGCAGTCCTCGCAGCCCTCGGTCGTACTGGGCGCCGGCTCGGGCGGCAGTTGGGCGACGTGCGGGCACTCGGTCACGGATCTCCTCCTCGCCTCGGGCTCACCGCGAACCTACGCCGTTCCCGCGTGGCACCACCCGGCAACGGTGCGGGAACCTTGCTGCGCCGGCCGGTGTTGCTGCCGGCGCCCGCCGCGCACGAGGGAAGGGGCCGCGGTGCAGTTCGAGGTGTTGGTGCTCGTCGCGGTCGCGGCCGCGCTGGCCGGTCTGGCCCGGCGGCTGAACCTGTCCGCCCCGCTGCTGCTGGTCGTGGCCGGGATCGCGGCGTCCTTCGTCCCCGGCGTCGGTGAGTTCGAGCTCGAGCCGGACGTCATCCTGTTCTTCGTCCTGCCGCCGCTGCTGTTCGGCGCGGCGTGGCAGAGCTCGGTGATCAACTTCCGGCAGAACATCCGGCCGATCGGGCTGCTGTCGGTCGGGCTCGTGCTGTTCACCACGCTCACCGTCGGGTTCGCGGTGCACGCCGTGCTGCCGGACCTGCCGCTGGCCGCCGCGTTCACCCTCGGTGCGATCGTCTCGCCGCCGGACGCGGTGGCGGCCACCGCGGTCGGCCGCTCGGTCGGCATGCCGCGCCGGTTGATCACGATCCTGGCCGGGGAGAGCCTGGTCAACGACGCCACCGCGCTCACCGCCTACCGCGTGACGGTCGGGGCGGCGATGGCCGGCACGTTCTCGATCTGGACCGGGATCGGCGAGTTCCTCGTCGCCGCGGTCGGCGGGGTCGCCGTCGGCCTGGTGATCGCGGTGCTGACCGAGACCGTGCTGCAGCACCT
>Ga0105241_10001368_pt1 | contig 18581 bp, 15 predicted proteins | sample KBSC64metaG_FD_80422 | JGI IMG/M metagenome (GOLD analysis project Ga0105241, IMG submission 80422) | Corn rhizosphere microbial communities from Kellogg Biological Station, Michigan, USA - KBS C6-4 metaG | ecosystem: Host-associated > Plants > Roots > Rhizosphere > Soil | place: Michigan, USA... | reverse complement strand
GCCGACGAAGCAGCCCCCGCCGTGGCTCGCCCATTCGAGCCGGCTACTCCTGATGTGTCATATACCGACGTGCCGCACTCCGGCATGCGCCGGGCGATCGCGCGACGCCTGTCCGAGAGCAAGTCAAGCGTCCCGCACTTCTACCTCGTGGCCGATGTCATCGTCGACGACCTTCTCGCCTTGCGGGCCCGGATCAACGAGGACGCGCAAGCCCGGATCTCAGTGAACGACTTCGTGTTGAAGGCCGTCGCCTGCGCACTCCGGGACGTTCCTGGCGCAAATGCCACCTGGATGGACGATGCGACGCGCCAGTTCGATGAAGTCGATCTCGCGGTCGCGGTCTCCGTTCCTAACGGCCTGGTCACGCCCGTCCTACGGAAGGCTGACACGCTCTCCCTCGGAGTCATCAGCGCAACGGTCAGGGAGTTCGCGGAGCGCGCGCGCGAAGGCCGGATCAAGCAACATGAACTCGAAGGCGGATCGTTCGCGGTCTCGAACCTTGGCATGTACGGCACCAGGGAGTTCGCTGCGATCATCAACCCGCCGCACGCGGGCATCCTCGCCGTCGGTTCGGCAACGAAGCGCCCGGTCGTGACTGGCGAGGGCGGCATCGCCGTCTCCACCGTCATGACCGTGACACTTTCGGCCGACCACCGCGTGCTGGACGGTGCCTTGGCCGCCCAGTGGCTGGCGGCGTTCGTGAAGCGGATCGAAAACCCGCTGACGATCTTGGTGTGAGCCGTGTCCAGTCGCAGCGGTCCGCGCGGCCGTGTCCAGCCCGGCTTGCGCCGCGCTGTTGCGTCCACCGGGCGCGGTCGGCTCCGCACTCGGAAGCCACGACGACTCGTCGCTGGTTCGTTCCACCCCCCTTGACGGCGTTGAGGGATAACTTCTAAACTTCCGAGAAGCAGAAGCATAATTCTACAGTACGGAAATTGTGAACTGGATCCATGAAGATCCACACCAGGAGCGTGTGCGCAGGGGGACATGTGGTTGCCTCCGCGATGCCGGTTTCGTCGACGGTGCCGTCGAGCCAGGCCGGTGCGGCTCCGGAGTGGAACAGCGGAACGAGTCCGCCGCCGCTCCCCGTCGTGCCGATTGACGTGCGCCCGAGGTTCACGAGGATCGGCAGCGCGGAGCTCAGCGGAGACCGTGGTCGTCACCGCGAAGGCGGTCGACGTGTCCGGCATTTCGCTGGGCGGAAGGCCGGAGACCACTGCACCACGAAGATCAGTTGGCGCCCGCACGGACGTAATTACCGCGGACGTGAAGCACACGACTTGGTATGACACCGGGTCAACGACAGGCAGCATGCCGATCAAGGAGAGAGCTATGTCCGACGGAGTCGAGATGGAAACGACGGGTTTTGGGATGCCGTGGGAGAAGGACTTCCACTACTCCCAGGGCGTAAAGGTCGGCGACACCATCTACCTGTCCGGTCAGATCAATCACGATGCTGACGGAAACCTCGTGGGGATTGATGACCTGGAGGCGCAGGTCAGGCAGGCCTACGCGAACGTGGCGACGGTCCTGGCGGCCTACGACGCGAGTCTTGCCAATGTCGTGGATGACGTGATGTTCGTGACCGACATTGACGCCGCCATGACGATCGTGCCAGGCGTGCGCCGGGACGTCTTTGCCGGAACGACGCCCTGCACGTTGACGATGGTCCAGGTATCGAAGCTTTCGTTCCCCGAGACCCTGGTCGAGATCAAGTGCACCGCTAGGGTCTGATCGGCCCGTCGGGCCGGAGATCGAAGTAGCATTCGCCGCGCGTCGGCGCCGCCGTACGAAGGGTGCCTGCGGGAGTAACCTCGCTCGCAGCGCAGCGCCGGGCTTCGGCAACGACACCGCTTAAGGCAACCGGTCGGGGTCGCGTCGTCCATGCGGCAGGCCCTACGGGGCGGCGAAGTCGGCCAAGTATCAAGCCCGAGCAACGGACCGCGCGGATCGAGAACGATCAAGCACCTTGTGGTCGATCAAGGCGTAACGGCCCTTCACCGAGCGAACATGCGCCTGGGAATCAACGACAACGATAGGAACTGCGGCTAATGACATTCACGGTAATGGCACGGTGCGCCGATACAGGAGCCATAGGCATCGGCATCGCTACTGCGTCTGCGAACTGTTCCAAGGTGCTTCCCAGCATCAAGGGCCTACTTCCCGCGGTGCAGCCCGACGGCGCGATCGTGTGTTCGCAATCGATGTGCAACCCGATGCTCGGCTACAAGGCGTTCGAGCTGCTCGACCAAGGCAAGTCGTTCGACGAGATCGAGCAGGCGTTCGTGGCAGATGACGAGCACCTTGCCTATCGCCAGGTCGGCATCGTCACGGCGAGCGGCGGTGTCTGGGCTTACACGGGCGCGTCCTGCTTTCCCGAGAAGGGGCATTTCGTCGGTGCCGACTACCTCGTCATGGGCAACTGCCTCGGGACGGACACCCTTGGCGGCATGCAGGAAGCGTTCGAGGAGGGGCAGGGGCTCGACCTGGGCGAGCGTCTGTTGCGAACGCTGGAGGCCGGGCGCGCCAGCGGTGGCCAGTACTGGGAGGGAAAGCCAATTGGCGAGCTGTTCTGCTCCCTCTACGTCTACGACGGTCGGAACCCCTACCCGAAGGTCGACATGCGCGTTGACTTCGACGTGAGTGCCGTCGAGAAGATGCGGCGAATGTATGACCAGCTGCAGGACCGGACCGAGCAGTATTTCGACGCCATGTACCGCCGTCCGCATCTGTTCAAGGACACGGTGTCGGGCCACTTGTTGGAAGTTGCAGCCGCGCAGATCTGAGTCGAAGGACCGCCTTAGCGCCGCGGCGGACGGCCGGTACGACGGGCCGCCCGGCCGCCGGGGCTCGACGAGCGTGCCCTGACGGAATCCGCCGTCCCATGAGATCGAATCGGTCGATCCGTGGCACCAAGCGATTCGGTGAGTTCTCTGACGAATGCGTCATCCTGCCAGCCAGAGATCATGTGAGGAACAACTAATGGCACAAGAAGACTCGATCCCGACTTCTCGAAAGATCCTCATCATCGGGGCGGGCGAGCTCGGCATGCCGGTGCTGCGCAATGTGGCGCGCCGGGCCCGAGACGTGAAGGGTGCGACCGTCAGTGTCCTGCTACGCGAGAGCACGCTCAGTTCGCAGGTGCCGGAGAAGCAGCGTAACGTCGCTGAGATCCGCAGCCTGGGGATCGAGATCGTGCACGGCGACCTCGTCAAGAACACGATCGACGAGCTGGCGGCGTTGTTCGCGCAGTACGACACCGTGATCGGATGCACGGGTATCACCGCGGGCATCGAGACCCCCATGAAGGTCGCGAAGGCGGCGCTGGAGGCCAAACTCAGGCGCTACTTCCCGTGGCAGTTCGGGGTCGACTTCGAGGTGATCGGTCGGGGGAGCCCGCAGGACATCTTCGACTCGCAGCTGGACGTGCGCGAACTTCTGCGATTCCAGGACGAAACCGAGTGGGTCATCATCTCGACCGGCATGTTCATGAACTACCTGTTCGAACCGGACGTCGGGATGGTCGACCTGGAGCACGACACGGTGAAGGCTCTGGGCAGTCTGGACACGGCCGTGACCGTGACGACGCCTGAGGACATCGGCAGTCTGACGGCCGAGATCCTCTTCGATGAGCCTCGGATCCGCAACGAGATCCTTTACTTGGCTGGCGACACCGTCACCTACGGCGAGTTGGCGGACACCCTCGCTGCAGTACTCGAGCGTCCGTTCAAGCGCACCGAGTGGAGCGTGCCCTTCCTGCTGGAGCAGCTTGCTGGCGACCCGGACAACATGACAGCCAAGTATCGGGCCGTCTTCGCTCAGGGCCGCGGTGTCGCCTGGGACAAGAACCAGACGTTCAACGCGCGCCGCGGGATCCCGGTGACCAACGTGCGCGATTGGATCGAGCAGAACCTCGTGGGTCGAAGCAGCGGGAAGTAGTTCGTGCCGGCGCGCTCGCCGGCAGGGCACGGTGTGCCGCACGGGTTCGAGGTCTGCGAGAAGGATCCAGCCGGGACACGGCAGGTATGGACGTCTCTGGGACGAGCTCGCCGGTCGAGTTCGCGGCCGCAGTCTGTGGTCGGCAACGGCATCGATTCGCGACGTCGTGGCGCGCCGGCGGCGTATAGCTCGATCGCCCGCGGTCGGCAGCCGGCCGCTCGCGCGCGCCAGTTGTGGACATTGCCTCGCATCGGAAGGTGAACGGACCGTGGCCATCGGCGGCCCTACCGGCATTACCGTTGAACTCCCCTCCTTGGTTTCGGCGCTGGGCGCCGACAAAGTCATCACAGACCCTGACCGGATGGCGAACTACCGGTGGGACCGGGCGCGCGATTCCAGCGCCGGCCTTCCTCTCGCCGTCGTCCGGGCCGAATCGACTGAAGATGTCCAGGCGGCCATGCGGTTCGCCGCGGCGCACGGTATCGCTGTCGTTCCTCGCGGAGCCGGATCGGGGCTCTCGGGCGGATCGACGGCGATCGACGGATGCTTGGTGATCTCGACCGAGCGCATGCGCGGGTGCGAGATCGATCCCGTTACTCGCACGGCCGTGGTCGGGCCCGGAATGCTGAATTCGGAGGTCAAGGCGGCGGCGGCGAAGCACGGGCTCTGGTATCCGCCGGATCCTTCGTCCTACGAATTCTGCAGCATTGGTGGAAACGTTGCGACGAACGCCGGTGGACTGTGCTGCGTCAAGTATGGAGTGACGGCGGACTACGTCCTCGGCCTTGAAGTCGTTCTGGCGGACGGCACGGCCGTGCAGCTCGGGGGCCCGCGGCTCAAGGACGTCGCGGGCCTGTCCCTCACCAAGATGTTCGTCGGCAGCGAGGGCGTGCTCGGCATCATCACGCGGGTGGTCCTTCGCCTCATCCCGGCTCAGCGCGCCGCCTCCACCCTCGTCGCTACCTTCGGCTCGCTCGAGGATTCGATCCGAACCGTCCTCGAGATCACCCGCGAGATGCGGCCCTCGATGCTCGAGTTCATGGACAGGGCATCGATCAACGCCGTCGAGGACGTCGCGAGAATGGACCTCGACCGATCGGCCTCAGCGATGTTGGTCATCCAGTCGGACGAGCCGGACACGCGCGCGGCCGAAGACATCCGCCGGATCGCAATAATCTCAGAGGCCAGCGGGGCAACGGAGGTGTTCGCGACAAACGATGCCGCAACAGGGGAGGCGTTCGTCGCGGCCCGACGCATGGCGATCCCCGCCGTCGAGCAAAAGGGCTCCCTGCTTCTAGAGGATGTCGGTGTCCCGCTGCCTCACCTGGGATCCCTGGTCCGGGGTATCGAGGCCATCTCGCGGAACCATGGATTGGTCATTGCTGTCATTGCCCATGCTGGCGACGGGAACACACATCCTCTGATCGTCTTCGACCCCGCGGACGTCGAACAAACCGCTCATGCGCAAGTCGCCTACGGCGAGGTGATGGACCTTGCGATCGAATTGGGCGGCACCATCACCGGTGAGCACGGTGTTGGTCGACTCAAGCAGCCCTGGCTCGGCGCCTACTTGGGTCCGGACGTGCTGGCTTTGAACCAGCGCATCAAAGCCGCTCTCGACCCGCAGGGCATCCTCAACCCCGGGGCGGCGCTGTAATTCGGGAAGAGCCCGGCGGCGGTACGTGCTTGCACGCCGGATGCATCCCGACGAAGGCGCTGCTTCACGCCGGCGAGATTGCTGACGCCACCCGTGAGTCCGCGCAGTTCGGGGTCAGGGCCGCACTCGACGGCATCGACATGATCGGTCTCAACGCATACAAGGACAGCGTTGTCAGTCGGCTCTACAAGGGTCTGACCAGGCTCATTGAGGACCGCGGAATCGCCGTGGTCGAGGGCAGGGGATCGCTGGTGGCACCGGACACGGTCGAGGTCGACGGCCGCAGGTACGTCTGACGCCGCATCGTCCTCGCGAGCGGCTCGTACTCCCGCTCACTCCCTGGACTCGAGATCGACGGCGAGCGCGTCCTCAGCTCAGAGCAGGCCCTGCGTCACGACCGCGTGCCCGAGGCGGTCGTCCTGCTCGGCGGCGGCGTCATCAGCTGCGAGTTCGCAAGCGCGTGGCGTTCGCTCGGAGCCGAGGTCACCATCGTGGAGGTTCTCGACTGCTCGCGGCAGAGGACGAGGCCTCGTCGAAGCAGCCTGCCAGAGGCTCGGCGATGATCGGGTCGCGACCCTGGTGTACGACCTCGGCGGTGACGGCAGAAGCCAGATCCTGAAGACCCCAGGGCAGCGTCAAGCTCGTCCGCGAGAAGGACGGGCCGGTCATCGGAATCCACCTGGTCGGCGCCCGGGTGGGCGAGCTGATCGGCGAGGCCCAGCTGGTCGTCAACTGGGACGCCTACCCGGACGACGTCACGGTGCTCATCCACGCGCATCTCACCGAGAACGAAGCCGTCGGCGAGGGCGCACCTCGCGCTCGCCGGCAAGCCATTGCACGCAGACTCGTGATGCCGGATCGGCCGGCCTGCCTGGCTGTGCTGACGGGGCCGAGCGGACAGGCAGGACAGTATCGGGGTGCGTGCGGTGCTACTTGACAGCTGTACTGTGTCGACACACACTGACCGATGAGGCCGGCTCGGCTTCAAGCTCGGACCACAGCATCGCCGAGCACCCCCATCAAGCACCCACCATCGAGATTCCGAGGCTGCCAGTGACCGCCCCTGACCAGAGCCGAGTGCGCCCGTACTTCGAAGTCTCCGACGCCGAATGGCGAGCGAAGCTAAGTGAGCTCGAGGCGCAGCCTTCGCCTCGGGTGCTGTTCCGCGGAGCCACCATCGTGACGATGGACCCTGACTATCCCGATCTTGCGAAGGGTGACCTGCTCGTCGAAGGCGACCGGATCAGCAGGATTGCGCCCGATCTGGCCGAGGAGGCGCGTGCGGGAACAGTCGTCGTCGATGCCGTGGGCACTGTCCTCGCGCCGGGACTCGTTGACGCCCACCGACACTGCTGGGCAAACAGTCTCCGCCGGCTCATCCCCGACGTCGATTTGGCTGGCTACATGGCGACCACGCACAGCGTGATGGCATCGAGTTACCGGCCGCAGGACATGTACGCCGGCGACCTGGCCACGATGTTGGGCGCGCTGGACAGTGGCGTCACCTGCGTACTCGACTTCTCGCACAACTCGCGCTCGTCAGCTCACTCGGACGCAGTCTTCGAGGCGTATCGACACTCGGGGATTCGAGCCGTTCATGCCTCAGCAGCACCCGAGGCAGGCGACTGGGACGAGCAGTGGCCCGCGGACCTGTCGCGCCTGAAGGAGGTGTACTGCTCGTCGCCAACGTCGCTGAACTCGTTGCGCCTTGCCGTCGTCAGCCGCCTAGTCAAGCCGCTCGAGGACTTGATGGCGGATGCCCGCTCCCTCGGGGTGGGGATCACCCTTGACGCGGTTCTCGGCCCCCAGGGCTCCGAGTTCGTCGTCGACTTCGGGCGGCGAGGGCTGCTGGGCCCCGACGTGACGCTGATTCATTGCACCGATCTGATTGACGAGGCGTGGCGTCACATCGCGGACTCGGACACCCGCGTAACGCTGGCGCCGACGTCGGACGCCCAGCTCGGGATCCTCGACGGCCAGTTCCCGATCCAGAAGTGCTTGGATTTCGGAATTCGGCCCAGCCTGAGTGTCGATGTCGAGATGTCGCTCGCCAGCGACATGTTCAGTCAGATGCGGTGCGTTCTCACCACGCAGCGTTCAGACGCTGCTGTGCGCCGCTATGCCGGCGACGCGGAATTCCCGCTGATCGAAACGCGAGACGTACTGGAGTTCGCGACGGTCCAGGGCGCGAGGGCCATCGGTCTGGAAGGCCAGATCGGCTCCCTGACGCCGGGCAAGCAGGCCGACCTAATCATGATCCAGGCGCAGGACATCAACAACCTGCCCCTGAACAATGCGATCGGCACCATCGTGCTGGGCACGGACGCCAAGAACATCAACGCCGTTTTCGTGGCTGGTGTCGCGCGCAAGTGGAACGGTCGCCTCGTGGGCCAGGACGTGAACAAGGTCCGCCGGCTCGCCCAGGAGACTCGCGACCACATCGCGTCCAAGGTGGGCCTGAACGTGGATCCGGTCGCGCCGACGGGACACTAACTCCGATGTCAAGATCGTGTGGTCGCTGGGGCTGCGGAAGGAATGTGCCTGCCTGGTAAGGGGGCCTGGGCTTGCCAGAAGACCAGAACCGTCGAACGGGCAAGGCGCATCTTCTTCTTAGCTAAGTACGGCCCGTTGCTGCGCCCGGGGTGACGAGGGGTGCCGTCGTCGAGAGGCCACCGCCTTCTCGACGACGCCGGAGTAGTCAACGGTCGCGACGCCACTCGAATGCCGCGTCCGGATGCCTGCCCGGTTCGGTGCGCGGGCGCCCGGGCCCGGCCGCGTCGGCCAGAAGCCACTGAGGAGATCGCGAAGCGGGCGTCAGCCCGCCGCGACCGCGCAACTGGATGAATTGGGCCGGCTTCGCCCGGTTGCCCTAGCCAGCTTGCGGACGTACCGGTCGGTTAGGGAAGGTCGCCTCGGTCTCGAACGAACCAGATCGCTTCGACGGGTTGGTCTCCGATATTCCGCAAGCGATGTGGAGTTGCGGAGCTGAACGCGATCGAATCACCCGGTGAGAGCACGTACACGTCGAATCCGATGACGACCTCGAGGGTCCCTCTGATGATGTAGCCGTGCTCCACGCCCTGATGGCGGATCAAGCGTTCGTCCGGCGTCGAGCTTCCGTCGACCTCATAGGTCACGTGCATGAAGTCAGCATCCGTGCCTATTGCGGCGAGTTGCTCCCAGACCACGCCCGAGTTCAGTTCCAAGCGTCGTCGCTCGTCTGGCCTCACCACGGCCTTCGCTGTCCGAACGGTGATCGGTTCATGGTTCGCGGCCGAGCTGTCCAACCGCCCGCGGCCATGCTGGCGGCCGTTCGAAGGTGGGCGGCGTCCCACGTTCGCGAAGTCGGGCCCGTCGTCGCTGAACAGGTCGTCGATCGATACCCCCAGTGCGTTACTCATGGCGTACAGCGTCGCCACACTCGGACGCGCTTTGCCATTTTCGAGTTGCGAGACGAAGGACGCCGATACGTGCAACTCGCGAGACAGTCCTCGGACGGACAGGCCGGCTTGCTCACGAGCTGTGCGAAGGCGAGCGCCCAGCTTGGCCTCTTGGGTGGCCGACAGTGCGCCGTCGCCGACGGCGCCAGGTGTCTGGGTGTCCGTCGGGTCGTCTGTACCTGGGTTCGCCGAACGATTCATGACACCCAATCTGACGGAGACATCGTGAAGAACGACACAGGCAGACCGTTCACCGGCACGTTACACCTACCGTTGCCCGGCACCAATCAGTACGGCCCGGGTGGCGAGCAGATTCGAGACGCTGGGCGACGCGAGGGGATGCCCGTCTTGTGAAGCTGACGACGCGATGTGCCTGGCGAGGCTGCCGCGGCGTCGACCAACTCACATCGGTCGGACCATGGTGCCGTCCCCGGCGGTCTCGGTCGGATGTTGGGTGACCAGCACTAGCGCAGAAAGAGTTGGGGTCAACGACTGCGGCCCCTCTTGGCTTGAGCCGAAGCGATCCCGGAGCGGCTCTCACTTTCGTCTCTTCAGGACGGCACTTCGCTCGGGCGGCGACGTGACGTTGCGGGCGAGCTCGGTCCACCTGCGTGCGCGTGTGAAGCGGGACTACACCGGGAACGCCTCGTCGGAAGGACGCTTTCTGACGGCTGCCAGCGAGCCTAGCGCCGCTCGGGTTGCCGTTGTGTTTCGGCGACCTCATGGCTGGAAGCCCGCAGTTCCGAAGATTTCTGTGTGGATTTCAGACCTCGAAGCCCCCGGGGCGACGGGAAGGGTCCGAAGTTATCCGGCATTCGAGGGCGGCCTGGATCGCCGACAACTCGTCGAAGACGTGCGTTGGCGCTTGACAGTCAAGACAACCACCTTGTTCACTAGCGCCGAACGCACGTCAGCGCGATGAGCGGCTTACTCGAGCTAGCGGATAGGACGAATCTCATGGGTGTTCGTGGTCGGCGGCGATGGGCGGCGGTGGGGGTTGTGGCTGCCGGGGTGCTGGCGGTGTCGGGGTGCAGTTCTTCTGGTGGTGGCGGTGGTGGGGGTTCGGCGTCCTCGGGTGCGAAGGGTCCGATCGTGATTGGGGCGGCGATCGGGCAGACGGGCATCTTGAAGAGCTATGACGGGCCGGCTTTCGCGGTGGTCAAGTACGACATCGATCAGATCAATGCCGCCGGCGGCATCAACGGTCGCAAGGTGGAGTTGAAGGTCTTGGACACCAAGTCCGAGATCACGCGGGGCGGGCAGGTGGCCCAGCAGTTGATCGATGACGGCGCTCAGGTCCTGATCGTCAGCTCCGACTTCGACTTCGGTAGCCCGGCGGCACTGGTTGCCCAGAAGCACGGCATGGTCAGCATCTCGCTGGGCGCGGCGTCCCCGAAGTTCGGTGTGCAGGGGATCGGTGACAAGGCGTTCTCATTCGCGCCCTCGACCGGCAATACCGCCAGCGTGCTGGCCACCTTCGCCATCAACCAGGGCTACAAAAAGGCTTTCACGCTGTTGGACGACACCCTTTCCTACACGCGAGGCTTCTACTCGGCCTACACGAAGTTCTACAAGCAGGGCGGCGGCACCATCGTCGGCAACGACTCCTTCAAGAACGACGACAGCTCGATCGCTACCCAGATCAACAAGATCAAGGCCGCGAATCCCGACATGGTGTTCCTTGCCTCCTACCCTCCCGGTGGCGCCTCGGCCCTACGGCAGATCCGCGCCGCCGGCATCAACGTCCCGATCATCTCCGGCGACCCCTTCGACAGCCCTGGCTGGAACAGCGCCGTCCCCAACCTCAGCAACTTCTTCATCGACGCATCTGCCTGGACCCACGGAAACGACCCGGACCCGGCCGTCAACCAGTACGTCGCGGCCCTGACCAAGGCCACCGGCAACCGACCGACCGGCGGCCGCGACCTGGTCGGCGACACGATCGTCCAAGCACTCAAGATGGCCATCGAGAAAACCGGCACCACGAACGGCGCCAAGCTGGCGGCGGCACTGGAAAGCTTCAACAAGCAGAAGTTCCTCACCGGCACCGTCACCCTCAGCCACGAGGACCACATCCCGCTGGACAGCCCACTCAGGGTCATCCAATACATCAACGGCAAGCCCACCTACTTCAAGACCGTCACCCCCGTCATGACTTCCGCAGTCACCGACGGAATCGGCTGACCATGCCCCAGTCCCTGTCGTCGGTTGCCGGCCATGCGGGCGGCTTTGGATCGGCGACAGGGACGCGGGGGCGTCCATGAACGGTGGCATCCACCGCCCTTCGCCTCCGCGTTCGAGGCGAGGGCGCGTCGGCTCGCCCGAGTGTCGGCGAGCCAACGGTTTACGCCCGGCGGACGAATGGATCAGTCAAGACAGATGCGGAAAGGCCTACGTCGGCTCGCCGGCGGGAGCACTGGTCTTCGGATCTCAGCGCGAAACCAGGGCGCCTTCAGCGTAGGTCTCGGGCAAGGTTAGCTGCCGCATCGTGCAGCAGAGGGGCCGCCCGGACGATCAGCTTGTCCGTCATTCGAGCGACCGGTCCTGACACGGACAGCGCCAACCTGGCGGGCGCATCCGGAATAGCCACGGCGACGCAACGTACCCCGACCTCCTGCTCGCCCTCGTCGAGGGCGTAACCCTGATCGCGTGTTCGATCCAGCTCTCGTGCGAAGGCGCCAGGAGTAGTCAGGGTGTTGGGGGTGTGCCGTGGCATGCCCGTGCGGCCGAGAAGCTCCGTCACGGCGACCGGATCCATGTTCGCCAGCATGGCCTTGCCCACGGCAGTGCTGTGTGGAAGTACGCGCCGACCGACCTCGGTGAACATCCTCATGGAGTGCCGCGATGGCACCTGGGCGACGTAGACGACCTCGTCGCCGTCGAGCATGGCGAGGTTCGCGGATTCGCCGAGCTCGTCCACGAGCCGACTCAGGTGCGGCCTCGCCCAGAGTGAGAGCATGCGCGACGACGACTCGCCCAGCCGGATGAGGCGCGGCCCCAACGCGTACTGGCGGTTCGGCTCCTGACGCAGGTAACCGAGATCGACCAGGGTCCGCACGAGCCGGTGGATCGTCGGAAGGGGAAGACCCGACTCCGTGGCGAGCGCGGAGAGGCCCATGATCCCATGATGTTCCGCCATCGTCTCGAGCAACCGGAAAGCCCGCTCGATCGACTGCACGCCGCCGGCGCGCGCGGTCGCAGGCGGAGTTGCCTTCGTCGGCGTCAAGTGGACTCCCTCCCTCGCATGACGGAAAGCCTAGTGCGTCAGCCGGACGCCACCTGCGGCATCGGATCGACATCAGCTTTCCGCAATAAGGAGTATCATATCCGTTGTGCGAAAGACTGTGAGGGCTCGAATGCCTAATCCAAGCCCCGGTTATGCGTTGACGTTGCGGGTCGAGACGCGTTCGTCGTCCAGTGCAACCGGCCTATTGGTGGCTGCTGCCAGCGCCGCCGGTGGTGCGGTGACCGCCGCTCGACGTCGTCGAATCGCATGGTGATCGACTGGTCGTAGACGTCACCTGCGACGCTGGGGAGGTGGCTCACGGCGCGGCCATCACTAACGCAGTGCGGGCCGTCCTTGACATCGACGTCCGCAGGGTCAGCGACCGAACTTTCCTCCTGCATCTCGGGAGCAAGCTCGAGGTCGTGCCGAAGGCGGCGCTAAGGCACCGCGACGATCTGTCTCGCGCTCACACGCCCGGCGTTGCGCGGATCTGCCAGGCCATTGTCGAGGATCCCGAGGACGCCCGTCGGCTTACGATCAAGCGGAACATGGTGGCCGTGGTGACCGACGGCTGCCGTTCTCGGCCTCGGGAACATCGGGCCGATGGCGGCTCTCCCCGTAATGGAGGGCAAGGCCGCGCTGTTCAAGCAGTTAGCCGACGTCGACGCGTGGCCCGTCTGCCTCGACACTCAGGATACGGACGAGATCGTGCGCATCGTCACCGCGATCGCGCCGTCGTATGGCGGGATCAATCTCGAGGACATCGCGGCCCGCGGTGCTTCGAAATTGAGCGACGCCTGCGTGAGCAACTCGATATCCCGGTGTTCCACGACGACCAGCACGGCGCTGCGGTCGTTGTGCTGGCCGCGCTGACAAACGCTCTGCGAGTTGTGGGCAAGAAGCTCAGCGACGTCCGGGTGGTGGTAGGTGGAGTCGGCGCGGCCGGGCACGCGATCATCCAGTTGCTCCTTACCCAATGTGTCGGCGACATCGTCGCGTGCGACCGGCACGGTTCGCTCCGCCCGGGACAAAACGCGGTCGACCCCGACCGCCGCTGGATCGCCGAGCACGCCAACGCGGGCGGTCGCCAAGGCACGCTCGCCGAGGTCCTCGTCGGAGCGGACGTATTCGTTGGCGTGTCCGCCCCGAGCCTCCTCACCGGCGAGGACGTCGCAATAATGGCTCCCGACGCCATCGTCTTCGCGCTGGCCAACCCCGACCCGGAGGTCAACCCCATCGCCGCACGCGCGCACGCCGCGCTGGTCGCTACCGGTCGATCGGATTACCCCAACCAGATCAACAACGTGCCGGCTTCTCCGGGCTTCTTCCGAGGAATGCTTGACGCCGGTGCACACGTCATACCGACACCATCATGCTTGCGGCAGCGCGCGCGATCGCGGATGCAGTCGCGGCGCCGGAACTCAACGCCAGCGACATCGTCCCTTCGGTGTTCGATCCGGCCGTCGCGCCGGCAGTCGCCGCAGCCGTGGCGGATGCCGCTCGGGCCGAGCGATAGCGCGGATATCACTGGGCAGCAGTATCAAGCCGGGCGAAGGAGGCACTGCGTAAGCGGCACCCGTTCGCCCTGCCCGGGTCGACCTCGACCCTCAAGACGTGATCAACACGCGTGAGCCACTACACCCCGGATCCGCAAGAGCCGCTCAAGCGACTGCTGGGCGACGAGGGGTTGGAGACGGCGACGCTCAGGGATAGCCCGGGGATCTTCTGAGCGGGGACCGCGCTCGCCGGGCCGTGCACCACCTGATCGAGGTCCTGCGGCTGTCGGAGCGGTTCGCCTGTTGCATCCTCGGCCAGCCAGCGCTCGACGCACCGCCGGCGGCCACGACGCCGGCCGATCCCGACGCCTGACTACGCGACTGGTTGCCGGAGTGAGCGAAACCGACTGGTCTGCGGGGCGATGGCCGACTTCACCCGCCACTGACCCACTCCAGCCGAGCTCGAAGCAGTTCGCGGGTTCCCGCCGCTCCCTCACAGCTCCGCGCGCTGGCCTCCCGACCAACCGAACCATCGGTCGACCGCGACGTGAACCGTGACGAGTGGGTGCTCCCGCGCGGGGTAGTCCTTACCGAGGTAAAGCCGCGAGAGTCGATCGATGTCGGCAAGTCCCTCGTCGGGCTTGATGGACACGACATGGCCCTGGACCGACAGGTGCGTGCCGAAGTCGTCCGGCTTGAGCACGGTGAGAGACACATGACCGTTGCTCTGCAGGTGCTTCAAGCGAGCGCGGTCGGCGTTCATACAGAGCATGAGTGTTTCGTCGTCCTCGACGAGGTACCACGTCGCCACCGTGACGGGACGCCCCGTAGAAGTGACCGTGGCCATAACGGCCGGGTTGGGCTTCCGAAGGAAGGCCAGGACGGTCTCGGGCAGGGGGGTAGCGGCCACGCTTCCATGCTCCGATGGAGCGGCTCCAGGACGGATCACGCCGATCCTCCTGAGGGGGCTGGAACGCAGTCGGCAGATGGGGCGAAAAGCAGCCGTCGAATTCTGGCAGCGGGTCCGCGCGCACGGCGGCTGCGGCAACTGACGATCACCTTGATCAACATCCTTTCGACTCGGTACGGACGGCAAATCTCAGCCCCGAGCTGAGCGCCGCAACACGACCGCCGCGCGCGTCGCAGGACGCGATCGACGCCGTGCTCGCTCCTTCGGTCTCCGGTGAGGCCAAGGAGCCTCGGTGCGATGACGCGACATCGTGGTCGTCAAGTTGGCCGAATCGCAGTGCTCTCCGCGGTCGCGGAGCCTTCCCCGAACGCAAACCCGGTGTCGGTCTCACCGTGACATCCCACCGAGTCTGGTGGCGCTGCATCCTGCCGACCGCCCGAGCTGTCACGCGCAGCGTTCTTCGCAGGGCGGGACCGACGTCGGTTCCATCCGGGCCAGGACAGCTCTCGCGAGCGAGAGATGCCATCGGGACGACGCAGCAGGATCAGCACCAGGACGAGCGATAGCAGCAGATTCGAGAAGCCGGTAGGAACGGGGATTGACACGAACCCCACGGATTGGCCCGCTTCCCAACGGTTAAGCACGACCACGACGACTGACATCACGACCGAGCCGACCACTGCACCGAAGACACTGCGCAGACCGCCGACGATCAACATCACGGTGATCAGGCGAGTGAGGTCGATATCGAAGTCACCTGGTCCGAACGCGCCGAGCCAGTGCGCATACATCGAACCCGCGACGCCCATCACGGCACCGCTCACCACGAACGCCACGCGACGCTCGCGCACCACCTTCACACCCAGCGCCAAGGCGGCGACCTCGTCCTCCCGCGAAGCCTGCAACCGCCGCCCGGAACGCGAGTAGCTGTATGCGCCTGCCGCGGCTATGACGACCACGGTCCACGCGTAAGCACCCCACAACGTCAGGTCAGTTGGCACACCCGTGAGAGTCCCGAGACCTCCAGTGACATCGGACCAATTCGACGCAACGTCTTGGACGATGATCAACACGGCGAAGGAGGCGATTCCGGCAGCCGTTCCGGACAGGCGCATCAGCGGGAGCGACACCAACCCCGCGACCGCGGCGGCGACGAGAGCAGCCACGACGGTCGCCACCACGAACGATGTCTGTCGGTGGGCCAACATTCCGGGCAGATGAGGGAGGACGAAGGCTCTCGTGGTCAGCGGGATCGTGAGGAGGGCCGCCGTATAGGCCCCAACGGCCACGAATGCGATATGACCAAACGACAAGACGCCAGAGTTTCCCCAGAACATCTGCAGACCGACGACCATAACCAGGTTGACGAGGGCACCGACAGCAGTGGTCTGGAGCGACGGGGTGCCGAGCGATACGAGCGCCACTAGGAGGCCGAGTGGGGCGACGAGCCCCACCGTCGGCCAAACTCCCTCGAACCACCTGCGAACGGGCTGGTGCTGGTCAGTCATACGCGAGACCTGTCATTGGCCGAGGGCAGGAGGCCCTGTGGGCGGAACGTAAGGATGACAACGATGAGGGCGTAGAGAATCGCGTCCCGATACGGTCGGATGTCCGACGGCAGGAGCACCTGCAACGCAATCGTCAAGCCTCCGAGCACGAAGCCACCCGCGACTGCACCGGCAAGACTGCCGAGCCCGCCGATGACGACGGCGACGAACGACACCAGCACGGGCTCGAGGCCCATCGATGGTTCGACCGTCCCTGAGCGGGCTACGAGCAGCACCCCGCCAACCCCAGCCAGTAGGCCGCCCACCGCGAACGCAACCAGCATCACGAGGTTGGACCGCACGCCGACAAGACGGGCCATAGTGAAGTCCTCCGCGGCGGCCCGCAACTGAGCGCCGATGGGGGTCCAGTTGAGGAGCAGCGCCAAGCCGGCTAGCAGCACGGCTACGACCACAGCGGTCACCAGATCGATTCGCATGACGCTGAGCGATCCGAGGTGTATTGGCTTCGTCAGCGACGAGCCGAAGGGGGTCGACAGCGGTCTGCTTCCGGCAACGAGAATGATGACGCTCTCAATGGCCAGCGCGACCGCGAACGCGAGAACCAGAAGCGTGGCCGGATCGGCGCCACGCGCGAAGCGGAAGACGCCGAGCTCAGTGACAACCGAGGTCGCCACTCCGGCCGCCACGGCGCCAAGGATCGTCACTGGCGTCGGCAGGCCATCCAGCGCGAGCAGCACGTAGGCGGCAACCGCGATGAAGTTCCCTTGCGCGAAGTTGATGATTCCGGCGACTCCGTAGATGACGGCAAGGCCCAACGCGAACAAGGCGTAGAGCGCACCGACACTGACCGCGGTGATGATGTTCTGCAACAGTGTCACCGGGCGCTCCCTTCAGAATCACTGGCGGCGAAGAAGGCGTGCGCCAGCTCATCCCCGACCGCCGCCCGTCCCTCGCCGTCGACTTGACCGTTATGCAGTACGTAGGTCATATCCGCCAGTTCGGCAGCTCGCTTTGCGTTCTGCTCCACGAGTACGACAGCGAGCCCCTCGTCGCGCAGCCTGACGACGGCCTCAAAGACCTCCTCGACCACTTTGGGAGCCAATCCGAGCGAGGGCTCATCTAGCAGAAGTAGGTTCGGCCGCGTCATCAGCGCTCGGCCGATTGCGAGCTGCTGCTGCTGCCCCCCCGACAGCAGACCGGCAGGTCTGCGGGCGAAGTCGCCGAGCACGGAGAACCGTTCATAGATCTCGGCAATCTTCACCTCGGCGCGGCCGGCGTTCCCCGCCCTCGCGAGCGTGAGGTTCTGCTCGACGGTCAACTTGGTGAAGATGCGACGGCCTTCAGGCACCAACGCGATGCCAGCGCGGGTCCGCTTCTCAGGCGAGTCCCCGGAGATGTCCTTTCCGTCCAGGACAATCCGACCGGAGACCTTGCCCTCACAGGCGCCAGCCAGCGCCAGGAGGGTCGTCGACTTGCCGGCGCCGTTGGGTCCGATCAACGCCAGGATGCGACCGGACTCCACCACGAGATCGATGCCCCGTACTGCACCCACCGCCCCATACCGAACACGGAGGTCGATCAACTCAAGGCGAGACATCGACGGCCCCCACTCCGAGGTAGGCCTCTATGACGGCCGGATCCCGGATCACGTCGCGTGGTTCCCCGACGGCCAGCGTGCAACCGGCTGCAAGGACGTGCACGTTGTCGCAGATCTTGGTGATCAGACGCATGTCGTGCTCGATGACCAGCAGGCCACATCCGCTCGTGTGGCGCACCTCGAGCAATGCCGAGGCGAGGTCATCGGTCTCGTTCTCGTCGAGACCGGCTGCCGGCTCGTCGAGGAGCAGGAACTTAGGATTCGTCGCGAGGGCGCGAGCGAGCGCAACGCGACGCTCCAGGCCGTACGGCAGACTGGACGAACGGACATTAGACAGATGTGCCAGTCCTAACTGTTCCATCAGGGCCCCGGCCCTCGCGCGGGCCACGCGCTTCGAGACCCCCACGCCGAGTGCTCCCACTTCGACGTTCTCGGCCACGGTCATTCGGCCGAAGAGTCGGACGGCTTGGAACGTCCGCGAGAGACCGGCGCTGGCTCTACCTTCCGGGCGGACGCGGGTGATGTCCGTGTCGCCGATACGGATCCGCCCGGCCGTGGGTCGTTGAAATCCGGTGATGACGTTGACCATCGTCGTCTTGCCGCTGCCGTTCGGTCCGATCAGACCCAGAGTCTCGCGCGGTCTGATCTTCAGCGAGACGGTGTCGATCGCCCGCAGCCGACCGAAGACGACTGACACGTTGTCCACGTGCAGGTCTGCTGACAGGGACTGGGGCATGGTCAGCCGATTCCGTCGGTGACTGCGGAAGTCATGACGGGGGTGACGGTCTTGAAGTAGGTGGGCTTGCCG
>Ga0105241_10001367_pt1 | contig 18583 bp, 7 predicted proteins | sample KBSC64metaG_FD_80422 | JGI IMG/M metagenome (GOLD analysis project Ga0105241, IMG submission 80422) | Corn rhizosphere microbial communities from Kellogg Biological Station, Michigan, USA - KBS C6-4 metaG | ecosystem: Host-associated > Plants > Roots > Rhizosphere > Soil | place: Michigan, USA... | reverse complement strand
GCCACCGCGCTCCTCCGCGCGTTGGGGTACGGGTCGAACTCTGATATTCTCCGCCTCTTCTTCGCCATCCGTGAGGTGGACCTCGCGAAGACACGTGAGACCCGCACCGAGCTCCGCGAAGTCATCGGCGCGATCATCGCCGAAGATATCACGCTCGCCGGTGAGGCGCACGATCCTGAAGCACCGAAGGCCAAGACCAAGAAGGCGCGCGCACAACGCGAGCGGGATGAGTCCGAGCTCGTCGTGAAGGAAGGTGACGAGTTGACCGAAGAGGTGTACAACCGCCTCCGCCGCCTCAACATCGACGCCGTCAAAGTGTTCGCGTCGTACACGCTGGTCGATCTGCGCGATGAGATGGATGCGATCGAGCGCGGTGAACGGGCGCAACGCCGGATCCTCGCCATCGACGCGGTCAACGTCGAAACCGGCGAGCTGATCTCGGAGCAGGGCGAACCGCTGACCGACGAACGGATCAAGCAGTTGCGCGATGCGGACGTGCACAAAGTGTACGTCTTCGTCCCGTCGGGACGCGCCGAATCGATGTTGATTCGGAACACGTTGCTCAAAGATCCGACCAAGACGGAAGAAGAAGCGCTCAAGCAGATCTACTCGCTCCTCCGCCCCGGCGATGCGCCGAACCGCGAGACGGCGAAAGATGCGCTCAACCGCCTCTTCTTCTCGCCCAAGCGCTACGACTTGGGACGCGTCGGACGGTACAAGATCAATCAACGGCTCAACACCAATCGCCCCGCGGGCGAGACGGTGCTGACCAAAGAAGATTTCGTCGCCATCATCCGCTACCTCGTCGAACTGCACGAAGGACGCGGCGACGTGGACGACATCGATCACCTCGGCAACCGTCGCATTCGGTCGGTCGGCGAGCTGATCGCGAATCAGTTCTCCGTCGGGTTGAGCCGCATGGCGCGCTTGGTCAAAGAGCGCATGTCGATCAACACCGATCCGGAAAAAATTTCGTTGGACGATCTCGTCAACGCGCGGACGGTCAGTGCGGTGATTCAGGCGTTCTTCGGATCCTCGCAGCTGTCGCAGTTCATGGACCAAACGAACCCGCTCGCCGAATTGACGCACAAGCGTCGTCTCTCGGCGCTCGGACCGGGCGGTCTCACGCGCGAGCGCGCCGGCTTCGAAGTGCGCGACGTGCACTATTCGCAGTACGGGCGCATGTGCCCGATCGAAACGCCGGAAGGGCCGAACATCGGGCTCATCACGTCGCTCGCGACGTTCGCCCGCGTGAACGACCTCGGCTTCATCGAGACGCCGTACTTCCTCGTGAAGGACGGACGGATGACGGGCGAGCTCGTCTGGCTCGACGCCAACCGGGAAGAAGGGGCGGTCGTCGCACAGGCGAACGCCGCGTTGAATGAAGACGGGACGTTCGCGGACGAGTTGGTGTTGTGCCGGCAGGGCGGTGACTTCCCAGTCGTGCCGCCGGATCGCATCGACTACATGGACGTTGCACCGGAACAGCTCGTGTCGATCGCGGCCGCGCTCATTCCATTCCTCGAGCACGACGATGCGAACCGCGCGCTCATGGGATCGAACATGCAACGCCAAGCGGTGCCGCTCCTCAACCCGCGCACGCCGCTCGTCGGCACCGGGCTCGAGGAGAAGGTGGCGCGCGATTCTGGCGCCGTCGTCATCGCACGCCGGTCGGGGATCGTCTCGAGCGTCACGGCGGATGAGATCGTCATCGACGCCGATGAAGCCCATGAAGTGAAGGATGGCCGACCGTTGGCGCGGTTGACGCAGCACGACCGCTATCGGCTCAAGAAGTACTGGCGCACCAACCAGGACACCGCGCTCAACCAGCGTCCGCTCGTTTATCGCGGGCAGCGTGTCGAAGCGGGACACGTCTTGGCTGACGGGGCATCGACCGAAGCGGGGCAGTTGGCGCTCGGGTCGAACGTGACCGTGGCGTTCATGCCGTGGTACGGCCACAACTTCGAAGATGCCATCGTGTTGAGCGAGCGGTTGGTGAAGGACGACGTCTATTCGTCGATCCACATCCAAGAGCTCGAATTGCACGTGCGCGACACGAAGCGCGGGCAAGAAGAAATCACGCGTGAAATTCCGAACGTTGCCGAAGAAGCGTTGTCGGATTTGGACGAGCGCGGCATCGTGCGCATCGGTGCGCACGTCAAGCCGGGCGACATCCTCGTCGGAAAGATCACACCGAAGGGTGAAACGGAGCTGTCGCCGGAAGAGAAGCTCCTCACCGCCATCTTCGGTGAGAAAGCGAAAGACGTGAAAGATTCGTCGCTCAAGGTCCCGCCCGGAATGGAAGGGGTCGTGATCGACGTCAAGATCTTCTCACGCGTCGAAGATCAGGTGGTCGAAAAAGATCGCGGTGAGCGGATCGGTGAGATCCGTCGCCTGGAAGGACTCGAAAAGATTCGCGTCAACGAAGTGCGTGACGGGGAACTGTCCGAGTTGCTCGAAGGGCACACCGTGGCGTTGGCGCTCAAGTCGGGAACGGTCGAAGAAGCGATCCCGCAAGGGACGAAGTTGACCGCCGAACTGTTGAGCGAGCTCAAGTTCGCGACGATCGATCTCAAGACGTTCCGCGTCGAAGATCGTTCGTTGAACGAGCGGTTGCGCACGATCATCGATCTCGCCAACGACGAGAAGGCGAAGATCGAAGAGCGGGCGGAAGAGCGGATCGACCGCGTGTTGCAGCCGGACGAGCTCCCGCCAGGCGTCATCCAGTTGGTCAAGGTGTATTTGGCCGAGAAGCGGAAGATTTCGGTCGGTGACAAGATGGCCGGACGTCACGGGAACAAGGGTATCGTGGCCCGGATCGTCCCCGAGGAAGACATGCCGTTCCTCCCGGGTGGCCGTCCGGTCGACATCGTTCTCAACCCGCTCGGTGTGCCGAGCCGTATGAACGTCGGGCAGATCCTCGAAACGCACCTCGGGTGGGCGGCGCGGTTGCTCGGCTTCTACGCGAAGACACCGGTCTTCCAAGGGGCGAACGAGCGCGAGATCGGGTTGTTGCTCAAGCTGGCTGGATTGACCTGGGTGCGCGACGCGCTCCAGCTCAAGACGAAGAAGTTCGACGCGACCGACGCCGACGTGCGGGCGATCCTGGCCGACATCAAGCCGGATCAGACCGAAGCGCCGCGCGTCGAGCTCCTGTCCGACGCGAACATCAATGACCTGAGCGCCAAGGGAATGTCCGCGGCGACCAAGGGCGTGTACGATCGCGTCCGCACCTTCGTGGTGGCGGCGGCGAACGAGCTCGTCGCGCGGGAGCAGGCGGAGATCGAGTATCAGGTCGCGTTCCATAAGAACGCGGCGGAAGATGAAGAGTACGCCGAAGGGCTGCGGTCGCATTATCGCGATCAGGTTGCCGGCATCGAGAAGCAGCGTGGGACCGATACGGCCGCGTTGCTCAAGGTGCAGGAGCTGCCGGCGCTGGCTGGCGCGCTCAACGGCAAAGACGTCGATGTCGATACGGCGGCGACGGAACTGTTGCGGTTGGCTGGGATCACGCCGGGCGGGAAGGTGCGCCTGCGTGACGGCCGGACGGGTGAGACGTTCGCGTCGCCGGTGACGGTGGGTGAGATCTACATGCTCAAGCTGTCCCACTTGGTCGACGACAAGATTCACGCCCGGAGCATCGGGCCGTACTCGCTGGTCACGCAGCAGCCGTTGGCCGGAAAGGCGCAGTTCGGCGGCCAGCGGTTCGGAGAGATGGAGGTGTGGGCGCTCGAAGCATACGGCGCGGCCCACACACTGCAGGAAATTCTGACGGTGAAGTCCGACGACGTGAACGGACGGAGCAAGGTGTACGAGGCGATCGTCAAGGGACAGAACTTGCCGGAGCCTGGGACGCCGGAATCCTTCAACGTGCTCGTGCAGGAGTTGAAGGCGTTGGGTATCCACGTCCGTATGGGAGCGAACGAGTCTGGGTTCGCCGCCCGGATGAACGGGACCAGTCCTGAGGAAAGCGCCCCGAGTGTGGCGCCGACCGACGGCAATGGGAGCGGGGAGTAACCGATGATTGATTTTCGGAATTCGCGCGATACGCGCGCGTCTGCGTTCGACTTCATTCAGGTGCGCATCGCCTCGCCAGAGGAGATGCGCGGCCCGAAAGATCCCAAGGAGCGGGAGCGGCTGGAGATGGCCGGACTCCGCACGTGGTGGTCGTGGGGCGAGGTCCTGAAGCCGGAGACCATCAACTACCGGTCGTTCAAGCCGGAGAAGGATGGACTCTTCTGCGAGCGGATCTTCGGTCCGGTCAAGGACTGGGAGTGCCATTGCGGGAAGTACAAGCGCATCCGCTATCGCGGCGTCATCTGCGATCGCTGCGGCGTCGAAGTCACACTGAGCCGCGTCCGCCGCGAGCGGATGGGGCACATCGAGCTCGCCGTCCCGGTCGCGCACATCTGGTTCTTCAAGACGCTCCCATCGCCGATGGGGAACTTGGTCGACCTGACGCTGCGTGACCTCGAAAAAGTCATTTACTACTCGAACTACGTCGTCATCGATCCGGGGAACCAGGATGTTCGCCCGAATCAATTGCTCGACGAAGACGAGTATCTCACATGCAAGACCAAGGCGCGTGAAGAAGGTGACACGGCGTTCTTGGCCGACATCGGTGCGCCCGCGATTCGCGAGCTGCTCCGCCGGATCGACGTCGATCGTCTCGCGCCGGAATTGCGCGAGTCGCTCGTCGACGAAGGATCGCAGCATCGCAAGAAGCAACTGCTCAAGCGGTTGAAGATCGTCGATGCGTTCCGCAACTCGGGTGAGTCGGGCGAAGCGCGCAACAAAGCCGAGTGGATGATCATGGACGTGATTCCGGTGATTCCGCCGGATCTCCGTCCGCTCGTTCCGCTCGATGGTGGCCGGTTCGCGACGTCGGATCTCAACGATCTGTATCGCCGCGTCATCAACCGCAACAACCGGTTGGTGAAGCTCATCGCGCACCGTGCGCCGGAAGTCATTCTCCGCAACGAGAAGCGCATGTTGCAGGAAGCGGTCGACGCGTTGTTCGACAACGGTCGTCGCTCCAAGGCGATTCGCGGACGTGGCAAGCGTCCGCTCAAGTCGCTCTCCGACATGCTCAAAGGCAAGCAGGGGCGGTTCCGTCAGAACCTCCTCGGCAAGCGCGTCGATTATTCCGGTCGTTCGGTCATCGTCGTCGGTCCGGAGCTCCGCCTGCACCAGTGCGGACTTCCGAAGGCGATGGCGCTCGAATTGTTCAAGCCGTTCATCATTCACAAGCTCGTCGAGAAGGGCATCGCCGAGACGGTGAAGCGCGCCAAGAAGATCGTGGAGAAAGAGTCGCCCGAGGTGTACGAGATCCTCGAGGAGATCATTCGCGATCACCCGGTGCTGCTCAACCGCGCGCCGACGTTGCACCGCTTGGGCATTCAGGCGTTCGAGCCGGTGCTCGTGGAAGGGAAGGCCATTCGTATTCACCCGCTCGTCTGCGCGGCGTTCAACGCCGACTTCGACGGTGACCAGATGGCCGTGCACGTGCCGTTGTCGTTCGAAGCGCAGATCGAGGCGCGCATGTTGATGCTCTCCTCGAACAACATTCTCAAGCCGTCCGACGGACGTCCGGTAGCCGAGCCGTCGCAGGACATCGTGCTGGGCTGCTATTTCGCGACCAAAGCCGCCAACGATTTCGAAGCGGCGGTCAAGAACGCGAAAGCGTACAGCAACGTCGCCGAAGTCGAAATGGCGATGGCGCAGGGACGCGTCGTGTACAGCACGCCCATCAAGTTCTGGGTCGACGACAAGGATGGCGCGCGGTGGGTCGGGACGACCGCCGGCCGCGCGATGTTCAATGCGATCGTGCCGCGCGAGCTCGGATTCCAAAATCGCGACATGAAGAAGAAGGCGTTGGGCGAGTTGGTCTTCCAGTCGTACCGGAAGGCGGGCTTGGCCACGACCGTCGGCTTCCTCGATCGCCTCAAGGACTTCGGGTTCCGCAACGCGACGCGCGGTGGTGTGTCGATCGGTATTGAGGATCTGCACATTCCGGCGGACAAGGAAACATTGCTGCGTGAAGCGGAAGCGCGCGTCGAGCGGTTCCAACGCGCGTACCAGACCGGAAACATCACCAACGGCGAGCGCTATAACAAAGTCATCGACACCTGGACCCACGCCAACAACGACATTGCCGACGCCATGGTCAAGGCGATGCGTGAGTCGAAGGAAGGATTCAACCCGGTGTTCATGATGTTCGACTCAGGCTCACGTGGTAGCCGCGACCAGATCCGTCAGTTGGCGGGGATGCGCGGCCTCATGGCGAAGCCGCAGAAGAAGCTCACCGGTGGTATCGGTGAAATCATTGAAAACCCGATCAAATCGAACTTCCGCGAAGGGTTGTCGGTGCTCGAGTACTTCATCTCGACCCACGGCGCCCGGAAAGGATTGGCCGACACCGCGCTCAAGACGGCCGACGCCGGGTATCTCACCCGTCGTCTCGTCGACGTCGCGCAGGACGTCACGATCACGGAAGAAGATTGCGGAACGATTCGCGGTCTCGAAGTCGGCGCCCTCAAGGAAGGCGAAGACATCATAGAGCCGTTGTCGGAGCGCATCGTCGGAACGGTTGCGTCGGAAGACGTCGTCGATCCGCAGGAAACCGATGCGAGCGGCCGTCCGACGTTGTTGATCGAAGCCGGTCAGCTCATCGACGAGGAAACCGCGCAGATCATCGAAGAGTCCGGTATCGAAACGGTGAAGATCCGTTCGGTGCTGACCTGCGAAGCGAAGCGCGGACTCTGCCAGATGTGCTACGGTCGCAATCTCGCGACCATGGCCATGGTCGATAAGGGTGAAGCGGTTGGTATCATCGCGGCGCAGTCGATCGGTGAGCCGGGCACGCAGCTCACGCTGCGCACCTTCCACATCGGTGGAACGGCGGCTCGTATCGCCGAGCAGACGGCGCGGAAGAGCAAGGTGGCTGGAACGATCGAGTATAGCGATCGCCTCGTCACCGTCACCAACGTCGAAGGGGCGAAGATCGTCACCTCGTACGAAGGAGAGCTCACCATCAAGACCTCCGGCGACAAGACCGCCAGCGTCGGTGCGCGCTTGCAGGTTCCACTGGGCGCCACGATGATGGTCGAGGATGGTGCCGAAGTGAAGAAGGACCAGGTCATCTTCACGTGGGATCCGTATACCAACCCGATCATCGCCGACGTCGACGGTGTGGTGCGGTTCGTGGACCTCGTCGAAGACGAGTCGGTGTCCGAAGAGCTCGACGAGCTCACCGGTCTCCGTCAAACTGTCGTTATCGAGGATCGCGAGAAGAAGCTGCATCCGCACATCGAAATTTGGCAGGAGAAGGGTGGGAAAGATCAACGCGTTCGCGACTTCGTCGTCCCGGTCGGCGCTCAGCTGACCATCAGGGACGGCGACCGGATCACTCCGGGTGTTGTGATCGCGAAGGTCAACCGCGAGGCGTACAAGACCCGCGACATCACCGGTGGTCTTCCGCGTGTCGCGGAACTGTTCGAAGCGCGGCGGCCGAAAGATCCGGCGACCATCTCCGAGATCGACGGCGTCGTCAAGTTCGGCGACATCAAGCGCGGCAAGCGCGAGATCTTCGTCGTTCCCACCAAGCGTGAAGGGGGGGCGACGGTGCCGGATGAGAGCGCCGAATCGCAGGTGTACGAAGTGGCGTCTGGTAAGCACTTGCGCGTCCACGAAGGTGATCGCGTGCGCGCCGGCGACCGGTTGAGCGAAGGGCCGGTCAACCCGCACGACATCTTGCGCATCAAAGGACCGCGTGCGGTGCAGGAGTACTTGCTCAACGAGGTGCAGGAGGTCTACCGTCTCCAAGGCGTGAAGATCAACGACAAGCACATCGGTGTCATCGTCCGGCAGATGTTGCAGAAGGTCCGCGTCATGGATCCGGGCGAAACCGAGTTCCTCGAAGGCGAGCACGTCGACAAGCAGACGTTCCGCGAAATCAACGAGCGCGCAAAGAAGAAGAAGGAAGCGACCGCGGTCTCCGAGCCGCTCTTGCTCGGTATTACCAAGGCCTCGCTCACCACGCAGTCGTTCATTTCGGCCGCGAGCTTCCAAGAGACGACCCGCGTCCTCACCGACGCCGCCATCCGTGGCGCCAAGGACGATCTCATGGGACTCAAGGAAAACATCATCATCGGGCACCTCATCCCGGCAGGAACGGGGATGTACCGGTACCAGGAAGTCGACATCGAAGGCGGACCAGTTCCTCCGGTGGTTGCGGAAGAGCCCGTCGAGCCGACGATGGAAGAGATCCTGGCGGCTGGGGACGAAGATGATGATCTGCGGCCGTCGAAGGCGGCTGCGGCGTCATCGGCATCGTAAGTCACACGACGTAAGAACGAAAAACGGGCGGCTGCACTTGCAGACCGCCCGTTTTTTTTGTCTGCAAGGTGTGGAAGAAATAGTTCAGTCCAGCGTCCCGATTCGAAATATTTCTCTTTCCCATCGCCGCGCGAGTATGTAATGTGTCCCTATGACACTCGCGTTCTCCGTTCTCTGCGCGGAGCCGAGCGCTGGCAGCGGCGGTCGGCCTAGTGGCCCAATCGTGGAGTTGGGGGGCGTCAGCGAACAGGAACTGATTGCCCGGCTCCGGACGCACGATCAGACGGCGTTCGAGCTGATCTATCGTGTCTTCCACCCTCGTCTCATCGCCATCGCACAGGGATACGTGCAATCCGCTGCGATTGCCGAAGAGTTGGCGCAAGACACGCTACTCATGGTATGGGAACGGCGGATGGTATGGCGGGACGACGATAGCTTCGTTGTGTACGCGTATGCCACTGTCCGCAATCGTGCACTCAAGCATGTACGACATGAAGGCGTCGTAGGGCGTGTGGCCGCGCTGGCCGTGGTGGACGAGGAGAGTCCCGGGCAGTCCGCCCGCCCAGAGTCGGCCGACGATGCCATCGCCCGCGCCGATCTCATTACCGCAATTACCGCGGCACTCGGTCGCCTCCCCGAGTTGCAGCGGACAGCGTTCGTCCTCCGGTGGGTCCATCATCTGAGCTATGAGGAAGTCGCCGCCGTGATGCAACTCTCCGAAGTCGCCGTCCGCAAACATGTCTCGCGAGCCCGCGCGACCCTCGTTCCAATTGCGATGCGTCTCGTGGGGGAAGATCCCGCCCGGTAGGCTGCCAGAGACCAGTTTCGGTCTCGTTTCAAAAAAAGTATCACAACGAGTGTCACAACTGCCGTAGGATACGGGTTATTTGGGCATGGACCCCGAGATCCCGCCACGAATCGACGAATCGACGTTCGAGGCATTCGAGCGATCGATTGTCGATGAGGCCACTCCGCTCGACGATCCGAGTGTGGAGGACGTGGTCACGCGGTATCCCAAAACTGTTCGGCACCTACGTGTGGTTCTTGCGTCGATGCGACGTGGTACTGAAGAGGCGACCGCGCAGTCGCTGCGTATTGCACTGGGGCGAGTTGATCATGCTAGCGGAAATGGGAAGCCGATCACGCACGTAGGGCATGTACACCTCCTGCAGGGGGGCCGCGTTTTTGGAAAGCAGGGCCTGCAGAGGAGCGCCGGCTTAGGAAAACACTCCCTGCGGCATTTGCCACGCACCAACGTTGCACGAAGAATGACCGCAGGTCTGCTGGGTATGGCGATGTGCCTCATTGGGATCGTCGGGTTGTGGTACTTCGGCAGGACTTCCTCCGCGGTGCGGCCGCCGCGCGTCCGATATACGACTAGTGTGGGTCAGCATTCAACAGTGCGACTCCCTGATGGATCGATCATGATGCTCGGTCCGTCCACTGTGGCGACCGTCTCATCTCAAATCGTAACCGTTGTTGGGGCCGCCTACTTCTCCGTCGTGCCAAACGCCACTCGCGCGTTGACCGTACAGACTCGAAATGCGGTGGTACACGTTCTTGGAACACACTTCCTGGTACAGCAATACTCGAACGACGCGACCAGCCGAGTTGTGGTCGAGGATGGCCGACTTTCGCTATCCCTCGCGAATCCGCCACGGCGGAATATCGGACGGACAACGATATCGGCGCGCATGATGGCGTTCGTCACAGATTCCGGCGTGATGGTCACGTCCGGGATCGATCCGCGGGTATACACAGGCTGGACCCAAGGGACGCTGATTTTTGATCATACGCAAGTGCGAGACGTCGTTGCCGAGTTGAGTCGCGCGTATGGAGCGCAGATTCATGTCGAGGACACGACTTTGGCGCGTGTCGAGATTCTCGCCGAGGTGGATATCCGTGAACAGTCACTTTCGAAGGTTCTCGATGTACTCGGGTACATGTTGGACGCGCACGTCGAACGGGCCGGCCATGCGTTGGTCCTCGTCCGAGGACGCATGAAAAGTGATATCCCGAGCGTACGGGGGGAGGCCCCTCGTTTTCCTCAACCGGAGAAATTGTATGGGCGATAAATTGTTGAGAGGCGCAGTCGCGATATACGCGATGGCGTACATCGGACTCGCCGTGTCGGCAGGAGTTTCCGTATCGGCGCAATCGGTGGCAGCCGATACACGGCCCACCGTGGCTTCCGCGTCGGGCGCTCTCGTGACTCTCGATGTGACCGACGCCAAGCTCGAAGATGTACTGCGCATGATTGCGTGGCAGGCTGGATTGAAGGTCTTCGGTACGAACCAGTCCGTCCCTGTCTCAAAGCGCATCACGCTGCATCTCCATGAGATTCCAGCCAGCGAGGCACTTGATCGACTCTTCGCCGGAACCGCGGTGAAGGCGTTGGTCGATGGCCGTCTGGTTATTCTGAAATATGACGATGCCGCGTCGGCACTGGCCGCACAGGGTGGCATCTCGGGAAAAGTGATTGATGGTAAAACAAAGGTGCCGCTCGGCGGCGTCACAGTGATGCTGGACAAGAACACGAAAGGGGTTGTTTCTGGGAGCGATGGAGAGTTTCATCTGGGCAATGTGACTCCGGGAGAACATACGCTTCGGATGCGAGTGTTGGGGTATAGTAGGGTGACCAAGGCCGTGACCGTAACAGACGGGCAAACGGCGACCGTCGAAGTGGCCTTGGAGCCGAGTGTCAACATGTTGGGTCAGGTCGTGGTGACCGGGACGGTGATTCCCACAGAGCTCAAAGCGGTGTCGAATGCGGTGACGATCATTACAGCGAAGGAGATCGAGCAGCGGGGCATCACGCGGATCGATCAGCTGTTGCACGGGGCCGTGCCTGGAATGTTTGCCGGAGACGGCGGCGAAGCAATATATGTGAATCCGGGATACGTAGCGAACGTCGCCTCGCGTGGATTAACGGGACTGTATGGTGTCGACGAAAAGATGAAAACGTACGTCGATGGGGTCGAGATGTCCGACCCACACTTGATTGGGCTGATTGACCCGAGGAGTATTGAACGCATCGAGATCGTGACCGGTCCACAGGCGGCAACCATCTACGGCTCGAATGCGATCAATGGCGTCATGCAGATTTTTACTAAGCGGGGAACGACACCGCGGCCTCAGGTCGTCGTCAATCTAGGGGTCGGATTTATTTCGAACCAATTCAGCTCTGGATTGGCGCCGCAGCACAGCGATGCCGTGCAGCTTTCCGGGGTCCAGGGGATGTTTTCCTACAACATTGGAAGCTCGGTGAACTACACCGGGCCGTGGAGTCCCGCGATACATTCGCTCCTGTTGGGTGGATACGCTGGTGTTCGGTTCCAACACGGGCCCGTCTCAGGGGATGTGAGTCTGTTTCGATCCCAGGGGCGTAATCGTCAGGATGCTCTGCCGTTGCAGGCCAACGCGATTCGTGAGACCAATGGTGATCTGGACCTGAATCCGGCAGATGCGCGGAAGTTTCCGGAGGTAAACACGACTGCGAATAACACCGCGCAGCTGTCATTGAATTATGCGCCAATGTCCTGGTGGTCCCAGACCGTACGCGTGGGGACGAATGAGAGCAGTCAAGAGAGTGTGACCCAACCGTCTTACCTAAACCCCGATGATACCGGCGCGACATATAATAGTCGTCCGAGCACGCAACTGACGATGGGTTATAATACGACACTGCAGTTGCCGCTCATGTCGTCCGCGACCGCGATCATCACGCTTGGCGGCGACGGATCTAATGCTCGGTCGCAATTTGTCTCTGCCAATCTGATCTCGGGTAATGGCGGGCAACTGGTCTCGCCGTATGGAAGTCGGCAGGTGAGTCATGATCGCGGGGCGTTCGCGCAAGGACGGTTGGGACTTTGGGACGCAGTGTTCGTGACGTATGGAGTCCGAGCTCAGTGGAATCCCAATTATGGGAAAAACGTCAGTCCGAATGTGGAACCCAAGTACGGCATCGCAATGACGCAAGCATTTGGGGCAATCACGACCAAAGTGCGAGGGAGCTATGGCACCTCGACCAGGCCACCCAATGGAGCTGCCAATGTGAAGATCCGGCAGACGAACGCGACCTGGATTGCATACTATGGACCATACGACACTCAGTCTTTTAATCCCGAGTTACTCCCGGACGATCAGAAAGGCTGGGAGGGCGGGCTCGAGGTCTATGTGGGCAATCGAGTATCGATGCAGGTAACCCGATACAATCAGACCGTCAACAATCTCGCGCAGTATGCGAACACCGATAGTGTCGATTTCCTCCCATGGGTACACGACCAGTATGGCATTCCGGCCTGGAAATCGGGGTATTACGTATATATCCAAGAATGGCTCAACCTGGGCAGTGTACGCAATCAAGGGTGGGAATGGCAGGGGACCGTCACGACAGGTCCCGTTACGACTCACGGCGTGTACTCCTACACAAAAAGTCGGCTCATCGGGATTACACCCAAATACAAGAAATATTTCCCGGGTTTGGTGGCTGGTTCTACGTTTAATTCGATACCGGAGCACACGTGGGCGATGGACGTCACGTATGCGCGTGGGGGCACGACACTCTCCTACAATGTGCAAGGCCAAGGGGAACTCCTGCAGCCCTACAGCCTAGGGATCGAGATTTTCAAGTGGAATAACTCAAGACTCGATGCGAATGCACCAAGGATCAAGGTCCCAAAGATTTTTCGGGACGTGTGGCCGGGGTATGCCAAAGGAGACGTCAACGTGTCGCAGCGTTTGACATCACGGATCGATGGAACGGCGCATGTAGACAACGTATGGAACTCCTATCAGAACGACTATGCTGCGGGTCTGGCCAGTCTCGGGCGTCGGGTCTCGCTTGGGCTGCGACTTCGGTGGTGAAGGCGATCCTTGCCTTCGGAGAAACCGGATCTCCGCCGGAGATGGGTTTCCTACATCGTGTTTCACGTTCTCGATACTTCTTCACATGTCTTGTTCACATGTCTTGTCGCATTGCTCGATTGAAGTGGGGGGGAGCCTCCCCGGGACCATTGGCACGCATCCGAGGGCGGATCGTGCTCGGTCTCAGTCGTATCTGTCTCTGCAGTGCGAGTCTGTCGCACGTCAGTGCCGCTCAGCATAGCGACTTGGGCACGGCGGTCACGGATGTGACACCCCTCCCTACGGCGCAAACACCATCCACCCTTCCACTGCCCGCGACTTCCGGCACGACGACGCGGCTTGTCATGGATCCGGTCCGGATGACGCCACCCACGCTCACGGTCGGGCTCGACATCCTGTCCGATTCGATCCACGGGCATTTTTTTCCCGTGCTGCACGGGCATTTCATCACCAATAGCGATTCTGTGGATCAATTCCTCCGCCCACAGATCCAGGGGTGGCTCGCCGCGTTTGAGAAAGCACCGGCGCAAGTTGCTGGGGTTCGTCTCTTGGACCTCGCGTCATTGTATCTGTTCGATCAACGCGATAGCGCGGCGCAGCAATGTATCCGCACCTGGCTCGCCACGCCCAATTTGACGCACCATGACATCGTGTGGTCGTATGGCGTGGCGATCAAGCTCTTCGTGCGCGGACGTGGCGATTCTGCGACGTCGCCAGCGCGGTTGGCGGTCGCGAAGTCATATTTAGCCACGCTCGAAGCCATGCCGCGCGACTCGCTCGTTGACGCCGCGGTCTTTTTCGGACGCTGGGATATTGCGGACGCCGCCAAGCGCGCGGGCGACATCTCGGACGCCGTTCGTATGGGCTTGCATGCGTACGCAATCGTCCCGAACGTCTCGAGTTATAGCGAGCGGGCTGCACTTGCTGCCTCCTTCGAGCTTGTCGGTCTCGGTATGATGTTGGCTGGACAACCACGCGGCCGTCTCATCCTCGATTCTCTGATCGCGGTGCTCCGAACGGCGGTGAAGCCGCCGCCGGAGGTGCTCCGTCGTCCGCTCGATGCGCGCTTTGCGGAAGATTGCAAACGGTGGTTGGAAGGAAACGTTGCTCAGCTCGACAGAATTGGTAAACCCATGGTCCCATTGCTGGCCACGCACTGGTTTAATCAGTCTCCGCCGTCGACACCCATGGATACGGTGACGCACGCTCGACGGAGACCACTCGACGACGGTGTCATTCGCCTGATCGATTTTGGGTATATGGGCTGTCCCAGCTGTATCGCGAAACAAAAGTATTGGGAGACGGCCCAGCACGCGTTGCCCAAAGGGGTGGAATATCATTATTACCTCTGGGGTGGGACGCCCGGGTATTGGGGCGCCGATCCTGTCGACCCCGATATCGAAGCCGAGCATTTGAAGCAATTCTATCTCACGAGTAAACACTTCACTTTCCCGTTCGAAGTCTGGTGTGCGCCCAAAGCACCAACGGTTGAAGGCGGTCTCGTCAGCTTGCCATCGCCGACGCTGCAGGACCTCGGTATTGCCACGAGTGGTTTGATCGTCGTCGACGGTCGTGGGATAATCCGCTACATGGGCGGTGGCGGCAGGGGCGACGTCGTGCTGTGGCGAGTGATTGCGCAGCTCGTTGCGGAGCGGTCGAAAGACCGGTCGCAACAGTGATCAGAGAAAACGTCGCAACACTGATCCGCATCTGCGGTCGGATCACGAATGTCGAACATCACGCACGACGTGGTATTCCACGCGTCCCTTGCGTCCATTGCCGCAACGCGGCCGACTCAATAATCCCTTGAGCAATATCAGTTCAATGTCGATGGTTGCTCGCCTGGATCAATATCATCACCTATGTCAGTAGTCTCTCGCCGTTCATTCTTGGCGCAATCATCACTCGCGTCACTGGCGTTACTCGCCGGCCCGACGGCCACCGCGGTGGCGCTTCCACGCGCCGGGACCAACGCGGCGAAACGGTCAGTGGGTTCCTTTGCACCGCCCCTCTTTGACCCGGAACTGTTACGTACACTGGCGCGCACCACGATCAGCGCCGCGGTCGATGCCGGCGCAGACTACGCCGATGTGCGGGTGAACGATCAGCGGTTTGCTGGCTTCGAGTCGGTGATCACTGGACGGCTCTTCTACAATGCGGGATTCGGCGTACGGGTCCGCGTCGGCGCGGGGCACGCGTTTGTCGGCGGAATCGACATGACCCCCGACGCAGTGACGCGTGCCGCACGCTCTGCCACCACCACGGCGAAAGGGCTCGCGAAGATGGCTGGGACATCGCCGTCATGGGTGACTGGTCCGGCGGCGACGGGCGAATGGACCACACCCATGGAGATCGATCCTTTCGAAATGAGTGTCGAGGATCAGGTGTTCGCGACCTGTGGCTATGGGCACATGAATCGATTCAATGTTTTGGTCACCGCGTTTTTTCAATGGCTCGTCGAAACCCGTGTCGTCGCATCGTCGGCCGGTACCTTGGTGACGCAACAGCTCGCACGGTCCGTCCCTCTTCTGTTCTTGAAGGGACGTTCAAAGCAGTGGTACGACCCAGAGCTCTATCTATCGACGTTTGGTGTGGCGCCTTTTGTCCCTAGCACGGCGGGCTTCGAAGCGGTCCTGGGGGCGGCTAGGCATGATCAAGTCGACCGAGCCCTCGAAGAGTTCTCATCGCTCTTTGGCTATCCCGTCGGCGACGCTGAGCCTGGCCGAAAAGATGTCATCTTCGACGGTGGCGCGATGGCGAATCTTGCCGGAGCGACATTGCTCCCGGCGTTGTCGTTGAGCAGCGTCCTCGGCGAAGAACAAAACGCGGGCGGCATCAGCTTCTTGCAGCCCCCTGAGCAGGTGCTTGGTCACCTGCTCTTTTCTCCCCAGCTGACGTTCGGCGTCGAAACTGGCGGTACCCACTTTGGCACCGCGCACTGGGATGATGAGGGGGTGCCGTTGACATCCTATCCGCTCATCGAGCGTGGTACCGTTGTCAACTACATCAGCACCGCATCAAACGTCGGTGCTTTGGCATCGTGGTACGGCCAGCAAAAACGTCCTGTCCTCTCTCCCGGCGGTTCCTGGACGGAGCACGCCAACAATCCGCCGCAAGGGGCTCCGGGCGCACTGGTCATGACGGCTTCACCATCGGGACCCTCGATCGAGGAAATGATCAAATCGGTCAAGGATGGTTATTACGTCTATGGTGCGAATATACGAGGCGATTTTCAAAGCGCTGGAGGAGTGATCTTCCCAGACATCTTGTTCGAGATCAAGAACGGGAGGATCACACGCCGCATTCTCAACACCCGACTGGAGTTCGGGACCAAGAAATTCTTCAAGCAATTGACCGCGATCGGCGGACCTACCACGATGCGGACGATCAAGAATGATTCGTACAGTGGGGTTCCGTGGGGTATGGTGACGCAAAGCGTGGCGGCCCCCGCGGTCCACGTGCAAGGGGTCGACATCTTGGCGAATCGAGGATAAGCATCATGACGCATCGAAAGTCCATGCAATCAATGCAATCGCACCCACGATCGCACCCGCGATCCACCTTAACGGTCGCCGAAGCGTTTCTGCGGGAACGGGCAGAGCGGGCGGAGACACCGGGTGCGTCCCGCCGAGTCTTCACGCGCGCCGAAGCCACCGCACTCGCCGACGCGGTCGTGCAAATGACGTCAAATCCAAATCTCGGGGCAACGATTACGCATCACGCGGTCGCGGTGACGACCATCGTGAGGAACGACCGGCTGAAATGCGTCGATTCCGATCACCTCACGCTGCGCATCGGTACGCGGCTCGGCTGTAACATCTATGTTGGCGTGGAGACCTCCATCCGGGATCTGACACTGTTGCAGCAAGTGATCAAACGCACGGAGATGCAAGTGGCGCCGGTCATCCAGAGTGAGGACACGCCGCTCTCCGCTGCGGATGATCCAGTCAAGTCTTTTTTGGGTCCTCGGACATATCTTCCCGTGGAACTATGGCACGATACGACCATCGACGCGATGGAACACCAGCGCGGCGTCGTCTTGGCACAGATGATCGAGCAATTCCGCACGGCCAATCTGCTGGGGGCCGCGTCGCTGGCCGTGTGCGCGCGCGCGGAAATTCACCGGTACACCGCAGGACGTACGGCCTGGGGTGAATCGACCGACAGCGAGATTACCGCGACGGCCCGCATGATGGATGGGACCGCGTCAGGCTGGAGCGGCGAAGCGCATCGCGACTGGACAAAACTCGATGGCGTGCGTGTCGCACGCCAAGCGATCGCGATGGCCAATCGGAACCGGGGCGCGGTCCGCCTCGAGCCGGGGCGCTACACGGCGATTCTGGGACCAGCCGCCGTGGGGGCGCTCGTCGTGCAAATGTCCCCGCTGTTCGAAGCGGTGCGGATCGATGGGGGAAGTGGTCCATACGGCATTCCGCGCACACCGGATGGTCGAGAGAACCGGTTGGGCCAGCGCGTCGCCGATCCGCGCATCACCATGTGGACGGACCACAATGACCCCGATGGGGGGGATTACCCGTTCTTCCCGGATGATGGGTTTCCCAGCGGGAACAATACGTGGATCAAAAACGGCGTACTCACCGCGCTCGCCTACGATGTCGAGTATGGGATGCGGCGTGGGAAGACCCCGTACAAAGCGCCAACCGCAATCCGCATGTCCGGTGGCACGACCAGTATCGAGGAGATGATCGCCACCTGCGACCGGGGGATTTACGTGAACCGGTTTTCCGGGGTCGAAGTGGTCGATGGTCCCTCAGGCTCCATGACCGGGACGACACGCGATGGCTGCTTCTTCATCAAAGATGGGAAGATCAAAACGCCGGTGACGAACTTCCGCATCTATCAGTCGCCGTTCTTATCGCTCAACAACGTCATGGCGCTCGGAGTTCCGCAGCGAGTCGCGTTTGGATTTATGCCACCCCACGGGGGGGGACACTTTGGCGAAGCCGTCGATCGATGGCCACTCGATCCAGTGATCGTCCCACCACTCATGGTGCACGATTTCAACTTCTCTGCACTGTGTGATGCCATCTGAATACGAAGAGGACCGAAAGAGAACCACTGACGACGTGTCGAAAGAGAAAATAGGCGATGTCAAAATCGCGGGTGTCAATCCTCAATTTACCGCGACTCGGATCTAAATGGACCTTGTTGGCAGTATGTAAATTGTTGAAAATTAATGACTTACGAACGATACACTGCGGATCCCATCCGGGTGACATATCCTCTCCCAGACACTGTGCCCTGAGAATGCTCGATCTTCTGCGGAGGGCGTTGAGGGGTGGGGCGGAGTGAATATCAGCCGCCCGCGGCCGCAAGGCCGCATCAAAACGGCGGATGTTATGAACGCAGCCCCACTCCT
>Ga0105241_10001361_pt1 | contig 18618 bp, 16 predicted proteins | sample KBSC64metaG_FD_80422 | JGI IMG/M metagenome (GOLD analysis project Ga0105241, IMG submission 80422) | Corn rhizosphere microbial communities from Kellogg Biological Station, Michigan, USA - KBS C6-4 metaG | ecosystem: Host-associated > Plants > Roots > Rhizosphere > Soil | place: Michigan, USA... | reverse complement strand
GTTGTGGTTCGAGCTCAAGCTCAACTCCTCACGGATCGGCTGGAACTCCGGCGGGCACTTACACCGTCGTAGTCACCGCGACCGGCACGGGCAACGCTCCAGCGCACAGCATGAACCTCACTCTGACCGTTCAGTAAGAACGCATCAGCACAACCCGGCGGCCGGGAGGAAACTCCCGGCCGCTTTTCTTTTTTGAGGGAGGCAGAATTGGCCACCTTTGCGCCTCTCAGCGGTGATTCCAGAAAAAAGAAAACTAACCTGCTTCAACGCTAGTGGCTCGAAGGCTCACGTTGACGCTCCAGAACACCAGCGTCGATCGTCTCTCCGGTCCTGGAGATGGTCTGAAAGTACAGTTCGTCCCCGTCGATCTCGACCAGCATAAAATCCCGGTCCGTATCGAAACCCACTTGCATTTGCTCCGAGGGTCTCAAGTTGTGGTATCTGAGTTCACCAGAATTGCCCAGGACAAAGTAATAAATGTCATTTTGCGGCTTTAGTCTCTCGTAAACGTGTTCGTGCCCGGAGTAGACGACGTTAACTCTGGATTTTTGAAACACGGGAACCAGCACCGAGCGCAGATCCAGGTCCGGTCCGTGAAACTTTCCATCCGAGAACAGAGGATGATGGAAGTAACAGATTTTCCAGGCCGCGTTCGATTTCTGTAGTTGGCTATCCAGCCAATCGAGCTGCGCCGGGTTCATATAGGTGCTGTCGAGGGCAAAGAAAGCGACATTGTTTTTCTTGAACGTGTAATAGCGCTCGCCGCCCATATTGAACGGCTTGTAGAGCCGCTCATCAGGATTATCGTGGTTGCCGAGCGAGGCATAAAACTTTACACCGGCATCGAGCAAAGGCTTGTACGGCTCTTCAAACTTCCTCGCAAAGTCTTTGGGACTGTCCCCACCGTAAATGTTGTCACCCAGCATGATCACGAAGCTGAAGCCAACGACCTGGCGATAAGCTTCCATTTCACGGGCAACCTCTACCTGGGGCGCCTGACCAGTTCCAGTGTCGCCAATTACAGCGAACCGTACTGAATTCGGTTTCAATGGAAGCCGGAGCGTCAGGTTAGACGCCCCTGAGTTGCTGGGTGGCGTATCAGCGACGAAGCGAAACTGTGTCGCGAGCGAATCGTGCCGCGTCACATCCGTCTGGCGGTGCAGAGATTCGGAACTGGTTCTGACCACGCATCCAGTAGCGATCACGCAGCTGAGAAAGATGAGTACAGGAATTCTCATAGCTTCAATCGTTATTTCGGCGGGCTGAGTCCTGGCGCGCCGGCAAAGCGTCGGGCAGAAGATCAATGATCAGGTTGGAGGCAGTGTCCAGCAGAACGAGTTCGCGCCCTACGATGCGGTACTCGATTTCAGAAGGGAGTTTTGGAAGATTCGACAATAAAGTTGGAGGCGTGGATTGCATCGCCGACACTTGCGGATACTGTTCATTCACCTGAAGACCAAGCTTGTGCACCGGCTCGGCGTGATGCAGGCTGGCTCGAATTTTGCCGCCGCTGTTGCTATCGAAAGGTGTCGCGATCAATTTTCTGAAAAGATCGCCGATCGTGGGGGTGAAAACGCCTCCCGCCTTTGGATGTCCCGGCTGTGCCTGAACGTTCTTCGCCAGGGACGCCTGATATTCGCTAACCTCGGTGGCGGTCTTCCCTGGTTTTACAGCGGGAAGATTTGCCTGCGCTCGTTTGCGCAACTTGACGTAGTCATCCACTTTCTTGCTGAAATCCTGAATCGTGAGAGAGTCCTGGTTCACGGCAACCGGATTCGCAGACTTATTCGGCAGTGGTTGGGACTGTGCCGCGATCGAGGCACTTGCAGCCAGAATCCATGCGATCGTAATGCAGCCTTCACGAACACTCACAGATTTCACCCTCGCGGGGCTTAGATGCGTACGGTCAGGCATGGGGACTCGTTCTGTGCATCATTTTCCAGGCGGGCCTTTTCCTGTTGCCTCCTTCATGACCCCCTGAACTGCATCCTTTACGGCGTCTCTGACAGCGTCCCTCACGGCGATCTGCACATCTTTATGGTCGAGTTCGATGTCCGAATCTTCGCGAGTAACTTCGCGGATGACTCTTTCAACGACAGGTCCGACGGGAGGAAGGTCCTTGGCGACGCTCTTGGCTACCTTTTTAGCGGCCTTCGCAACAGTTGCATTGGGAGCTTCGACGTTTAAATCTTTTGCGGAAGCTACTCCCGATTCCCAGTCAGCTTCGAAGACTCTGGTCACCGCCGCGATGATCTTTTTGTCGGGCAAGATGATTCCAATTTCTCGTCTCGCGTCCAATTCGAGTTCTCGCAGGCTCTGACTTCCGATAAACATCTGGCTGCCGTCGCGGATGATGGTCCGGGTGTGCAAACGCATGCCATTGAGCCTGCGCAGCGCCAGCCCATTCGTCTTACGGGTGACTTTGCCGATGATGCGAACTGCAATGCCGGCCTTAGCTCGCTCTTCGAGCAGGCGAGTCAGCGCCCGGTCCGCAATCTTCATGTCATAAATCAGCAACTCTGTTTTGGCTCCCTCAATGAACTCGGAAAGCTGCTTTCGAGCGTTCAAGGGACTCACCAGAAACCGGGCATTGCCTGGGGTGTACGGCTGCCGCTTGGTGTCACTTTCAAAAAGCTTGACCGCTTCCTGCACCAATGCGCGATTTGTCACCACCACGCCGAAGCTGCGGCTGTGATCGATGTCGAGGCGAGTCAGGTTGAAAGCTAGAACATAAAGTTGCTTGCGATCTACGACCATCATCTTGCCGTGATATCGCACCAGGTCATTAGAAGTTCTGGCCACGGTGATTCCAGCCGCCAGAAAGCGCATTTCCAGCTTGCGCAGGTTTTTTTCGCCACCGCGATTGGTGTAGGCGATGAGCGCGTGGACAAAGACTCCCCGCTTCACAGCCTCTTCGAGGGCTCGCTCGATTTCGATCCGGTCAAAGCGGAAGATAACAATTTCGACGCTCTTCCGCGCTTTTTGAATCGCTTTAACGAGAGGCTCGACGCCATCCCCCGGCTGTGTCAGTAGTTTCAATGACTCTCCTTTGTGCCCACTCAACTGCAGTATTTCTTACTGCGCGAAGCTAACGATTATCGGGCTGGCGGCATCTATTCTCGGTCGTTCGACTGCCCTTAACATGAGACATCTTGTGAATAGCGTGTTGCGAGTTAAAGACGGCCTTGATACGGCTTCGGTCAATGGCCTGAGGCCAGAAGCTCCACGTGAAAGATTGAGGATGCGGCCGAGACTCTGCGCGTTGTTTTTGACGCTCGCTATATTAGCGATCGCCCGTCCCTGCGCATCAGCGGAAACCCCGTCGGAAGCCATGCCTGATGCCGCCTTGTGGCGCGATTCAGGCGAAATGGGAGAACGGAATCTCCTCTATGGCGCAGGGGGAGAGGCGCACCGTCCGCTGGGAACCATGGTGTTTGAAGAAGAGGATCACGCTGGTACGAACCCGAAATTTTACGTCCGCGATCAAGAGGGTACGAAGTGGACAGCGAAGCTAGGGGTTGAAGCCAGGCCCGAAACCGCAGCCGCGCATTTGCTGTGGGGGGCCGGATACTTTACTGATGAAGACTATTTCGTTCCCGATCTCACCGTGGAAGGTCTTACTCCCCATTTGCAGCGTGGCCAGAATCTCGCCGGTTCGCATGGAGTGATGCGAAATGTCCGTCTTGAGCGTCACTTGAAAGGACAGAAAAAATTAGGCCACTGGGAGTGGCGGCACAATCCTTTCACAGGCACCCGCCGATTCAACGGACTTCGAGTGGTGATGGCATTGATGAATAGCTGGGACCTCAAGGATGAGAACAACGCTGTCTACGAAGATTCCGCGGCTGGAAACCCTCGCAGGATTTACGTGGTCAGCGATCTTGGAGCCAGCTTCGGTACCACCGGGTACAGTTGGACTCAGGCGATGGCGAAGGGCAACTTGAACTCGTACAGCCATTCGAAGTTCATAAGCAAAGTGCATCCCGAGTTCGTCGATTTCAACAGTCCGACGCGCCCCGCGCTCATCTATTTCTTTCATCTCCCCGGTTTGATCCACAGAATGCGCATGCGCTGGATTGGCAAACACATTCCCCGCGAAGATGCGAAGTGGATGGGATCGATTCTAGGGGGTTTATCCTCGGAGCAGATTCAAGATGCCTTCCGGTCGGCGGGATACTCGCCTGCAGAAGTCGAAGGTTTCAGCAGGGTCGTCGAACAGAGAATCGCAGAACTGAACAAACTCTGAACTCTGATCTGTTTCGACTCAGTGTTAGTCCTGCTCAACTGGATGCGGTTCTCTCCATGTCTTCTTCTTCGGTTCGATGTTGCAGCAGGTCAAGCTCCGAATACGGCCCACCGGTCTTCACGAGTTGATCATGCGTACCGCTCTCGGCGATTCCGCCGTCCTTAATTACGAAGATGACATCCGCGCGGCGAATGGTGGACAGGCGATGTGCGATCACAATCGAAGTCTTCCCTACCATCAGTCGATCCAGAGCTTCAAATACCAGCTTTTCAGAAGCGGCATCCAGCCCTGAGGTGGGTTCGTCGAGAATAAGAATTGGGGTGTCGCGAATGATGGCGCGAGCGATTGCGACACGTTGCCGCTGTCCGCCTGAGAGCGTCATGCCGCGCTCACCGAGCATCGTATCGTAACCTTCGGGCAGCTTCTGAATGAATTCGTGCGCATTCGCCTGCTCGGCGGCACGCAGTATCTCCGCCCGAGTCGCTTCCGGTTTTCCGTAAGCGATGTTCTGCCAGATCGGAGCGTGGAAGAGCACGGTTTCCTGGAGCACAAAACTGATCTGTTGGCGAAGCGACTTTTGGCGAAAGTGCCTGATGTCAGTGCCGTCAATCCGGATGACGCCACTGATTGGATCATAGAAGCGCGGGATCAGGCTGATGATGGTCGTCTTGCCCGCGCCCGTCGGACCCACAAGAGCAGCCAACTGCCCGGGTTCGATGGTAAGGCTCACATCCTTGAGGATTGGATTCTCCGGCGTGTAGTAAAACTCAACATGATCGAGTTCAATCTTCCCCTTGAATTTGGGAGCGCGCACCGCGTTGGGGAAATTCTTTACCTCTCTGTCAGTCTCCAGAACTTCCTGAATGCGTTCATACCCGACCAGCGCTTTGGAATAAGAGTCTGTCATCTTTGAAAGCTCCTGCATGGGCTTGTACATCTTCCCGAGATACAGGATGAAGACAACGAGCGAACCCGGCGAGAGTGCTCCACTTATAACCAGGCGCGAGCCGAACCACAAAACCAGGCAGGTTCCGACGGCCACAATGATGTCAACCAAAGGAGAAAGCTTTGCCTTCAAACCCCGCGCCCGCAGGCCGATTTCCACGCTCTCAAGGCTTTCTTCCTCAAGGCGCCGGCGCTCATAATCCTCGCGGGCGAACGCCTTGACCACGCGGATCGAAGAGAGCACTTCCTCGATCACCGAGACAATTTCGCCTTCCTTCTTCCGCACCTCCCGGGAGGCCTTCTTGATGCGGCGGGTGTAGGAGTAGACCACCAGAAACAGCACTGGGGCCACAGACAGGGCGATCAAGGTGAAACGCCAGTTCAGGTACAGCATCACCCCGATCATGCCGACCAGAGTAATAAGGTTGATCATCGCGCCCAGCAGTGCGGTATTGATGAAGCTTTGGATCGCGTCGATGTCGCTGGTGACGCGACTGATCAGATCGCCGCTGCGCTTTTGATCATGATAGGAGAGGGATAACTGCTGGATACGAGAGTAGAGTGTGCGGCGCAAATCGTGAGTGACCCATTGCCCGACACTGGTAGTGAAATATTTTTCTGTGTACGAACTGATCGCATCAAGAGCGGCAATCACCAGCACCGCGGCACACGCGAACTTCAGGACGGCCAGCTTATCGCTGCCTACCGAAGATTGAATGAGGTGATTCAGCCAGCCGTGCGGCGGATGGGACCGCAACACACTGTCGAGGACAATCTTCAAAGGCCATGGTTCGAGAAGGTTCGCTATTCCCTCGCCAACCACGGCCATGAATCCGATGGTCAGAGCCCCGACGTGCGGCTTCAATAGCTCGCGAATGGTCAGCTTCTTGATGATCGGGCGCGGTTTTTCCACGTCATTCATGTGTAATTTTAAGGAACCCGAGTCAAGTAGCTGCAATTGCCCGTATTGTGGATGCAGACATCAGCGGCGGGGTGGCTTAGGATTCGTGGCGGCACGCAATCATTGCCGCTGGCCGCGGGGTCACTTAGCGTCGTTTCAGGTCTTCCAGTTCTTCGAGCGTGCGAGGCCAGTCCGATCGCAAGAGCCGGGACAAGCTTCGATCGGCCAGAACTTTCCCGCCTGTCTGGCATTTCGCACAATAGTTGGTTTCATTGTTCGCGTAGCGAATGCGCTGAATTTTTTCGCCACACTTTCTGCAAGGTTCTCCGTAACGCCCGTGAACCGCCATGTCCTCGCGAAATGCCGTCACCTTTTCAGGAAAGCCAGCCTCCGCTTCCGCCTGCAGCAGGTCGATCCACTGCTGAAGAATTTCTCGGGTAGATTTGAACAACCTCTCCCATTCCTGCGACCCGAGCTTTTGAGTCAACGTGATGGGTGACAACTGGGCAGCATGAAGAATTTCGTCCGAATACGCGTTGCCGATGCCGCTGACGACGCGCGGGTCGGTAAGAGCCCTCTTCAGTGTTCGGTTTTCGGCCGTTAGTGCGGCACGAAACGCAGAGAAATCACTGGCAAAGACATCGATTCCTCCCGGATCGAGCGCGCGCAGGCCCTCTTCGCCGGAGATCACTTGTAGCGACGCACGGTGTTGGCTGCCGGCTTCTGTGACTACGAGAGATCCATTGGGAAAATCGAATGCTGCCAGGCTTTTTCGGCCCGCAAGTTTGGCGAGTCGCGGACGCCAATGCAACCGGCCAGCAATCATCAGGTGCAGAACCAGCCAGAAATCGCCGTCTACACCAATCGCGATTCGCTTACCGATTCGACGTAATTCGCGCACGGCACGACCGTTCACACTCGCGATGGGAGGCTGCGCGGTTCGAAGCAGGAATGGGCTTGCCAGGCGGACTTGCTCGATCGGTTGCCCAACAATACGCGATTCGAGCGCTCCGATATAAGCGGCGATGTCTGGCAATTCCGGCATATTGATCGATTTGCAACTGCGAAGGCGCCGTTGCCATCTCAGCCTAACGATACATCATGAAGAATTGGACTAACACGGCCGCACGAGATCCCTCGCAGCAGGCCGCCGCTGAAATGATAAAAACCGGCGGCGATGACAGGAAAGTCGGTCGCGGTCTTTCCGGTCCTACGATCGTGAACGCAGACAGTGAACGGATCAAGGCGCAGGGGAAACTGGAGGCTCGCTCACTCTCCCGCCCGTCCGTTCCCATAGAATGGTTTGGTATGCGTGCTCGCGTTGTTGTTGTTGTCGCGTCGGTTTGCGCTCTCGTTCTGGGATTCGTCATCTGGCATCTACGCTCTGGAAAGCCGGGTAATCAGGCGGCAGCGCCGGCAACATTAGCGAATGCGATCACCGAGCCCTCCGGCCCGCTTACCACCGACGACTCGGCCCCTACCGCTATCTATGCGCATAACCTGATGTTGCGCCGAGGGCCTGACTTTCGCATTTATGTTCGCTGGCTGCGGGGACAGATGATTCGCAGCCGCCCCCACGTCAACCCTACATTCGACGATCCCGAATCGTTTTCTCTTGATATTAAAAGCGGCGTGGTCCGCGCGAATATCGGGGACATCGGAATCTTCCTTAACGCGGGAGGAGTGGCCAACTCTCCGCTAAAAAATATTACCCTTCTGGCAGAGGGCGACCAAATCAAATTGAAAGGAACGCTGCACAAGGTGATCCCACTGCCGGTGGAATTGCTCGGCGGCGTTACTACAACCTCCGACAATCGGATTCAAATCCACGTCACAAAACTGAATGTTCTGAAAATTCCATTGAAGGGGCTTCTTGGAGGATTGCACATCGAACTATCGGACCTTTTTCAGCCTAAAGGCATTCCCGGCATAGAAGTTTCCGGCAACGATCTGTTTTTCGACACGTTCAAACTTCTTCCGCCACCTCATATTCGAGGACAGTTAACCAAGGTGCGCGTGGTTTCACCCGACATCGAAGAAGTGTTCGGAAACGCTGAAGATACCGTGGCCCGCGTCGAAGAATGGAGAAATTTCCTGCGGCTCAACGATGGCACGATCGATTTCGGGAAACTTACCATGCATCACGTAGACCTGATCATGGTGGACCTGTCGGACGACGCCTGGTTCGATCTGGATTTGAACAACTATCAGAACCAGCTGGTGAACGGATACACCCGCATGACTCCTCAAGCCGGCCTGCAAATCTTCATGCCCGATCTCGACTCTTTGCCGAAGATCAACAAATCAGGCCAGAAAATAAGTATGGAGTGGCTGAAGCATCGCAATCTACCCCCGCCGCAGGACGTCAAGAAGTAGAACGCCAGCACCACCTGCTACTGTAACGGGGTGATGACTCCAATCTTCAAGTCATGTAATTTCGCGGGATCAAACCAGGCGACTCTCTTCCCGAACCAGACCGTCTCTCCGGACACAGGATAAGACTTGGCGGTCGCCTTCCAATCTGTCGTACCGATCAAAGCCGCAACCGGGCCGTCGCCGAATTTCGCCAGCCTTTGGGCGAGCCATCCGTCGCCTCCCGTCGGTGTCGCCAGTACGACCGGCGTCCCCGCAAAATATGCCAGCTTCGCGTTCATGTCTTTGTGCTCTTCGATGCCCGGCTCCTTCCAACCGTATGCCTTGCGAAAGAGCGCAATGGCTGGCGTCAAATCCTTCACCCCCACAACGACGATGGCAATGCCGCTCAGTGCAGACCCATGCACGCTCGCCGATTGCTGCACCCGTAAATTGTGGGCCGTGTAATCCTGGATTAGAAACGGCAACACATCGCCTCGTGAGCCGGGCCCGATACCCGCAGTCTCCCACTTGAGAACCTGACCATCGGGACGAGTACGCCCGCCGGGAAAAGGACCGTCGGTCGCAATTCCAAGATCGTGCAGACGCGTTAACTCGGCTTTAATATCGGATGTAGATACAGCCCACATGCACGGTCCAGCGCTTCCCGCTAACAACTTCGCTTCGGGAGATTTCTCCGCTGATCCCGGTTTCTGTGGGGCCAACAATTCAAAATAAGAGCCGTCATCAAAACCGAGGAGTGCCATGTGGGTACCGGCGCCAACGTGAGGCCCACCATAGTCCGGCGTTAAACCCACCGAGGCAAATGCTTCCTGAACGGGAGCCAGTTCGGCCACACAAATCGGCACGTGATCGATTTTAAGAGTCTCTGTCTGGGCGGAAACGAGGGAAACGGCCAGGAAAACCAGTAGCGAGATCTCACTCGGGATCGTCATGTTAGAAATCTTACTATCAGGGACTAGCAACAGTTGGAACCAAACAGGGTCTCACTTTTTACCTTACTTCTTGTAAATGAAGAGTGAAGTCAGGCCCGTGTACAATGTCAACTTCTTTTTCACTAACCAAAAAGAGAAAGCCGATTCGAGTGTGCCAGTGATGAAGAGGAATTCACTCATCCGAGCAGCAGCTGCAGGACTTCTGATGATTGCAGTGAGCTCGTGCGGCGGAAGCCCCTCTACTCCCTCACCTCCGCCTGCGGAAGCCGTTTCGAGCTGGCTTCAAGGAAGTGGTAACGATCTCCACAACACCCGCTGGCAAGCGTCGGAAACTGCGATCGGCACAAGTAACGTCGCCAGCCTGGCTCCCAAGTGGGTGGCAACCGTCGCGGGCGACGTTTCTGCAACTCCCACTACGGATGGAACGAGCGTGTACTTTCCGGACTGGGGCGGATATCTGAACGCATTAAGCGCCGCAACGGGAGCAGTAATCTGGCAGAAATCCCATTTCCAGCTATACAGGCGTAACGTCATTGTCCCGCACGAGCCCCGCAATTGTTGACGACGGGAAAGCGCTGATCATCGGAGACATCGCCGCCATCGATGAAGCTCCTGGACCCGGAGCGAGCATCCTGAAGATCGATACCCAAACCGGCGGGCTCATTTGGGCTACAACGGTAGAAACACATCCGGAAGCGATCATCACCGCCAATCCGACAGTAGTACAAAACACGATTGTCGTGGGTGTGGCCTCTTCCGAGGAAGTAGCAGCTTTAAGCGGGAGTTATCCTTGTTGCACTTTTCGAGGTAGTGTCGTCGCGCTGGATGAAACCACGGGAGCCGTTCTCTGGAAGACCTATATGGTGCCAGACAACGGCGGTGCGGTGGGCGGCTACAGCGGCGGTAGTGTTTGGGGTAGCTCTCCCATGGTCGACACTGCCCGCGGGCTGGTATACGTCGGCACAGGCAACAACTACACCGTGCCAGGCAGTGTCTCAGCCTGCCAGCTGCTTCTTCCGAATAGTCCGACTTGCATTGATCCCAATGATCAAATTGACGCAGTCGTCGCATTGGATTTGCTAACCGGAGCTGTGCGCTGGACATTTCAATCGCAATTCAGTGACAACTCCACAGACGGATGCATTACCGGTGTGAATTGCGAATTGCCGGTCGGCCCTGATCACGACTTCGCCCAAGCACCGATATTCGTGGACAATTCAAACCACGCCGTCGTGTTCGCCGGCCGCAAGAGCGGGACCGGTTACGGTCTCAATCCGGACACTGGAGATCTTCTCTGGAGCACCTCGATAGGCGAATCAACCCAATGGGGTTCGGCTTCCGACGGACAACGAATCTACGTTGCGTCCGTGCGTTCTCCTGCCGGTTGGTCTGCACTCGATCCTGAAACCGGCACCATCCTTTGGACCACGAATGACCCCGGCTCGCAAAACAATGCGAGCGATATCGGACCGCTGACTGTGGCAAACGGAGTACTGTACGCGGGCTCCACGAATACGAATGGTCCGACGATGTTCGGGTTGGACACATCCAATGGAAACATTCTCCTTTCTTTCCAGAGTGGGTCATCAGTCGCTGGCGGAGCGGCAGTTGCTAACGGAACTGTCTATTGGGGATCTGGATATTCCAGAATTTCGGTATTTACAGGCAACAAAAAGATATTTGCTCTTACGCTGAAGGGAAAGTAGCACAACCTGAGCGGCTGCGTTGGTCGAGACCGCTGAGAGCCAACCAGCCCACAGCTTCTATGTAACCATACCAGTCACATTCTTTGCCGATGCGAATCAGGCAAGCTCGTCCAGTTGGTGAGATCCATCATCCGGGTCAGGCGGAGTATCGGCCGTCGGTGGAGTTCGCAGTTTTCTCTTCCGGCGACCTTCACGCTTGTCTCCCGAACGGTCCGGTTGCGCATCGCCAATACGGCTGCTTGGGTCAAGGCGTTCCGGGATGTTGATGGGGTCCATTCAACCACGCTCGACAAGGTGATCGGCCAGTTGCACTGGAAACTTCAACGATTCTCGGAAAGCTGGTGACCAAGGTGTCCCGCGTCCGTCAATTGCTTTATTACAGTCGCGTTCTCCGGTATCGCTGCGCAATCAGAGGCATTGATCGCAGATTGAACCGCTGGTAACATCGCCAATCCTTCCGGGGCCCTTGCTCGAAATTTAAAAACCAGTGCCACAAAGAACGAGGATCGCCGATGCCATACCCTAAAGCCTTATCGAATCTCGGGATCTATGTATACGGGTTCGCCGCTGTTGCGATTGGAATCATCGGTCTGGTGTGGGGCGATTTCTCAACCGTGTGGCAACCCGTCCCGCCTGGCGTGCCGTATCGAACTGCGCTCGCTTACATCGTCGCGGTACTTCTGATTGCGGGCGGAGCAGCGATGCAAAGGCGCCAGACCGCGCAAGTGGGAGTTTTGGTGCTGACCATTCTCTATTTCATGAGTGCATTGCTTTGGTTGCCACGAGTGATTGGATTTCCCCGGATGATTGGAACGTGGCTCGGATTCGCCGAGCAGTTTGCCCTCGTGACAGCTGGCGCCGTCGCCTATGCATCCCTGGCACCGCCAGACGGCCGGTGGGCGGAGAGAAAGATTCGGATTGGTCGTGCACTATTTGGCCTTTGCCTCGTGGTATTCGCCTTGGCGCATTTCATGGCGCTGAAGGAAACCGCTGGCATGGTACCCAAGTGGATTCCGCCCGGACAACGTTTCTGGGGAATCGCAACTGGCGTAGCCCACCTGCTGGCCGGTCTTTCCATCATGACCGGTGTTCTGGCAGACATAGCCTCCCGGTTGTTCACGGCGATGCTTATTGCCTTCGGATTCCTGGTTTGGGTGCCCTTACTCTTCACCCCTGCTGATGCTCATATGGTGTGGGGTGGCAACGCGATCAACCTGGCTCTGGCAGGAGCGGCGTGGATAATCTCCGACTCGATTTGGGCGTCGAAGAAATCCGTTTCCTGAGGTTTAGATTCTTTGGAATATACGGAAGCATGACGACCGCGTCCTAGGTCTTTGCCGGCCACGCCGTCTGACCGCCGTGGCTGTAGGCCAGGTTGCCGATATGGCCTGCACGCGCAGCCGCTACGCCAGTTTCTACCGGTGCGTTCGGCTCCTTGCGCGACTTGACGCAGGCAAAGAAATTTTCCATATGAGAGATGGTGCCGTCGCGGAAGCTTTTTTCCGTGAGTACCGGATTCTCTCCATTTTTCACACCTTCGCGATAAACCGTAAAGCCGGTGCGATCGAGTTTTAGCGTTGCCTCCGTGCCGCGAAACTCAAGACCACCATCATCGATGGAGGAATTCATCATCCCGTCGTATCCCACATCAAACCCCGGATAGCGAAACGCGGCTTGAATTGTGTCGGGGCAATCCCACTCCTGAAAAACATATTTGTCGGCCATCATGTATGCCTGCTTCGGCTGGTCGGACTTCATGGCCCAGTGCACGACGTCGATCCAGTGGCTGAACAAGTCGGTCATGGCGCCGCCGCCGAAATTCCAGTACCAGCGCCAGTGGTTGAACTTCTCTTCGCTGAAAGGCTGATCGGGAGCGGATCCCAGCCATAACTTCCAATCCAGCGCTTGCGCGTCGATAGGTTTGGGCGCCCAGTTACGCTGATAATTCTGCCACCAATAGGTTCGGACTTGCGGGACTCTTCCCAGGCTGCCCCCCTGAATCAACTCGACGGCATCCTTAAAGTGTGTCCAGCTACGCTGTTGCATGCCGCACTGCAGAATCTGCTTACCGGAACGAACCGCGCGTGTCAGGGTGGCTCCTTCCTCGATGGTGTGAGTGACAGGTTTTTCCAGATAAACGTCTTTGCCGGCCGCGAGCGCATCGACCGCCATGCGAACGTGCCAGTGGTCTGGCGATGCGATGAACACGGCATCAACGTCTCTCTCCAGTACCTCGCGATAATCCAGGTGGGTTGTCGCGATGCCATTGGACCGTTCTTTGACAACGTCCCGATGCGGCGTATAGACATCACTCACAGCCACAATCTGGTATGGACCAACCTTCTCAGCCGCATCAAGCAGGTTTCGCATCCGGCCCCCCGCTCCGATAACTCCGACGCGGATAGTATCGTTCGCACCAAGTACTCTGGATGAGGCAAGCGCAGTCATACCACTGGCGATGATGAAGCTCCGGCGATTCAGCATATGCGGTGTAACCCTCCCATACTTTTCATCGAGTCGCGACCGTTTTCGCGTCGATCTTATCAATTTATCGCGCCCCGCGCATAAACTTGGCGCCCGGAGTGGTTTTCGCGTCACCCGACTTTGCCTAGCGGTATGCCTACTCTTATGCTGCGGAGAGACTTGAATACACGGTAGATTAGAGGAGTGGATTTGAGCTATGAAATTTCGCAATCCGCTCCAGTTCAGCAGCCAAGAACCAACTGGGCCGGCGCGCTTCGTCATGAACTGAGCCACCGGGCTGAGCAATACGCTCTAAAACACGAATTACCGCACTGCCTTAGCTACGGTCGATCGCCAACTGTCTGCTTCGAGTGCTACGGTGATTCGCAGCACGGGAATTTTCTGCCTGCCACGTATAAGGCGATCCTTAGAAATCCGAACTGGCGTCGCCGTCTGCAGAAAGTCCATTCTCAAGGACGCAAGTGCCTGCCTCGCTTCGATAATGGAATTCGGAGAGAACTCGACGCATGTACCAGTTCCGACGCTCTGCTGATGAACATTTTCTGCTCTCCCGGCGTCTTCAGGAATGGACAAGTATCTTCGGTCCTCGGCCTCGAGCCCGATGCTATCCCCAATTTCGGATTCCTGGCGCGCGTACCACTGCAAAACGGAAGATTCGACCGGACAGAAGTGGATTTGCGCCTAAGTGATCTCCTGATCGAGGCAAAACTGACGGAGAGCGACTTCCAGCGTGCTCCAAAGGCCACGGTTCGCACCTATCGCGACTTCAGCGAAGTGTTCGACACTGAAGACCTGCCTCAGACGGAAAGTGACTATCTTTCGTATCAACTGATTCGCAACGTTCTGGCCGCTTATGCTTCGGGCGGCGAGTTTTGCGTCCTTACTGATGCGAGAAGGCCGGAATTGATCGAAGACTGGTATGCGGTGATGAAATGCGTGCGCTCGGCTGACCTCCGCATACGTTGCAAGGTATTGACCTGGCAAGAACTGGCCAAAGCTCTGCCCTCCCGCCTGCAGGAATTTCTGGACGAAAAGTACGGCATCGGCGATGGCGGATCGATCTGAAAGTTGGTAGCGTGAATACGAGCAAACAAAATGCCAAAAGCAAAATCCATAACAAAAAATACCACCTTGAAAGGCTGGGGAGAGATCGCGAAATTTCTGGGTCAGACGCCGGCAGTAGCGCAACGCTGGCACAAAGCAGGTATGCCGGTCACTCGTGAAGGCCGCTTCGTGCATGCTTCCCCCGAAGAGTTGACGGCATGGATCGGCACGGAACGCGGCAAGACCGAACCTCTGCATATTGCCAGCCAAGGTGAGGACCTGATCGCCGACCTCAAGCAGGGCCTTTCTTATGTTCGCCGGCAGCGGAAGTAGGCTAGTGGCTGGAACGATTCCGAATCGCGATTAGCGATACCTGCTCCAGATCAGGAAAGTGGTCGTCTTTGTCGGAATTTCGCACGGTCGGAGCGATTTGTTCAACTGTCGTTCGCGCCGGCATCGTGCCCTTGAAATATTCTGCATAGACTTTGTCGAATGCCGATGTTTCCGACAGATCGTCGAGGTAGACGTTGGTGGAAACAACCTGATCGAAATTCATGTCGGCTTCTTCAAGGTTGTCGAGAAGATTGCGCATGGTTTGGCGAACTTGATGGGCGGTGGTTGAAGCGTAGACGCCGCCGTTCGGTCCAGGAATGAAGCCGCTCTTGGCGGAACAATATAAGGTATCGCCGGCGAATACGCACGGACTTGCCGTCGGACTGGGCGGCATATTTTTTGGACGAACTGCCTTCCTCTGTTTCAGATCACGCACGGCAACGCCCGTGTATTCGATGTGGGCGCCACCGGGGAGGCTCGATACCTGGATCGTAGCCCGGGCCGGGGTGTTACCGAATTCAAAGCGCAGCGCATAGCGTTGGTTCATGACCCGAGATGGAATATCCGCAGTTAAATAGGGATTGACGAACACCATATTGCGCAGATCAAGGCCCGCAGCTTCAACGACGGCCTTCATGCGGTCGAGAGCGAGATCAACCTGGGCCGCCGGATCGTCCGGAATTTTTCCGCTTGAAGGATCGCTACCGGACATGCTCGAAACAAACAACCGGTCAGCGGTAAGGATACCTGGCGAGACTGGCTCTTCCGACTTGTGGCCGGGCGGGTGCACGGCCCGCACTTCAGCCATGGTCCGTACTGCGACTGCGCTGATCTGAATCGATGGCTCGGGAAGTTTGGCAACACCAAGCACAGCTCTCGCTGGCGGCGTCTTTGTTTTAGAAAATATTTCGGCGAAGACCTGATTCACCTCGCCGTACTTGCTGATGTCCTCAAGATAGACCTGCGTGTAGACGATATGGTCGATGCTCAGGCCCGCGGCCTCTACCACAGCCTTGACGTTATCGAGAGCTTGCCGTGCCTGCTCCGCGAAGGTCGCGGGTAAACTGCCATCTGGCCTGCGAGGGCCCTGGCCCGAGACATATATGTAATCGCCTGCATCCACCGCGGGAGAACTGGAATGATTGACGGCGGAAGAGGTTGCAGAAGGGACAACGGCTCGCACCTGGGCCTGAAGTCCCAGTGTGGATACGAGCAGGCATCCGGCTAGCAGTATTCGCATTCGATTCGTCCGGCAGATCAGGCAGCGGATTTTGTTTTTTGCGCCGCAGTCAGAACTTCTCGCAATATTTGTCCCACGATTATTTCCTGTCCGGGCTGTATGGTCATGGAAACCAATTCGATGTGATCGGCTTCCTTGCGTTCTTTCCTATTCGGATTTGGATTGCCCTCGCGCACCGCCGGCACCAGGCTTGGATTGTCCGATCCGAGAACTTCGATGACCGGATCATTCGCGCGCAGCTTCTGCACGCAGTCCATAATGGTGAAGCCCCACGCCGCCTGGTCCCACGAGACTTTCAAGGTTGGAAAGCGGTTTCCATCGTTGGGAATGTAGATGTCTGTCTTCACCCCGGGGACGGTATCCACCAGCTTTCGAATTCGTTCCACGCGGCCGTTCCACTCGCTGTAAAGCTTTTTCTCGTCAAGATTCAGCCAGGTTTCGAGCGCTGTCAGGCATCCGATGATTTCTTCCTTTCCGACTTTCATGGGACGGCATACCGATCCTTCGCGCGGCGCGCTGTTCATCAGGGCGGCGTCGATCAGATCTTTTCTGCCCAGCAGCAAGCCGCTGCATTGGGGACCGCGCAAGCCTTTACCGCCGGAAAAGCAGTACAGGTCGAGTTTCATCCGGGCATAGAGCCTGGCATTGTCGGCGGGAGGGATGCCGGCCGCGTCGTCCAGCAACATCGGGACCTTGTGGTCTTTCGCGATCGCGAGATTGCGCTGCAATTTCTCGCCGAGGTCGGTGGTGTAGATCATCGCGGTGTTTTCGTTGATGGCGTTGGCAAGTTCTTCCGGAGAGTACGTCAGGACCAATTTCGCCCCGGTCAGACGGATAGCGCTGTCAAACGCGCTTCTCCCTCCTGTCATGATCACTTCATGTTTCAAACCGGTCGTATCGGGCAGTTGCCAGACATGCTTGTCGTCGGTCCCAGCCATGCAAGCGGCGGTTGCAGCCGCCATGGCACCAGCCGCACCGGAAGTGACCATTCCAGATTCCGCGCCCGTCAATTCCGCCAACCGCCGGCCCACGCCTCTCTGCAGCTCCAGCATGTTAACGAAATGTTGCGCCGCCTCCGCCTGGGCCTCTCGCACTTCTGGAAACTCCAAAGAACCGCTCAGATAAGTCCAGGTTCCGCGGCAATTGATCACGGTCCTGACTCCCAGGCGTGTATAAACGTTCTGCCGAGGATCTTTGCCCATCGCGGTAGCGGCCTGCGCGTATAGATTTCGCGCTGCGATCTGGGTCAACAGCGGGGCTGCAGCTGCCAATTTCATAAACGACCGCCGACTGGATCTCTGGGCCACTGCTGCCATTTCAAATCCTCCTTGAATCTCGCGTCCAGGCTTCGGAAGCCTGGTGACCGCTATGGTGCGATCAGATATGCTTGCAACCCATCGCAGCCGATTTACTGGAAGCGAGTTTGGTATACCACAGAATAAGCTTGACGCCTATCACTTTATTTCGTTTCATTAGTTTTCATTTCGTTTCCCGGCTCAGTGGAATCGCCGGCACGGGAGGTTTTGCGAAATCAGTGTCCTGCCTTAAACTCTCCGTGCCATCGACATCGACAAAGGAGCAACTGTGACAAAGCAGCTGCGGACCAACTACTTGATCAGACGCCTTTCGATTCTCGCGCTTTTCGGAAGTATTGCGCCGTGCCTTGTGGTTGCCCAGGCCCCGAGCGGAACCAATCAGCCGCCGAGTTCATCATGCCGCATAGAAACCACAGATTACAAGGGATGGCACGCACAGCAGGCGTCCAATCGTTGGGTGCAATTGATTATCGTTCCCCAGAATGGCGGACGGCTGATGCAGGTAATTTTCGGCGGCCATCCGTTCCTGTTCGTCAATCCCAAGTACGCGGGTAAATATTTCCCGCCCGACCCGAGTCACTGGTTCAATTACGGAGGCGATAAGCTCTGGCCGTTGCCCGAGGGCAATGACGATGAACAACACTGGGCGGGAGGCTCGGACGTACTCGACGACGGTCCCTACACCTTTCGAAAGGTTTCGGAAGGTTCGTCCTGCGAAGTAGAGCTCAGTGGCCCGGCCGATCCCCGGACCGGGATCCAGTACCGGCGCACGATCGGCCTTGACTCAGACTCGCCGCGTATCCATTTTCGCGCCAGCATGAAGAACACCAGCGGCCACTCAGTGGAATGGTCGATGCAATCGGTCTCTCAGTACGACACGGCAGACCCAGGTGATCTCTCGCGAATGAACCCTGATTTCCGGACATTCGCGCCCGCCAATCCTGCCAGCGGCTATCTCAATCGCTATCACGTTCGTTTCGGCCCTGCGGAAAATCCCTCTGCCTCTGTGAGAGAGGACGGACTCTTCTCCGTTCATTATTCCCACATGGCGGCCGAGTTGTGGCTCGACTCGACAGCAGGCTGGCTCGCCGTCGT
>Ga0105241_10001358_pt1 | contig 18632 bp, 15 predicted proteins | sample KBSC64metaG_FD_80422 | JGI IMG/M metagenome (GOLD analysis project Ga0105241, IMG submission 80422) | Corn rhizosphere microbial communities from Kellogg Biological Station, Michigan, USA - KBS C6-4 metaG | ecosystem: Host-associated > Plants > Roots > Rhizosphere > Soil | place: Michigan, USA... | reverse complement strand
CAAGGGTGATGGCAGTAGTAATCCGACGGCAGGGGCGGCGTGAGTGAGTAGCGCGTGGCCACCGCGGCGGTACCCCAGCGCCACATGTTTTCGGCGGCGGCGCACACCGCGGCGGCCGACGCAAAGTGTCCAGCCCCGAACGGCGCGTTCAGCTCCCAAAACGCGGCCAGCGCAAAGCCCAAACTGATCAGGCACACGAGCGCTCGGCAGACACGCTCGAGTGGCGTGCCGCTGCGGTAAATCGAGCCAAAAAAGCCGCGGATCCGGCCGAACGACATCGCGCGGGACGCTAGCATGGGCTTAGCCCTTCGCGAGGCGAGCTTCGAGATCGGCGATGCCCGCCTCCGAGCCGATCTCGTAGAAGCGTTCGGTGGCGCGGAAGGCCCGTAGCTGACCGCGATTGGCGAGTTCGTGCTGGATCTGATCGAGGCCGAACTGGCGCGCTTCGGGCTCGCTTTCGAGCACCGAGCGACGGAGTGCCAGCGCGCCGTAGTCGATGAAGCGGAGCGCCGGATCGGTGGCGTTCTTCTGGTAACGCGTCACGAGTTCGCCGCTCACTTGCGTGTTGCTCTGGTCCCAAGCGCCGGCATTCTCGAACACGCTCATCGTGCCCTGGGCATCCGGGTGGGTTTCCAAATCGCGGAGTGGAGCGCCGTAATCGAACGGCAAGTAGCTATCGCCGTAAGTGACGAGAAAGGAGGGCGCGAGCAGGCCGAGCGCGTTTCGCAATGCGCCGCCCGTGCCGCGCAGCGCGGGGCCGTCCTCCGAGTAGGCCACAGTGACGCCGAAGGCCGCGCCATCCCCCAAAAAATCTCGAATTTGGTCGCCAAAATGCCCGATACACAGCACGACCTCGGCAAACCCCGCGCGCGCAATGGCCTCCACTTGGTGCGCCAAAAACGGCCTGCCGGCGATCGGCAAGAGCGCCTTGGGCAGCGAGCGCGTGCGTGAACCCAACCGGGTGGCGAGGCCACCGGCCAGAATCACGGCCTGCATCAGCCGAACACCTCGCGGCTGAGCGCAGTGATCGCCGCCGACACGGCTTCGTCACTGGAGCGGCTCACGCGATAGCCGAGCGCGGCGAGTTTTTCGGCGTTCAGGCGTGAATGCGGCACGTCACCGGGCCAGCCTCGATCGCCGCCCGTGTAGCGAATGCGCGCGTCTGGGTAAGGCGAAGCCGCAATGCACAATTCCGCGATGCGCCTCACCGAAGTGAAATCGGGCGGTGCGATGTTGTGGATGTTCAGGCGTTCGCCGGCATGCTCGAGGCCGAACAGCACGCCGCTCACGCAATCATCCACGTGCACGTAGGGTTTGGATTGTCGCCCATCGCCGAGCACTTCCAGCTCGGTCGAGCTCTGTTTCAACTTGTTCAAAAAATCCAAGGCCGCGCCGTGCGTGCCACGCGGACCGACCACGTTGCCGAAGCGGTAAATCCACGCGCTGATGCCGAAGCACTCCACGAACGCGCTGACGAGGCCCTCGCAGGCGAACTTGCTCGCGCCGTAAAGTGAGATCGGCAAACGCCCGAGATCGCCCTCGGCACATACCTCGGCGGTGTCCCCGTACACGGTGCCCGAAGAGGCGAAAATCAGCAGTTTCGCGCCGGTGCGGCGCATCGCCTCGAGCACGTTCCAGGTGCAGATCGTGCCTTGCTCCAAATCGAGTCGCGGATTTTCGAGCCCCCAGCGCGCTTCGGGATTGGCGGCCAAGTGAAACACCGTATCGTGGCCGAGCATCGCGCGTTCGAGTGCGGCGAGATCGAGCGCGTCACCCGTCACGAGTTCGGCGCCGCGCGCGAAGGCTTGCGTCAGAAACTCGCGCTTACCCACCGAGAGATTGTCGAACACGGTGACGGCGTGATCATTCGCGAGCCGCTCCACCAAATGGCTCCCGATGAAGCCCGCGCCACCCACCACGAAACAACGCGCGGTCACTTGCTCGTGCTCTCCCACTTCATGCCGTTCTTTTGCAGGTCCGGGTGTGAGACCAAAAAGTGCCAAATCACGGCCTGAAACGCCTCGCTGTGGGGAGTCACTGCGGCGGCGTTCACGGTGGGGATGATCACGCAGGCGTGCGCCACGCGCGCCGTGAAACCGCCATCACGGCCCACGATACCGCCGATGCGCGCGCCCACGCTCTGCCCGTACTCGAGCGCGCGAACCAAATTGGGGCTCACGTTGCGCTCGCGGTTGCCGCCCCCGACCGAGAACACCAAGAGCAAATCCTTCGCGGATAAGCGACTCACCTCGAGCCAGCTGGAGAACGTGGATTCCCAACCGTCGTCGTTCACGCGCGCCGTGAGTTCGGAGACGTTATCGGTCGGTGTATAGGCTTCGATGCCGCAAATCTTGCGGAAGTCATTGACCGCGTGGGAAGCGTTGCCCGCGCTGCCGCCGACGCCGAGCACGAACAGTCGGCCCTCGCGCTCACGCACGGCGACCAGTTCGGCGAGGAGCCGCTCGACCGCTGCGGTATCGAGCTGCTCCAGGATCTGCGCGGCTTCGCGGAAGTATTGTGAAACAAGGCTCATGCGCTGGGGCGTGCTCTAGATATCATCGCAGAGACATTTGTTTGGGGCCGGGGCCCCAAACTCGGGGGGTGGGGCCCCGCTGAATTCACTTCAGCGGGCGCGGGGGGGAACCCCCCGATGACAGATTACCGCTTTTTCGCGTCATGTGGCAGGCTCGCCCGCCTGGATGGGCCGCGCCCGATTTCTTTGGTTGCTGCTGCCATTGGCGGGGCTTTTCGAGCTCGGCGCGTTCGTGCACGACGCGCGGCGCGCGCCCCGCGTCGAAGAGTGGGAGGCGCTCCGTGCGCCGCTCGCCGCGCTGAAACGACCGGGTGATCTGGTGCTCGCGGCGCCCGATTGGGCCGATCCGCTGCTCCGTCACGCCCTGGGCGACTCGATTTTGCCGATCGCCGATGCCGCGCGCGCCGATGACACCGGTTATCGCCGCGCGCTTGAAATCGACGCACTGGGCGAGACGGCGCCGGAAGTCGCCGCCTGGCCGATCAGCGAGGTGCGCGCGAGCGGGCGATTTCGTATTCGCATCCGCACGAACCCCGCTCCGGCGAACATCACTTATTCGTTCCTCGAACACGCGACGCCGGAATTCCTGAGCGCCGCCACGCTGAACGGCTCGAATCGGCAAGCGTGCACGTACACCGATCATGCGCAGGTCACCGCGGGTGGTTTGCACGGGCACCTCGCGTTCCCTCGAGAACGATTCGCGTGTCGAGGAGGCGAAGAATACTTCGTGGGCGTCACCATTTTGGACGACCAAGAGTATCGGCCGCGACGTTGCTTGTGGGCGCATCCGCCGAGCAGCGGCGTGCTTTCGCTGCATTTCTCCAACGTGCCGATCGCGCGGAAGATCTACGGCTATGCGGGCTTGTCGTATTTCTTGTTCCGCGATGGCGGGCGTCCGCCGGTGACCTTGTCTGCGAAAGTCGGCGGGGTCGAAGTCGGCCGCTACGAGCACCACGACGAAACGGGTTGGCACGGCTTCGAATTCGACACCTCGAGCGCCGCGGGCCAAACCGCAGACGTCGATTTCGAAATCCAAGCCGCACCCGGTGACCGACAATTTTGCTTCTACGCGGACACCCGATGACCGAAAAGCGCACGCTCGATTGCTGGGACTACCTCATCTGCGGCGCGCTGTGGGTCGCGTACATCGCCCTTTTGCTCGGCACGGTGCGCGATCTCGGCTACGCGCGTGACGAAGGGTTCTACTTTCAGGCGGCGCATAGCTACGAAGCCTGGTTCGATCTGCTGCGGCGTGATGCGCACCTGGCTCTCGACCCGGGGGTCATCGATCGCTATTGGGCGATCAATCATGAACATCCGTCGTTCATGAAGAGCTTGTTCGCCTTCTCGCATCACTACCTGTTCGAAAATTGGGCGATTTTTCGCGAACAAGGCACCGCCTATCGCTTTCCGGGCATGGCCGTGAGCGCGCTCGCTGTGGCCGTGATCTACGCCTGGGGGCGGCGCGAAATGGGGCGTTTGCCGGGGCTCGTGGCGGCGCTGTCGTTCGCGCTGATGCCGCGCGTTTTCTATCACTCACACCTGGCGTGCTTCGATGTGCCGGTGGCGAGCATGTTGCTCATCAGCGCTTATCTGTTTCATCGTTCGCTCGAGGGCCGCTGGCCGTGGGCGCTCGCGGTGGGCGTGCAATACGGCTTACTGCTCGATACCAAGCACAATGCCTGGCTGCTGCCCGGCGCATTCGTGCTCCATTTCGTGCTCACGCGCGGCGCGCATTTCGTGCGCGAACTCCGCCAGCGAAGGCTCGCGATCCCGCTCGCGTTCTTCGCGCTCGTCAGCGTGTCGCCGCTGGTCTTCTACGCGTGTTGGCCTTGGATTTGGCACGACACCACGCGCAGGCTGCAGGATTACGCGGCGTTCCACTTGAACCATGAATATTACAACATGGAGTTCTTGGGGCAGACGTATTGGAAGCCCCCCATGCCGCGGCTCTACGCCTGGGTCATGACACTCGGCACGGTGCCGGGCGTCACCCTCGCGCTGTTCGGAGTCGGGCTCGTCGTCAGCGCGGCCAGCCTCTTGCCGAAGCCGCGCGCGCGCGTGTTCGGGAGCGAAGCGCGGATCAGCGAAGCGCTCGAGCAACGCAGCGCCACCGTGCTGTGGCTCTTGTGCTTGCTCCTTTGCTATGCGCCCTGGTGGTCGAACCTCACGCCCATCTTCGGTGGCACGAAGCATTGGATCACCGCCTATCCGTTTCTCTGTTTGCTGGCGGGTCGCGGCTTTGCCTTCGCCTCCGAGCAGTTGAAGCCGCTCTTCGCTCGCCCGTCGTGGGCGGCGAGCGCGCCCTATGCGTTCTTCGCGAGCGTGCTCATCGCGCCCCTGGCCATGACCCTCCACTCTCACCCTTGGGGGTTGAGCTTCTACACGCCGCTCGTGGGCGGGGCGCCGGGCGCGGCTGATTTAGGCTTGAATCGCACGTTTTGGGGCTACACTACGGGCGCCGTTCAAGGTTTCATCAATAGCCACGCGCGACCGCGCGCCGCCGTCTACGTGCACGATACGGCGCTACAAAGCTGGGAAATGCTGCGCAGCGATGGCCGCGTGCGTTCTGACTTACACGGCACGCTCGGCCTGGCCGGCTCCGATCTCGCGCTCTACCACCACGAGCCGCACATGCACCGCGTGGAGTACGAACTCTGGGTGGATTACGGCAGCGACGCGCCCAAACACGTGGGCGTCTTCGATGGCGTGCCCGTAGTGTGGGTTTACGAACGCTAAACGAGCGCGCGTCAGTCGCCGCTGCTCGCTGCACTCAAAAACGCGGATCGCCGGCGGTCAGCCACTCGAAGCTACCGGTGATCCGCGCTTCGACGCGTGCGTCGTGCGAATGGCCAGCGCCGCGCACGTACTCGACGCGCGCTTCGACGCCCGCCATTTTTAGCCAATGCGCGGCGAGCCTCGCGCCATCAGCGCACTCCTTTCGCCCACACACGAACAGCACGCGCTCACCGCCCGCCTCGTGAAAGGCCTGGGCACGCGGGATGTTCCAATCCGCAAACCCGCCTTCCACGAGCGCCAAGCGCGTCACTTCCCGGCCGTGCTCGACGATCATCAGTGAGCCCATGGTCGCGCCTTGCGAAAATCCCACGTAGTAAACTGGGCCTGGCGCGAGCTCGGGCGCGAAGTGCGCGCGCAGCTCGCTCAGCGCGGCGAACGTTTCGCTCTCGAGCGTGGGATGATCCGGGTAATAACTGCCATCTTCCGCGCGTGGGCTGCGCGGTTTTCCGCGAATGCACAATAGCGCGGCTTTTTCCCCAGAAATACGCGCCCAAAGCGCACAGTGTGCCTCGGCATTCCCGCCCGCGCCGTGCGTGACGATGAACAGCGGCGCGGCTTTCGGCTGTCTCGGAAAGCGCACCAGGGCGGGCGCAAAATCGGGCACAGGCAGGTCGATCGAGCCGGAGCTCGGGGCCACGCTCGCCTGCAGCGTCGCTTCGTCGGCGCGGCTGACCTCTTCTTTTTTTGGGGGGTTCCCAGTGGGCGACGCGGGCCGTGTGGCTACGGCGAGCGGCGCCAAAGTTCGAACCGCGGGTGCGGCGGTGTGAATCGCGAGTTCTGCGGGGCGTTGTGCCGGAGCGACCGCGCAGGCGTGCAGCGCGAGCAGGGCTGGGAGCGAAAACCCGCGCCGCATCACGCCTCAGCCTCCGAGGTAGGACATTTCCGCGCGCGGCAAAGAGCGCGTTTCGGCCGAGCGCTGCTCGGAATAGCGGTCCGAGCGCGCGCTCCAGAAGCCGCGCAGTGCCTGCTCGAGCGCCGCATCGCCACCTTCCGAGCGGAGCACGGCGCGCAAATCCAAGCCAACCCGGGCGAACAAACAGCCGAAGATTTTGCCATCTGCGCTCAGGCGCAGCCGCGAGCAGCTGCCGCAAAAGGGCTCGGTCACGCTGGTGATCACGCCGATTTCTCCGCTGCCATCCTGATAGCGATAACGCCCGGCGACCTCCCCTGGGTAGTTCGCGGGCACCGGAGCGAGCGGCAATTCGCGGTCGATCTGCTGAACGATGTCCCGTCCGCTCAGCACTTGGTCGAGCCGCCAGCCGTTGGTCGCGCCCACGTCCATGTATTCGATGAAGCGCACGATATCGCCCGTGCCTTTGAAGTGCCGCGCGAGCTCCACCACCGTGTGCTCATTGAGGCCGCGGCGCACCACGGCATTGATCTTGATTGGCCCGAAGCCCACCGCGTGCGCGTGCTCGATGTTGGCGAGCACCTCTGCCACTGGAAAATCCGAATCGGTCATGCGCGCGAACAACGTTGGGTCGAGCGTATCGAGGCTCACGGTGAGGCGAGCGAGGCCGGCATCGCGCAGGGCTCGCGCGTGTTTGCCGAGCAATGCGCCGTTCGTGGTCAGCGCGATTTCCACGTCGTCGATGCGGGCGAGTTGCTCCACCAAGCGCGGCAGATCGCTCCGCAGCAGCGGTTCGCCCCCGGTGAGGCGGATCTTGCGCAGGCCGAGGCGCTCACCCACGCTGGCAATGCGCGTGATCTCCTCGAAACTCAGGATGTCCGCGCTGGGTAAGTAGCGGTGTTCGCCGTCGAAGTGCTCGCGCGGCATGCAGTAGCGGCAGCGAAAGTTGCAGCGATCGGTCACGCTCACGCGCAGATCGTGGAGCGGCCGCTGCAAGCGGTCGAGGGCGGGTAAGGCAATCGGGGCGACCACGCCTCTGTCTTAGCATCGTCACGGTTTCCGTCGCGGCCAACGCTCTTGCCTCGCCAAAATCGCCGTGCCGGGAGCACTGGCGCGCACGGGATCCGGCCCGCTCGTGCTTCCCGGATGCCGCAAAACGGGACGGCAGGGCGGACTCGACGTCGCAGGTTCGAGTTCGCATCGATCCTATCGATGCTCGATACGAACCGACGGCTTTCACCCCTTCGGGTAGTGTTTCGGCACGGATCGCTAGGGGTCGATCATGTCGAGAACGTTTCGCGAGTTTTCGGGCTCGTTTCCGACGTGTCGCGGGTCGTCGCAGTGCGTGCAAACGCAAAATATCGAGAGTCGATTCTTTCATTTCGCGCATTGAAAGTTCATTGGCGTTCCGTAAACTCAAAGTCAGAACTCGATGACGTAGGCAGCGCACACAGCGCGGCCGAGGTACCGAGTGCGCCCAATCGAGTCACGGTTTTTCGTGACTCCACGACGAGAGTCCATGCGATGACCGACGCGGGTTTATTTGCTGATCACCGAATTGCACTGCCCAGTGGCAGTGACCTGGACGCAACCGCCCGGCTCGTGCGTGAGCACGGTGGGCGCATCCAGCGCTTCGCGTTGAGCGGTGCCCAGGGTTCGGCACGCCCCTTCGAGCGCTGGCTCGTGGAACTCCTGGATGGGGAGTTCGACGAGGTCGTGTTTTTGAGCGGCCAGGGCGTGCACCTGCTCGTGGAGTTCGCGCGTGAGGTGGACCGCGAGGACGAAGTGCTGAAGGCGCTGGCTCAAGTCCGCAAGATCGCGCGCGGGCCGAAGGTGGCCGCCGCGCTCCGCGAATGTGGCCTCAAAGCAGACGTGAGTTCGCCGCTGACCAGTGTGGATAGTTTGTGTCAAACGCTGGAGATGCTCGAGGTGCGCGGCCGCGTGATCGGCGTCGTCCCGGTGGACCCAGATGGTCGCGTCGTCGAGGTGCTCGAGCGCAAGGGCGCGACGGTGCGCGTGTTGGCTCACGGCGGCGTCGCCGGTGCGGCAGCCGCAGAGCTCATCGATGCGCTCACGGGTGCGAAGGTCAACGTGGTGGTGTGGAGTGCGCCCGGGCAAATCGAACAGCTATGGGATTCGGCGCGTAGCCGCGGGTTGGTCCCCGAAGTGCAGCAAGCGCTCGCGGCATGCCACGTGGTGGCAGTGGGTGATGCGGTCAAAGTCGCGCTCGCGCAGCGAGGCGTGCGGGTCGATGTGGCCTTCGATCGCGGTTTGTTGGTTCGGCCGCGGCTGACCGATCTCGGTCGGGTGCTCGGTTTGCGCGCGGAGCGCGGCAGCACGGAGGATGCGAATTTGCCCGTCGTTTCTGGTCGAAAAGGCAAGACCACGGTGCTCGTGCTGGGCAACGGCATGGTCGGCTACAAGTTCTGCGAGCGCTTGAGCGAATACGGTGGGGACAAATTCGAGTTGGTCTCGTTCTGTGAAGAGCCGCGTCCCGCCTACGACCGCGTGCACCTGACGAGCTACTTCGAAAAGCAGAGCGCCGATGAATTGTCGCTCGCCAGCTTGGATTGGTACAAATCGCGCAACATTCGGCTGCTCGTCGGTGAGCGCGCGATCAAGATCGACAAGAAGCGCAAGCTCGTCACCTCCACGAGCGGTGAACGCATTGCGTACGATGTCGCCGTGTTCGCGACGGGCTCGGCTCCGTTCGTCCCGCCGATCCCGGGTGTCGATAAGCGCGGGGTGTTCGTGTACCGCACCATCGACGACTTGGACGCGATTCGCGAATACGCGAAGGGCAGCAAGAGCGCGGTGGTGCTCGGTGGCGGTCTGCTCGGCTTGGAAGCCGCGAAGGCCGTGCACGACCTCGGCCTCGAAGCGCACGTGGTGGAGTTTGCCCCGCGGTTGATGCCGCGCCAGCTCGATACCGCGGCCGCGCGGCTGCTCGGTCGAGCGATCGAGGCCTTGGGCGTGAAAGTGCACCTGAATCGCAGCGCCGCGCGCATCCTCGGCGAAGGCGAGGTTTCGGGCATCGAATTCGCACAAGGCGACCCGATCGAGACCGACATGGTGATCGTCTCGGCCGGCATTCGTCCGCGCGACGAGCTGGCGCGGGAGGCGGGCATCGCGGTCGGCGATCGCGGCGGCATCCTCGTGAACGACGAACTGTGCACGAGCGAGCCGAACACTTACGCCATCGGCGAGTGCGCCGTGCACCGCGGCTCCGTGTACGGTCTCGTCGCGCCGGGCTACCAGATGGCGGAAGCCCTCGCGCAATCCTTGACCGGCAAGGCGAGCAAGTTCGAGGGCGGCGATCAATCGGCCAAGCTCAAGCTACTCGGAGTCGATGTCGCGAGCCTCGGCGACCCGTTCGCGGACGCGCTCGGCGCACGCAGCATCGTGTACGAAGATCTGGTGAAGGGCGTCTACAAGAAGCTCGTCATCAGTGAAGACAAGAAGCACCTGCTCGGCGGCGTGCTGGTGGGCGACGCGTCGGAATACGCAAATCTGCTGCAGATCATGCGCTCCGGCGCGGAACTGCCGGAATCACCCGAAGATTTGATCTTCGGTTCGCGCAGCGGCCAGAGCGTGCAACCGACGCTCAGCCAAGAAGCGCAAGTTTGCTCGTGCAACAACGTGCGCAAGGGCGAAATCTGCGCCGCAGTTCGCGGCGGCTGTACCAACGTCATCGACCTGAAGACGAAAACGCGCGCCGGCACCGGTTGCGGCGGCTGCATGCCGCTCGTGACCGACATCCTGAACGCCGAGCTGCGTGCGGCCGGCAAAGTCGTCAAGACCGTGCTCTGCGAGCACTTCGACTACTCACGCCAAGAGCTGTACGAGATCGTGAAAGTGAAGCGGCTGAAGACGTTTCAAGAGCTGCTCGCGAGCCACGGCAAGGGCAACGGTTGCGAGGTGTGCAAGCCCACGGTGGCCTCGATCTTGGCCAGCGTGCACAACGAATGGATCCTGAAGCACGCCACGCTGCAGGACACGAACGATCGCTTCCTCGCCAACATTCAGCGCGGCGGCTTGTACTCCGTCGTGCCGCGCATCCCGGCCGGCGAAATCACGCCGGACAAACTGATCCGCATCGGAGAAATCGCCAAAAAGTACGAGCTTTATACCAAGATCACCGGCGGCCAGCGGATCGACTTGTTCGGCGCACAAGTCCACCAATTGCCGGCCATCTGGGAAGATTTGGTCGAGGCCGGCTTCGAGAGCGGTCACGCGTACGGCAAATCCGTACGCACGGTGAAGAGCTGCGTCGGCTCCACCTGGTGCCGCTTCGGCGTGCAAGATTCGGTGGCGTTCGCCCTACGCATCGAACACCGCTACAAGGGCATTCGCTCGCCACACAAACTCAAGTCCGCAGTCAGCGGTTGCATCCGTGAGTGCGCGGAAGCGCAGAGTAAGGACTTCGGGGTCATCGCCACCGAAAAGGGGTGGAACGTGTACGTGTGCGGCAACGGCGGTGCCAAGCCGCGTCACGCCGACCTACTCGTGGCCGACGTGGATGAGGACACGGTCATCAAGTACCTGGACCGTTTCATCATGTTCTACATCAACACCGCCGATAAGCTGACCCGCACGTCGACCTGGGTCGACAAGCTCGAAGGCGGCATCGACTACCTGCGGGACGTGATCGTGAACGATCGCTTGGGCATCGGCGCTGACCTCGAGCGCGACTTGCAACAGCTCGTCGACACCTACCGCTGCGAGTGGACCGAAGCGCTGAAAAACCCAGAAATGCGCGCTCGTTTCAACCATTTTGCGAATACGCCCGAGGCCGACGAAAGCATCGAATGGGTGGAAGAGCGCGGGCAGAAGCGCCCCAAAGATTGGTCGAAGGCGGCCCCCGTGCCGGTTCGTGCGCGCATCCACTTGCCGTTGATCTCGACGTCGTGGGTCAAGGTCGGCAAAGTCGAAGACTTCGCGCCGGACTCTGGCGTGGCCATCAAGTACGGCAACGCGCAGATCGCCGTGTACAACTTCGCGTCGCGCGGTGAGTGGTACGCGTGCCAAAACATGTGCCCACACATGCAGGACATGGTCCTCTCGCGTGGCTTGATCGGTGATCAAGGGGGCGTGCCGAAGGTGGCGTGCCCGCAACACAAGAAATCGTTCTCACTCGAGACGGGTGAATGCCTGACCGGCGAGAACTACAAAGTACGCACCTTCCCGGTGCGAGTCGAAAACGGAGTCGTTTCTCTGGAACTCCCGAGCGTGAAAGAAGTGGAACAACTCTTGGTCGTCAAAACCAACCCCTCTTGTGCCAGCGACGCGTGCGCGGCGGAATGACCCCGATGAAGGCAACCCAAGTCAAACTGAGCGACTTCTCTTCGCCCCCGATGCGCGCTTTCCACCTCAGCTGGGTGGCATTTTTCGTGTGTTTTTTCGGCTGGTTCGGCATCGCGCCGCTGACGCCGCTGGTGCGTGACGAGTTTCATCTGAGCAAAGCCCAGCTCGGCAACATCATGATCGCGTCGGTGGCGATCACGGTGCTGGCCCGCTTGTTCATCGGCGTGCTGTGCGATCGCTTCGGGCCGCGCCGGGTGTACAGTGGGCTGCTCGCGCTCGGTGCGTTGCCGGTGGCGGGGATCGGGCTCTCGCACGGCTACGCGAGCTTCCTCGTGGCGCGCCTGCTGATCGGCGCGATCGGCGCCTCGTTTGTGGTCACGCAGTATCACACCTCCGCGATGTTCGCCTCGCGCGTGGTCGGCACGGCCAACGCGACTGCGGCCGGCTGGGGCAACCTGGGCGGCGGTGTGGCGCAGATGGTCATGCCCATGATCGTCGCCGGGTTCCTCGCGCTGGGCCTCACCACGGCGCAGAGCTGGCGCCTGGCGATGGTGGTGCCCGCGCTGCTCATGGTGGCGCTGTCGATCGTGTACCTCAAGTTCACGCAAGACGGGCCGGACGGCAATCGCGGCGCCTCCCAAGAAGAACCACGAACCACGCTGCGCCCCGGAAAAACCGGTACGTTCTTGGCCGCTGCGCGCGATCCGCGAGTGTGGGCCCTAGCGGTGATCTACGGCGCGTGTTTCGGCGTCGAGCTCACCATCCACAACGTGGCTGCACTCTACTTCCGCGATCGCTTTCACCTCTCGCTCGGGGCGGCTGGTTTCGTCGCGGGCCTATTCGGGGCGCTGGCCTTGTTCGCGCGCGCACTCGGCGGCATCTTCGGTGACCGTGCGGGCAGGCGCTTCGGGCTCCGAGGCCGCGCGAGTTTTCTCGGCAGCATGGTGCTGGCCGAGGGCGTGTTCCTGACGCTCTTCTCACGCATGGGCTCGCTGCCCTTGGCCATCGCGAGCATGGTCGTCTTTGGGCTGTTCGTGCACATGGCCGCCGGCGCCACCTATTCCGTGGTTCCGTTCTTGAATCGCCGCGCGGTGGGCTCGGTCGCGGGCATCGTGGGCGCCGGTGGCAATATCGGCGCGGTGCTTGCGGGCTTCTTGTTCCGTGGTGGCATGGCGACCGAGCGCGGGTTTCTGTGGCTCGGCGTGGCCGTGCTGGCGGCGGCCGGCAGCTCTTTGTTGCTGCGCTTCGATGCCAGCGAAGAGGTCGAGAACGAACCGCTCTTGAGCCTGGATCGCGGCGCGGACAAGGGGTTGAGCCCCGCCGAGTGAGGCAATTGCGCCGCATTTCGGGCGCCCGTGGCGGGTGAAGCGCGTGCCCGGCATGCCCGCGGGCTGCTAGTATCTCGAGCGTGAAACTGTATCAGTTCGATGGTGTCGACCAGGCGCTCGATCTAGTTCCGCTCGCTGCGCGCCGCGCGCTCGATGCCACGGGGCTCTCGCCCTCGCTCGATGATTGGCGCGCGCTCACGGTCGAGCAGCGCGCCGATATTGCCGAAGCCGGCAGCTCGCACTTGGTCGACACGGTGCGTGTCGAACGCGCACTGGCCTTCGCGGCGGCTCCGCACTCAGCTCCGCTCCCCGAGCCGGATGCCGAGCGCGTGCCCGAGGAACTGCTGCGCGCGCTGGGTGCCGACCGCCCCATCACGCCGGCGCTTTGGCACGCGCTCGATTCGCTCGATCGCTACACGCTGGTCAAGGTAGCCGGCCGAAAGAGCCCGGAGCGGCTCGCCGCTGCCTATGCCGAGATCATCGGTCATAGCGCGCTCTCCACGCACCTCGGTCCCGCTGGCGGCGCGCGCATGGTCGACGTGGCGCGTAAAGAGCCCTCGTTGCGCCATGCGGTCGCTGAAACGAGCGTAAAAATGACGCCCACGGCGTTCGAACGCTTGAAGACGGCGAGCGCCCCTAAAGGCGACGTGCTGGCCGTCGCACGGCTCGCAGGCATCATGGCGGCCAAGCGCACGGCCGAGCTCATCCCACTCTGCCATCCGCTGGCGCTGACCAAAGTGGATGTCGCATTCGAGCTCGATGCCGAGCAGCACGCAGTGCGAGTGCAAGGCACGGTCGAAGCCTTCGACCGCACTGGGGTCGAGATGGAAGCGCTCGCCGCGGTCTCGATCGCGGCACTGACCGTTTACGACATGCTGAAGGGCATCGATCGCGCCATGGAGATCGGCCCCACGCGCTTGCTCGCCAAGAGCGGCGGGCGCTCGGGGGACTTCACGCGATGAGCGCTCGGCGTGAGTTGTTCGCCATCCGTGAAACCGCCATCTCGATCGAAGAAGTACTCGCGGCCGTGGAGCGTCCGGAAGCCGGCGGTATCGCGCTGTTCGTCGGCACCGTGCGCAGCCAAAATGACGGTCGTGCCGTATCGCTTTTGGAGTATCAGGCCTACGCGTCGATGGCCGAGAAGGAAATGGCGCGCATCGCTGCCGAAATTCGCGGCGAAATCGCCGACGTCGAGCTCGCCGCGTTGCATCGGGTCGGGTCGCTTGCCGTCGGCGAGGTGGCGGTGATCTGTGCGGCGAGCACTCCGCACCGCGCCGAAGCGTTCGACGCGACGCGCGCGTTCATCGATCGCATCAAAGCGCGCGTGCCCATTTGGAAGCGCGAGCACGGGCCGAGTGGGCCGTACTGGGTGGGTTGGGAAGATGCGCGCTGCGTGCCCGGTGAAGCGCATCACCACGCGCACGATCAGTGACCGCGCTGCATGTCCTCGGGCTGGTCCCAGTCTTCGAGTGCGCGCCCGGCGACCCCCAAAAAATCCAAAACCTCGAGCGTGTCGCCCAAGCGTTGCAGCACGTCGCGTAGTGCATGCTGCCCGTCGGCGAGCGCCGCATCGACGGCGCGTAAAGAAGGCTCGGTGACGTACAGCGCGGTGAGCGGTTGCAAGTGCCCTTCGAAACGCGGCACGCGCGCGGCATGCTGCGATGGGACGAGCAAGCGGGACAGCACGCTCTCGTCCAAGAACGGCAAATCGCAGGCCAAAGCCAGGGTTTTCGGCGCCTGTTGGCGCTCCGCGTGGCGTAAGAGGGCGCGCAGCCCACCGATCGGTCCGACACCACTTGGCTCATCGGCGAGCACTAGCAGACCGAGTTCCGCGTAGGCCGCACGCTGCCCCACGAGGCACAGCTCTGCTGCCGGCGCGGCCTGCTTGCAAATACGGACCAGCCGCGTGACCAAAGTTTCGCCGCCGCTCGGCGCAGCAAGCAAGCCTTTGGCGACTCCGCCCATGCGTGAGCCCGCGCCGCCGACGAAGATCCCGATCACGAGCTCGGTCACAGTTCAGCCAAGCGCAATACCTCGACACTTTCACCCGCGGCCGCGCCCACCGATTCGGCCGGAATGATCACGAGGGCATTGGCGAGCGCGAGGCTCGCGGGCGAGCCCGAGGCTTGGTTGCTCGAAAGCGTGGCGCTATCACCCTCGAGGGTGGCGCGGTAGAAACCGGTGCGTCCCGGTTTTTGCGTCAACGCGTGCTGCAAGCGCGCCCGGCCACGGGTCGGTACTGGTCGCGAGTCGCCCTGCAACGCGCGGAGCAACGGGATGCCGAACAGAGCAAAGGTGATTTGCGCCGAAACGGGATTGCCCGGCAGGCCCAAAATGTGAGTGCTGCCCAGGCGCCCAAAAGCCAGCGGTTTCCCGGGCTTGATGGCCACTTTCCAAAATTCGAGCGACGCGCCGATGCGCTCGAGAGCCACCCGCACCCAATCGTGATCGCCCACGCTCACGCCGCCGACGGTGAGCAGAAGATCCACGCCGCTCAGCGCTGCTCGGAGTGCCTGCTCGGTTTCTGGCAGTGTGTCCCCCACGCGCGGCATGAGCTCGGCGACGCCCCCTGCGCTCGTCACCAGGGCGGCCAAACTGGGCCCATTCGAGTCCGGAATCGTGCCCGGAGCGGCGAACGAACCCGGCGCGCGCAGCTCTTCACCGGTGCACAAAATGGCCACCCGGGGACGACGCGCCACGACGACCTCGCTCACGTCGAGCGCCGCCGCCAGCCCCACGTGGAACGCGCTGCAGCGAGTGCCACGCAGCAACGCGATCGCTCCAGCCGGCAAATCTTCTCCGCACTTGCGGATGTTCGCGCCGAGCTGGGGTGCTGCCGAAAACTGGGCACGGTCGGCGCTGCGCGTGACGTCTTCCTGCATCACCACGGCGTTGGCCCCGGCAGGGATCGCGGCACCGGTGAAGATGCGGCACGCGCTACCCGGCGTGAGCGCAGGCGCCGGCCGCCCCGCGCAGCTCTCGCCGATCACCGGCAGGTCCCAACCGCCCGCGCCGTGGAAGGCGGCGCTATCGACCGCGTAACCGTCCATTGCGCTGTAGTCGAATGCCGGGATGGGTGAGTGCGCGCGCAAATCCGTCGCCAGCACCCGCCCCGCGCTGTGCGCGACCGGCACACGTTCGCTTCCGAGTAGTGAAGCGGAGGTCACGATCCGCTGAAGCGCATCATCGAACGGGAGCATCGGCGTCGAATACTACCGCACGCTTGGAACCCGCCGACACCCGTCGTGCGCTTTCTCCTATTTGGAATGGAGTACCCGGGCAACCCGTCTGACGCGGGTGCCGACTGTTTTCATGCCGAGTTGCGCGAAATCATTCCGCTCGGCTGCGCCATTGGGCCGAGGTCGGCACGCAGGTTGCTAGAGGGGAATGAAAGACGCATGATCGGGACTATGCACACGCGGTTCGTCGGCACTGTTTTGGCGCTCTGCACGGCGGCCCTAGCCACCTCGCACAGCGCTTTTGCGCAACAAGCGGACAGCGGCTGGTTCGATGGCAGCGCGGAGAGCGACTCTGTCTCGGCCGATGAAGCCGCACAGGGCGCAGCGCCCAGCGCGCCCCCTGCGCCGCCCGAGAACGCAGGCCCGGCCGGGCCGACCGCGCCCCCGCCCACCGATGACGTGCCGGAGACCGATCCGCGCGCCATGACGGAATTTCGCCCCACTCTGGACCCTTATGGGACGTGGGTCGATGACGAGAAGTACGGCACCGTGTGGGTGCCGAATCGCGACGCCGTTGGCTCGGACTTCGCTCCCTACGTCTCCGCCGGTCATTGGACACTCACTGAGGAGGGTGATTGGTATTGGCAGAGCGACTACCCGTTCGGCAACGTGGTGTTCCACTACGGGCGCTGGGTTTGGGTGCCGGGTACCGGTTGGGCGTGGGTTGCGGGCCGTCGTTATGCGAACGCCTGGGTGACGTGGCGCGTACCCACCGACGAATACGCGTACGTTGGCTGGGCACCGATGCCGCCAGCCTGGGGTTGGTATGGCGGTTCGGCGATTTCTCTGTGGTGGTATCCCCCGGCGCCGTACGTGTTTTGCCCGAGTGGCTACGCGTTTTCGTACCACGTCAACTCGTACATCGTTCACGATCGCTACGTGATTCACGATGTCGCCGCGCACACGCGTGGCTACCCGTATTACAGCGGCGGTGTGCAACACGTGGCGGCTTCACCGCGGGCCTATCCCGCGAACTCGGCGCCCCCGCGCGGGCCGACACTGCAGAGCGCACACATTCCGGCGAGCGCCGCGCCGGCGAGCCGCATCGCGAGTCGTCCGGCTTCCGCCAATGCTCGCATGAACGAGAGCTTCCACAATAATCCGTCCTATGGCGCTGCACGCCCGGCGACGGCCTACAGCGGAACTCGCAACGTCTATTCGAATCCGAGCAGCTACTCGCGCCCCGCGTACAACGGCAGCTCGACGTACCGCGCGCAACCCAGTGCGCCGCAGCGTTACGCTCCGATCAGTGCGCAACGCTACTCGGAACCCTCGCGAACCTACGTCGCGCCCCAACGCTATTCGGCGCCCGCGCAGCACTATTCCGCACCGGCTCAGCACTACTCGGCTCCCGCCGCGCACTACTCCGCCCCCGCGGTTCACTACTCGGCTCCGGCCACGCACTATTCCGCACCGTCACCTGCACACTTTTCTTCGCCCCATTTCTCTCACTCGAGGCGCTGACTCATGTACCGAGCTTTGGCTTTCGTTCTTCCGCTAGCTCTCGCGGCTTCCGCTTGCACTTACGACAACGGCGACGCCCATCACGTGCTTTACGACAACGGTCCGAGTAGCTCCGTCTGCGGCGATACCGTTCAATCGACCATCGACACGGATGCCACGCTGGTCGTGACGCCCGGTCAGGGCGCGGGCGTGTTCGTCGAATACGCGAGCGGCGGGCACTATCACGTGCGCACGGCTTGCGATACGTCGCGCAGTAACGCGACGTGCCTGTGGGACATCATCGTCACGCCGGAAGCCGGCAAAGTGATTTCGAACGTCGTCCCCGAAGGCCTGGAAGGGAACGACAGCTTGGTGCCGTTCGACACGGCGAGCTATCGGCTGGTCGCCAACACCAGCACGGAGATCGACGGCTTCACCTTCGACGTCGACCCGGGCGTCAGCATTTCCGTCGACGCCCTGCTCGATAACGTGTGCGCGACGCCTTACTTCTTCTGGAACGGCGACGGCGGCCTGCATTCAGGCTCACCGTCCAACCCACTGACGCTCACGCCCTCCGGGCCGTGAGCGAGCCATGACCGCGCCGTGACCGCGCCCTGAGCGCCGTCCGCGAGCTCACTCCTCGCGGACTTTGCGCTTTCGCTTCTTGGCGCGCCGACGCAGCTTGTCGAGCGCGCGCGGGGTCGCGAGCGTGAGCGCTTTGTTCTGCAGGCCGAGCAAGGCCTCGCTCTCACGCGCACGTTCACGGGCGAGCTCCATGAAGCGCGCTTGGCTGCGGATGGGTTGGCCCTCGACGCTGATGCGCTGGTAAATGCCGTTCGACGCGAGCAGCCAGCCCTTGGCGGTATCCGAGCGCATGGTGCCCAAGATCTCTTCCAGCACGCGCTTCTTCAGCGCTTCATCCAAGATCGGAAACAGCACCTCCACGCGCCTGCGGAAGTTTCGCGGCATCCAGTCGGCGCTGGAGCAAAAGACTTCGTCTTGGCCGCCGTTCTTGAAGTGGAAGATGCGTGCGTGCTCCAAGAAGCGGTCGATCACGGTGTGCACGCGAATGCGTTCGCTGACCCCGGAAAGGCCCGGACGCAAACAACAGATGCCGCGCACCAAGAGATCGATCT
>Ga0105241_10001355_pt1 | contig 18639 bp, 16 predicted proteins | sample KBSC64metaG_FD_80422 | JGI IMG/M metagenome (GOLD analysis project Ga0105241, IMG submission 80422) | Corn rhizosphere microbial communities from Kellogg Biological Station, Michigan, USA - KBS C6-4 metaG | ecosystem: Host-associated > Plants > Roots > Rhizosphere > Soil | place: Michigan, USA... | reverse complement strand
ATGCCCGAAATCAGACCGATCGCGATCCGACCAGTCGGACCGATCCAGCCATTGTCAAAGGCAAGTTTTAGGAAATAGGAAACACCAATAAGGACTGCCGCAATGCCAATGCGATTCAGCCAGTGCGAACCGATTCGCGACTCAAGATCAGAGTTCGCGGCGGCAGATGGCCAAAGGGGCGTGGGTTCAGAATGTGGCGGCGCGGTAGAAGTTTGCGCCGACAGCGGCACCGATGAGGCTGCGGAGATTTCCGGCTGCGAGATAACCGGCGGCTGCAATGGCTCTGCTTTCATCAGCGGGGCCGCCGGCTCAGCCGGCGCAACTCGGAGAAGTCCCTCGAGCCGATGAACACGCGAGGTGAGCTCACGTACCTGTTCCAGCAGGAGATTGAAATCCTGTTGCGAAATTTCCAAAAATTCCCCTAAGCGACGCTGGGCACGATTATGCGCGAAATGAGGGTTCTTTTCATCTGTTTTCTTGGAAAGAGGAACAATCGTCAACACAGCTGCCGGTCTTAAAAATCGCGGATGCGAATCGTCGGAGCTAATGGTGCCGAAGAAGGGACTCGAACCCCCACACCCTTGCGGGTACATGGACCTGAACCATGCGCGTCTGCCAATTCCGCCACTTCGGCAAGTGACTATTTCTGAAAGGCGGCCACGACCACCTTGATGGAAGAGACTACGACATCTATTCTACAAGGCGAGTGCTTGCTGTCAAACCTCGGCGCAATTTTCGCCGACCCGAATTGCTGGTGACCATGCCGAAGAAACGTGCCGTTCCGTCTCGCCCGACCCAGGCCGGGAAAAAAGATGAATTCACAGAATTGCGCATGCTCGCGCATGATCTCAGCAATTCGCTCGAGGCCATTCTGCAGGCGTCTTACCTGCTGGGGCAGGCGAAGCTGGATGAATCCAGCCGGCGCTGGGCTGAGTTAATCGACTTGTCCTCGCAGCAGGCGGCGCGCATCAATCGCGAGATTCGCAAACATCTGCGCGCGCTCAGCGAAGATTGAGACTGCCGGCGAACCCACGCGCGGGCCAACTCATCTACAATACAGAACTCACAACGAATTTTTTCTCCAAGGAGAACGACGATGGATCGTAAAGCAAGCGCAGTGTGGAAAGGCGGGCTCAAGGATGGCAAAGGCGAGTTTTCGGCGCCGAGTGGAGTATTTTCGCATGTGCCCTACTCATTCAAAACGCGATTCGAGGATGCACCCGGAACTAACCCCGAGGAATTAATCGCCGCCGCTCACGCCGCATGTTTCTCGATGGCTCTGTCCGCGCAGCTTGGAGCCGCGAACCTGACTCCTGAAAGCATCAATACGACGGCAAATCTGAAAATGGAAAAACTGGACGCCGGTTGGGCGATTACAAGCATTCACCTGGACGTGAACGCAAAAATTCCTGATGCGGATGAAGCTGGATTTCAAAAGGCAGCGGAGAACGCCAAAGCAGGATGCCCGGTTTCAAAAGTCCTGAACGCGAAGATCACCATGAGCGCACGCCTCGAGCACTGATATCCGGGGTGTGTACGGCCACTCAGCAGATTTATCAATAAAAATCTGAGCAGCTCAGGTAGTAGCCACACTGTGGACACTTGAGCTTGCAGCGATGATCAACGAGCTTCGCAGAACAGTTCGGACAGAAGCTCGACGGGTCGGGAAGAACTCTCTTTTCGGATTCCTGAGAAAGGCGGGTAAGGCGGTCGTTGACGCCAGTGCTGATGAAGTCCATCAGCTTCATCTTAATCACGTCTGCAAATAAAAAAGAGAGCCTTCGCAGGCTCTCTTTCGCTTCCCGCCAGTGTCAGAATCCGGGCATGAACGAATACCCGATAGAAACCGCGAACCGCGATGCATTCACTTTGTTGAACTCGAAATTATTGTGTATCACATAGTAGTGAGCTTCGGGACGAATAAAAGCATGTCCCCAGAAGTAGTAGCGAATATCGGCTCCAAGGTGAAACGCGAAGTGATTGCTACTGACATAGTTCGTGCAGCCGGAAAACGATCCGCAGCTGTAGTAAGGCGTATAGAACCGCAGATCTTCGCCGCCGATTCCGGCCATCACGTCGGCACCAACCTTCTTCTGAAAGGTCCTGCCATAGACCGCATTGAAGTCGTAAATAATTGGCCGATAGGGCTGCGCGAAAAATGCACTGCCATTGGAAAACCCGTAAACCGCCTGCCGCGCCCGCCACGCGACTTCGCCGCCAAAACCGATGTGATGTTTTAACAAGAAAATTCCGCTGAAGCTGGGATAGAGCCCTCCGCTCAACGATGGAAATGTACCGGAAGAGTTGGCAGTGGCACCAGGCGCTACGAGAGTGCCAAAGCCAAACGCGCCATGGAACTCCTGCGCTTGCAGGCTGACGGCAAACAAAAGGGCGAAACCGAAGGCAAGTGAGATCAGTGACTTTCTCAAGAGAATCTCCTGTAAAGCTTTTCTACCTGCTCGATACAGCAACCCGCATTTGCAATTATAGTTGTGTCGCGAGTGCCCAGAAAAAACTCGCACGCACCAGAGCCTCATCAGACACCCTGCGAGTTGGATGTTGACAATTGGAATTTTGTTATCCCGATGGCTTTGATCCTTCTGACCCGCATTCGGAATGCATATTTTTGTAAATTCCACCGCCCTTTTCCAGATCCTCATTCTTGAATATGGCTTTGGATACCGCGTCGAATTCCGCACAGGAGAAGCTTGGGACCACCGCCTCGGCTCCTGCCAGCAACAGTTGCTGGCGTAAGCCGTTCGAAGCCACCCCGATACAGCGCATACCGGCGGACTTTGCCGCCTCCACCCCCGCCCGGGCGTCGTCGAACGCCATGGCAAACTGAGGCGAGATTTCCAGCCGTTTGCACGCCAGGCGGTAGACAGCCGGATGAGGCTTTCCCTGTTCCACATCGCTGGCGGTCACTACCGCGTCAAAACAGCCGCCCAAACCTAGCCTTTCGATGGTCGCAAATGTGCGGATCTCGCTCGCCGAAGTTGCGACCGCGAGTGACAATCCCCGTTTTATCAGGTTGTCCAGGAGCTGCAGAACCCCGGGGACAGGCTCAATCTGATGTTCCAGGCACCTGAAAAAGTCGTCTTTGCGGCGACCGCATTCCTGCAATTCCGAGGCTGGCAGATCCCCTAAGAACCGCCTTAGGATTTCCGACCTGGTACGTCCTTCGAGAATGAAGGCCAGTTCGTTATCAGACACTTCCACGCCTTGGTCACGCAAGAATTCCCGCCACGCTTTTCGGTGGGCCGAATGGCTGTTGATCAGGACGCCATCCATGTCGAAAACAAACGCCCGAAGTTCCTTTTTCATTTCGTGCTGGCGCTTTCCCTCAGGCCCGAGCGAATGCCCGGCCACGTTTTCTGCGCCAGTTCATAATTCTCGAGAGTTCCAATATCTAAGAGAAACTCAGAGATGTGATAGGCGCGCATCTTGCCAACCAATCGCGGCAGTACGTCAAACGCAATGTCAGCGCCGGGTTTGTCGGGGATCGCTTCAATCAAATTAGGCGTGCCGATCATCACTCCGGCGAATGCAAGGTTCCCGCGCGGGTGCGCCGGCTTCTCTTCGAAATCGACTACCACGCCCGTATCATCCAAGGTCGCAATACCGCAGCGTTCCGGATCGGACACCGAATAGACGCCCAACGTCGCGACCGAATCCTCCGCGTGAGCGCGTGACATTGCGTTCAAGTCGGCAGAAGTGAGAACGTCGGCATAAAAAATCCAGAATCGGTCTTCGCCTTCAACCCAGGCCCGGTTTGCACGCAACGTTCCCGCACTACCGAACAGCTTCTTCTCCTCGACGACTTTCACCTGCACCCCATCCCTCCAACGGTGAACAAAGTCAGTAACCGCTGCAGCATGGGCGTGCGTGTTCACGAGTACCTCAGAGACCCCGTAGCGGCGGCACAATAAAAGCCATATTTCCAGCATCGGCACGCCTTTTACGGGTAGCAGGCATTTCGGAACCGAGTCAGTATAGGGGCGAAGGCGCGTGCCATGACCTGCGGCGAGTAGGAATGCCTTCATGCTTGGGAAGCAACCGGTACGAATGTCCAGCGCGAGGCACTGTGCTCGTCGTTGTCAATGAAAGGATCGTTTACCAGCACCTGGGCGCCCTGGAAATCAAAATTGAATGTCATCTCTTTCAATCCTTCCGCGAGCAGAGCCTGGCGAACGCGCTCCTGACGTGGGGGTTCGCAGAACAACAATAAAAATCCGCCACCGCCTGCGCCGGTAATCTTTCCCCCCAGCGCGCCCGAACGGATGGCAAGGTCGTAAAGGGCATCGATTCGCGAATTCGATATTCGCGGGGAGACGCGCTTCTTGGCATGCCAGGATTCATTCAACATGGCCGCGAAGCCCAGCAGATCGCCGGCATGGAGTGCCTCGCACATCCTGTAGGCAAGCGCCTTAATCTCGTGCAACGCCTCGACAGATTTTCCCGTACCACGCTCGGTCGATTGCTCCTGCTCCGCAAGTATGTTCCACGAATGGTGGGCGGCGCCGGTGAAGAAGAGAAGCAGATTGTTCTGAAATTCATTGATGAAGGAATGATTCAGCGTGAGCGACTCTACCCGCGTCTCACCATCTCGAAGAAACTCAAAAAAGTTCAGCCCTCCGAAAGCGGCCGCGTATTCATCCTGCTTGCCTACGTGCCGGCCGAGGACGTTGCGGGCAACGTGGAAAGCGCGTTCCGCCAAAGCCTGCTTGGAAAGCGGCATGTGGAGATAACTGGTCAGGGTCTTAACAACGTTGACGCAAACGCTGGCCGAGGAGCCAAGTCCAGTGCCTGGAGGAATTTCCGAAGCCAGAAACAGATCAACATTAACTTCGCGGCCCAGATCCTTCAGAACGGCCACAGGAATTTCGAGTCCGCTATTCTGAATCTCCAGCCCGGTAAACTCACGCCAGCTTTCGCATATCCGCAAGTCGGAGGAGATAATCTGAATGCACTGGTCAGTGCGAGTACCCAGGATGGTATAGAAGTATTTGTTAATGGCAGCGCTCAACACGACGCCACCATGTTGCTGGTAATAAGCCGGCAGATCGGTGCCGCCGCCGCCGAAGCTAATCCGCACTGGGCTGCGTACGATGAGCATCTGACAAAATGTCCCCTGTGGCTTGGGGTTTCCAGTTCACGTCAAAGGCGCCGCGTTTTCGCGCCGAGAATACTCTCAGCAGCAGCGTCCAGATGGTTTGCAGCAAAAGCGAGATGTCCCACAACAAATAAGGATTAATCGCGTATTGCAAGTCGAAACGCGTTTTTTGCTCCGATGAACTGTATTCCCGGAGTCCGTGAACTTGCGCAAGTCCTGTCATCCCCGGCTTTACCTTAAGCCTGCGTTGCTGCCACTCCGAATATTGACTGGTGCGCACCAAAGGATCAGGCCTCGGTCCCACCAAGCTCATCTGCCCCTTGAGCACGTTCCACAGTTGCGGCAATTCAGTAATGCTCATCTGGTCCAAAAGGAACTCGAAACCGGAACTCGAACGCACGGGCCGATCCACATTCAACCGCAGCATTTGGAAAGGATGACCGTATTGTCCGCAGCGAGTCTCGCGGCGAACTGCTTTTCGCTTCCTGAGCCACAGAATCGCACAGAATGGCGACAGGAAGATCCAGGACGGCAGGAGAAGCGTCGTGGCGGTAAGCAGATCCATGACGCGCTTCAGCACCACATATCGGCGCCTCAGGCCAGGATCGCGCAACTGGACCAACGGCAACTCATCCACGATTACGAGGTTCGGACGCGATGCATAAAGTTCATAGGATTGAGGCACCAATGTGGTGTCGACACCCATGTCACGAATCCGCCCAATCAGTGTGCGTATTTCCGGCGTCAGCGGCTGCGCCAGCGCGAGTATAACTTCGTCGATGTTCTCGGTGCGGAGCAAATCGAAAATGTCGAGCGTGGAAAGCTGCGCCGCTCTCGCTGGCTCAAGCCCCGGCACCATGAGCTCGTCGGAGTCCTGGTTGGGAAACAACATGCCCACAACTTTGCACAGCATTTCAGGATGAAGTTCAATCTTGGATGCAACTTCCTGAGCGACACGTCCGCTTCCAACAATTACGACACGCCATACGTCGCCGTCTTCATGCCTCCACCGAAGCATCAAGCGGGCCAGGCATCTCACTCCCAGGAACCCACCGACCAGTAGAAGCGTGAAGTAGCTCAATGCCAATCGGGAAACGTAGCTTCGCATTAGGTAACCCAAGGCGAGCAGCACCGCAAATGTGCACGCGGTTCCTAATAGCAGGTGCGAGAATACAGCGGAGAGCTTCCACCCTCCACGAAACCCGTCCAGTTGCATCAGCGCCGATAGCGCGATCCAGATAAAACATGCGGCAATCACGAAGGGCAATAGGGCATGGATTGAAACTCGTTCATCGGGGTCCCAGGTCAGACCGAATCGCAATAGATCGGCGCCAAGAAAGGCCACTCCTATCCATGCCAGGTCGGCGACCAGAATCCAAACTTCCAACTTTCGAGTATTCATCAACGTGCCGTTCTAGAAACCAGTCTGGGGCCCGCGGTGTAAACGGTTGGACGATGGGTGAGGTTGTCACGAAGGCAGGTAAATAACGAGTGCGCAACACAAAGCTGCAGGTCCTCAATTATTTGCATGTTGTCGCAAGGGACAATGATGCATTCATCGCACATCGCCCTCATCCGGCCACCAGAAAATCCCGTAAGTCCTACCGTAATACTGCCGCATTTCTTAGCGACTCTTAAAGCTTTGATCACGTTTGGGGAGTTGCCACTCGCGCTGATGGCGAACGCAACATCTCCCGGCGCAGCAAAATTGGACAACTGCTCGGCGAAAATGTCCTCATAGTTCGAGTCGTTCGCCCAGGCGGTCATTAACGGAACGTTATCGGTCAGGGCCATCACCCGAAAACGCTGGCTGGAGCCATTGATCGTGCCCTTGCTGAGGTCGCATGCAAAATGTGACGCCAGAGCGGCGCTGCCCCCGTTACCGAACACGAACACCGTCCGCTGCCGGTCGTAAGCTCGCACCAGCACGTTGGTTACGTTCTCCACGTGATCGAAAGGGAGTAACGCAATCGTGCGTGAAAGCAAATCAAAATATGGGCGGCAATCGGAAATAGAGATCACGAGAAAGGGACGGGTAAAACAGGTGATGGGTTGCCCTGAGATGGCCTTGTAATTCAGTAACGAGAGTGGCTCATTGTTTACTTGCGGAGCGTGAGATTCGGGAAAAATGTGAGCTGCAGTTGCGCGGTTGTATTCGAGTGGCCGCTCGCCGAGAGCAGCGGAAAATACCAGTGCTCGTACTGCAACATGGCAGAAATACTCAGGTTGCGAGCGATCATGAACTGAGGACGAAGGAGAATGTCATCCAGGTGTCCGCCTTCCAGAAAATCTCGATCCACTTTTTGATAACGATAGCCAGCTTGCAAAGTCGAACGTGTTGAAAACCAGTAGGTGAACCACCCCTGACCTCCGCGGCCGGCGCGGCCCATCCAACTCGCCAGAAGATTCTGATCATTGGTATAGCCGTCACGGTACCGGCGAAAATCCCAGTACACAAAACCGGGGGGAAATTCGCGCGTGTGGGGGGTCCCGATAATTTCAGCGCGGAAATCAATCTTATGAAGCTTCGGCAATTTCGGCATGAAGAGGCCAATGTTCATCGAAGGACGGCTTGAAGTCAGCGGCGTATATTCGTCCACCGCCAGAGAATCGCGATAGATGGTGAGCCAATTACGCAGTCCGGGAATGCGATAGCTGAAATCAAATTCGCTGATGCGCTTTCCGGGGTTAGTGGAGAACTGCGAGGTGTGTGAATAGAAGGTACGCAGAAAGTTGTGCCAGGTGAAAGGCAATCCGGGGCCGCCGAACATCGCTGTAAAGCCGGCTCCGAATTCGAGATTCTTTGTAGGCTTGAAGCTGATCTTCAGACCTTGAATGAACGGTTGCGGTTGAATGTCAGCCGGGCCGATCAGGTGGTCAACATCGTATTCGAACGGGTGTCCGTCGAGGCGGCCCAGGAAATACTGTGATCTCACGTCTCCGAGCAGCTTCGAAATCAATGGAATGTGATAGGGCGATACATTGTCGAGCTTGATGCCGAGAATGGGTTCAGCGTTATCGCTCAGGAGAAGCGGGTCGGTATCGGTGGTGCTCCACCACATGCTCTGCTTTCCCGCAGAAATCTGAAAATTATTGAACTGCAGAGCTACGGTGCTGTTGAGAAGATCGAAGCGGCTGATCGCCGATCGGCCGGCGGGTACGGCGAGCGTTGCATCGGCGGTTGCGATTGCCTGCTGGGTTGCGAGCGGATAGCCGGGAATAGAAGGCGCGGACTGGTATTCGCCCTGCAGGGCGAATGAAAGCGGTCCAGCTACGGCGTGGGCGGTAAATCCTGCGATGCTGTTAAAACCTTTTCCGTATGGACGCCCGTAATCATTCACCAGCGTCTGCGCAAAATGATACCCATCAGTCAAGGGCGTGCCCGCAATGTGGGTCGCTCGTGCATAAACAGAATCCAAGCTGGCCCCGATGTTCGGTTCGCCTTCCATTCTTCCGAGTTCATCATGAAACTCTCGAGCCAATTCGCTATAGATCTTTGCATCTTCGCTGCCACTGGCTTCTTCTGAGCGAATCTCATCATCGGCTTCTTCCAGTAGACGAGCGCACTCCATGCGTGTCCACGGGCGAATACCGGCATACCCGGTTTTAATAAGACCCAGCGCCGCCAGCCGATCAAACATGGGGTACACCCAGCTGTCGGGCGGCACATAGGGCGAACTCATGTTCTTCGGATTCCTCGTCTTCGGCTCCTCGCTGGACTCGTCGAAATTGCCCCACGCGCCTCCTCCCAGTTCCGGATCGTGCCGCGCTCGATAAACCTCGTGCGCAAAGTACCAGCCCAAAGCCCCGCCGATCACGACGTCAGACGCAAAGTGCTGCTTTGAGGTGACTCGCGTAACCGTCACGGTGCTGGCAAGAGCGTAGGCTGCAAACTTGCTGAGTGGGCCCGGATATTCATGCGCAACTACGCCCGCGATCGCCCATGCCACGGCTGAATGCTGCGACGGAAATGACATATTGTTCCCCGATGGTGATCCGTCGAAAAGATCGCCCGCTCCCGTTCCTACGTACGGACGCTCGCGCTCGGTCGCGATCTTGAAAGCATACGTCGCGCCGGTTGCCCCAATCGCGGCCTCACCCGCAAGAAGTCCGGTTTCTCGCAGGTGATCGTTATGCGACAACTTTCCCAGGATGAACGCCCCTCCCCCTGCGGCAATCAGGGAATACGCGGAATAATCTGAAATCGTTAAGCCTCGATTGATCTGATCAGGGCGATTGGGGACCTGCTGCGATATCCAGCTGTCTGCAGTTACCAGCCCGGCAGTTCCAGCAGCGACGGGAATGATCCACCTTAAATCTTTTTTCCGCGCCCGCGTCGGCAAGGTCCAGAAATGCTTTTGATCTTCCGCGAGATGTTCGATAAATGGCGTGAACAACCGGTTCTGAGGATCAGCGCCCGGCGGCAATTCATAGCCGCCGGTTCGATCTGCAAGGTCATGATCAGGCCAGGAGTTAATCCTTGGAGCGTCAGGAACCGCTTGTGCGCTAAGCCTGCCGCCCGCGAGACCGATCACGAGAACGCAAATCGTCGTCAGATGCCGAATTCGCAGCGGCATGGCACTAGAAGCCGCGCGCCACCTGCACGGCGATGCCGACGGCCGACACGAGCTGCGCCACTTCGAGCGTCTCCCGCCATTTAAATCCGCCGCCGAACGCTTTTGTGGGAACCATAATCATGTCTCCGGGAAGCATGGTGGACTCCAGCGCACCTCCGCTGAACAGCCCCCTCGACCCGCCGGCAACCGTCCCGTCCGCGCGAATAATAAAAATATTCTTCTTGTCGCCGGCCGAGGTTGCCCCGCCGGCCTGATGCAGATACCAGCTTGCGCTCTTCCCTGCCCGGAACGAAATGGCAGTCTGGTTGTAAACCGCGCCCTGGACCATCACGAAGTTTGGCTTCTTCGGAATGTAAACGGAATCTCCGGCGCGAAGCAGAACGTCGCTGGGTGTATCCACCCAATCTTTCCGGCCGCTGATATGAATCACCATGCGTCCAACCGGCGGTGTGGTTTCGAGCTTTTGCACGGTGTCACGCCATTGCGCCACGGAAGCTTCGCGCGCTACGACATCGGTAATTCCGCCGCCACTTAACGACCCGCCTTCGTCTTTGGCTTGTGTGAGTAATTGCGCGCGGTTTTTCTCCGCCAGTTCGCGGATCTCGACGCGTTCGAAAATGGCGCCGTATGGGTAAGCATCGGAGCGGAATCCTCCCGCACGCGCGATCACATCGCTAAGGTGTTCCCCTTCCTGAATGCCGTACGTGCCTGGATGTATTACTTCGCCGTCCACTGTGACGGTAGCCCCAATGTCCTTCCAACCAGCGATCTGCTTGATGGTGAGAACATCGCCGGGATGCAGCCGCATGTCGGTGTCCGGCTCACCACTAAGCGCTTCTCCAATCTTGATGGGAATGTGTTCCCCTTCAACACTTGTTCCTTGAGAGATCGAATAACGAGTCAGTTCCGCCACTTCGGTGTAAGCGGACCGCTTCAGTCCTCCCGCCAGTTTCACCAATTGCGCTGCGGTCATATTCGCGCCCAGCGGATACTTTCCCGGCCGCGGCACATCGCCTTGAACTTCCACCGTTACTGGTTCGATCCGCCGCACATCCTTGTGGACAAATACGCGGTCCTGCGGTTGCAGAAGTATGTTGTCCTTTGGATCTCCATTGATGGCTTTTCGCAGATCGGCATTCAGCACTTCGAGCTTGCCATTGGTAATTTTCCGGAACACCTGAACGTCATTCAACTCAGCGTCCGGAGTGGTATTTCCCGCCAGAAGAATTGCATCCCGCAAATACGTGGCGCCATTAGTAACGTGGTCGCCGGGATCGCGGACTTCGCCGGTAATCGTGATGATTGGCGGATCCTCGAAATCAAATCGTCCAAAAATTCGCACTGTATCAAACGGTTTTAGAACCAGATTCTGGTTGTCGCCCTTGAACGCATCCTTCAAATTGAAGGCAATGATTTCCGGCTTGAGATCCGGTCCGCTCAAACGAATGATTTCGGCATGCTGTTCGTAGGGTTCAGGAAGAACGTCGCTGTAGCCGTGCACCAGGTCAGTCACCTTCATGCCGTCCCGATACGCGTATTTGCCTGGACGAAAGACGTGCCCATCCAAATAAACCGTCTTTTCAGAGAATGGCAGGATGGGCGAAATTTTAATCTTGTCTCCATCCTGAACTGCAAACTGATCGAGCGTTTGCACCACGCCCGCCTGATCATTGCTAATGGGCATATCCACACGGAGCATAGTCCGGCTTTGATGAGCCTCCACGCGATCCACGTCAATGTGCCGCAAGGTTCCGGAGGACAACACGCCGCCCGCCAATTCAAGCACCTGGCTTAGATTTGTTTCTCCCGCCAATTCGTAAATTCCCGGTCTGCGCACCATTCCCTCCAGCGTGACCTGTTTCCCGATGGTGGGAACCAGAATGGTGTCTCCGGATTCGAGCCGCTGCATTCCGGAATGCACTCCATGCAGCAGCAAATCGTAGAGGTCCACGTCCTCGACCAACTGATTGCCGCGAAAATGCTTGACGATCCGCATGGACCCTCGCGAGGTCGGTCCACCCGCCTGGAAGAGCGCATTCAGCGGAGTGGAAAGGGAGCTGATATCGTACGCACCGGGGCGCTGCACGTCGCCGACGACGTAAACGCGAATCACGCGCAGACGATCGAGTGAGACATCGGCTTCCAAGGTTCGAAATTGGCTGCGCAGAGATGCCTGAATCATCTGCTGGACATCGCCGAGCGTATGTCCGGACACCTGAATGCTGCCAATTTCCGGCAGGCTCAACTTCCCTTCCCGGTCCACAACCCGATGCAATCTTTGCGAGACGCTGCCCCAAAGATCGATATTTAGTCCGTCGCCCGGGCCGAGCACGTAATCGGGGCCTGCGGGCAAATCCATTGGAAGTTGGTCGAAGTTGCCCGTACCGTTTTCAAAAATGTCGAGGCCAAAGCGTTTCAGGGTTATTGGCGTACGCGAATATTGAGTGTAGAGGTCATAAAGAGAAGGAACATCCGCGTAGGGATCCGCACGATGGAGCAATTGCGGGTGGTCGAAATCAGTTTGGGGCCGCGGATATCGACCCTGCTGCGGTGCACCGTAATTAGACTGAATGCTGGCCTGCTGCGAAGACTGCAAAGATCGCTGGTACGCCTCTTCCTGGGACTGCGGAGCAATCGGAGCACCGGATGATGAAGTTGTATTACCTCCCTTTCCCAGTAGCGCAGCCAGCTTATTGACATCTGGCTGACCGCCGGCGCTGCCAAGTTGGCCGCTTCCATATGCGCTTGCGAGTTGCTGGATCTGGTCCGGACTCAGCTGCTGCTGCCCACCTCCGGTTACGGCATCGAACGGTAACCCGGTCGAATCAGGGGTGCTGTCCGTGCCGCTGGCGCTCGCCTGAAGTAAGGCTCGCGTCTGATCGGTATTGAGTTGCCGGGGCGCGGACGGAGCCGGATTCTGTTGCTGCGGAAGGTTAGGTTGATACCCTGGAACGCCGCGCGACTGATTGTTGTTTGAGGGCGCCGAGCTGTACTGATCCTGCTGGTCCGGATTTTGGGCCAAGCCGCGTCCATACGGCTGCTGTTCATTTTCGGCTGCCAGGTTTTGCTGTTCCGCTATTCGTCGCGCTAGTTCCTCATTTGTGGGTTTGGCGCGAACATAACCGCGGTCCACAATTTGTTGCGTGATCTGCGCCCGTATTTCTTCATCGTCGCTGATCCGGCGAAAGATCGCCTCATCGGTCAACTCATCTGCAGCCAACACCCTGCCCTGTGCATAGGCATTGCGGACCAGCATCTTTTTTACTTCCAAGAACAACCCCGGTTCCTGCTCCAGCAGCAGGATGATTCTTTCCGCAGGAAGCGAAACCATGCGCTCGGCTTCTCTTTCCGCGCGCGAATCAGCCTGGTCGAGTGCGCGCGTTCGCGACGAATAATTGTCAGGCTCACTGCGATCATCCACACTGCGTTGCTGCGCGAACGAGCGCACGCTGCCTGCGATCAGACTGAGGAGCAGCACGCCGGTTAAAATCGCTCGAATCTTCATTCTTCCTGCCTCAAACTTTCCGCCTCTGATCGTCTATTCACAATCCGGCAGCGGCTGGCGCCTAGAGCACCGGCACGATATCGCCTTCATCTATCTCAACCGAAACTGAACGCATAATGGCGTCTATTGAGATAACAATGCGTGCGTTGGTCTTATAGCGGACCAATATCCCGCGCGCCCCAGCGAGAGGACCACCAACGACCTCTACCCGCCTTCCAACATTCAGATAGGGGTGATGTTCAGCATGAATTCCGCAGGCAAGAGCATTGCGAAGCGCCTCAATATCGCTTCCGACCAGTGAGGCGGGTTGGCCGTTGAAGGTCACGAATCTTGAAACGCCGGGAAGCTGGAGGACCCGCAACCTTTGCGAAACCGGCACGCGTACAAAAACGTAACCTGGAAAAAGAACCAGATCCAGTTCTTTGCGGCGGTCTTTCCATCGCCGCACAGACCGGTATAGCGGCAGAAAGTATTCGATTCCGCGCTGCTCCAGTTGCTGAGCGACTTTCTTTTCATGGCGCGCGTGAGTGTACGCGGCGTACCAACCATCCACCACGGGCTGAGGAACAGCCGACTGATCGACCTTTAGAGCCAGAGTCACTGCTTGCCTACAGCTTCGCCCTCTCACTTACAGGGAATGTGAGTTGATCTTCGCCACACCGTTACAGGCGGAACGTTGATTTATCCTCCACGAGTTCCGAACGGATGCACCCACCTCTGCGCAATGACCATGCGTACCCAGTAACTTCCGCTCGTGTCCCTCCGGCGAAAGCCAAAGAGAACAGTGGTAAGTTCCTAGTGATTCCAGTCAGGCAGAGAGATTGCAATCCTCTTTCGGAGCACCTGCAACGAAGTTTTGGATGGACAGGGGTGAAGCGGAGTTGCTTGGCAGGAACCCGCGATTCAGCAAAGTACATTCAAAATTGACGTGGAATTAACAAGCAGCAACTCACGTTGCTGGGGGGATCGATCAACCCTTGACACTGATTTTGGAGAAAGAGAGAATTGCGGTGCCGGGTCGCGGACTTCCCATCCAGGTAGCGGGACGGAAGGTGGTAAAGATCAACATATTCTTGACCGGATGTGGCAGATCCTTGAGTTTGTCTGGATCGGACAAAATCCTATAGTCCTGTACTCGGCCATTGGCATCCACATAGGCTTCAATGACCAACGATTCCTCGTTAATCTCACCCATGCTCACGCCAAATCCGGTGGACTGCAATTCCGGATCGGTGGAGATCAGGAGCGGGATGTCATTCGTGGCCTTCACCGGGGTAATAAAACCCATCAATAATCCGAACACGATAATCGTGGCGAATATCCCTGCCGTTGCGGGAACCATGAAGGCGCGGACCGAATTTTCCAGGCGCAGGACGAAACTGCCCCAGATAGGTTGGCGCACACGCGCGGCTTCGCGCGAAATAGCCAAACGAATTTTCAAAGACATATCGTCGGGGGCTTTTGCGCGTCCGATCCTGTTCATTAAGGATTGCGTCTGCCGCAATGATTGGTATTCCTGACTGCAAGTTTCGCAGTCCTGAATATGCAGATCCAGCGCATACATCTGCGTTCCGGTGATGGCACCATCCAGATAAGCAGAAAGCAACGATTTGGCGTATGCGCAGGTCATGGCGTTACCTCGATCGACCGGCTGCGAATACTTTGGCCACTGGTTCGCTCGCCGGGTGTCTCGGCAACCAGCAGCCCGAACTGCGGGCCAGCCTCGCTCATGTATTCAGTCAGTATCTTTCGAAGCGCATCGCGGCCGCGTGTGATTCGCGATTTAACCGTACCTAGCGATACTTGTGTGATTTCCGCGATCTCTTCGTACGAGAGTTCTTCAATGTCGCGCAACACAATAGTCGTTCGATAGGGTTCCGGCACTTTGCGCAACTGCTGCTCGATGTGCATTCGCAGCTCATCGTCGACTGCATTTTCAAACGGCGACTTATGCTTGTCCACCATGGCCGCTTCGCAAGCGGAGAAACTCGAATGCTCACTGGAGCCGTTTTCCTGCGTCTCCATGCTGGATTCTTTTGATTTGTGACGGAACCACCAGCGTCGGCGGTTCGATGCCTCGTGAATGGCGATCCGGTAAATCCACGTCTTAAGGCTGGATCCTCCGTGGAACTGTTTCATCCCGCGGAACACTTTTAGAAAAACTTCCTGCGTCGTATCAGCAGCATCCGCGGGATCGGTAAGAATTCTGTAAACCAGGCTGTAAACCGGTTGGTGAAATTCACCTACCAGCCAGGCGTATGCGTCTTCGGATCCCGCCTTGAGTTCGGCGATGACACTCGATTCTTCTGTCCTGATGCCGATCGCGCTTGCGAAGTCACCCACGTTGGCTGCTCCCGCCATAATGCATGGCGTCAACCACATTATAGGTCTAACCGTACCGCTTCATTCACTAGTTTCGTTAGACGCCTACGGGAACGGGAAAGTTCCCGCTCTTGCAACATACGTAGAAACAATTACTTAGCCGAACGGTCCGTTACTGGTTTGCAGTCGCGGCAGGAGGAGCCGGTTTAGCGGCTTTAGGCTTAGGGACAGCCTTCTTGCGAGGCGGCGCTTTCTTGGCGGGCTCAGTGTCGTCGACCACCGTTTTTTTCGGCGGGATTGCCGCCCGGGCATTTTGCAGCGCAACGCGCAACTCACCGATCTCAGCTTCCTTGGTGCTCGCCAGCTTTTCCATCCGGTCGGCAATGGCGTGCCGCGAATTATCCAAGGAATTCAAATCTTCGCTTAATGACCGGAACTCCTCCTTATTGCCGAACGCTCCGGCGGATTCAACCACGGAAGTGAGGACGTCATAGAGCGCGTCAAGATTACGATATGCCTTGAAAGTGATGGCCACATTCTCCGGCGCGTTCTGCAACTGCCCGAGAATACCCGGCAACGCATTCTGCAGATTACGCAAAATAGATTCGGTGTCGTTCTGGGTCTGACGCTTAGTGTTCGAGTCGGTCTTCCATTTTTCAATGCGCAAACGCGAGAGATCGTTCTGCGTACTTTGCGAAGCCTGGTTTAATGCGCCCAGTATCTGGTTAAATTCGGCCATCGAAGAATACGAAACCGGCGCGGATGGAGTTGTTGCTTGCGCGGAAGCCGAAACCGCGATCGTGATCGCAATGCCGACTATCGCAATTCGAGAGGTCAGGTTCATGTTCATGTCTTCGGTTTCAGAATACTCATTTTGACAGGTTTGGCAACTCGGCTTCCACTCTGCATTGTCCTTGTGTCGCGCTCACCGAATCATCATTGGCAAATTCATCAAAGCGACACAGGTTTGACTAACAAGTATTGCTGGGCGAGAATCAATGCAGCACTTCCCTCAAATGTGGGCCTGTGGCGCAGCTGGGAGCGCGCTTCCATGGCATGGAAGAGGTCGTCGGTTCGATCCCGACCAGGTCCACCATTAAATTCAATCTCTTTAGTAAATTATCAGCTTGTGGAAGGCGTTCACGCCAAGTAAACGTGCTTACGAAGTAATGACTGCGCTTGCGTAGAAAAAAAATTAAAAAGAGCAATCACTAAATCGCGTCACTTGGCTTGAAACGCTTCGGCCATCAACCCTTGTTCCGCTTTAGAGATGTTGAGTCGAGTTGCTTCTTCCTGCCATCGCCCGACTGCAGTTTGTACTTCCTTAACAAAGGCTTGCGCAACGTCCTGGCTCAATCCGTAATCCTTAGCAGAATCGATTGCAATCGCAAAGTCACAGGCGGTCTCCACTTCATTGATCGCCAGGGTCAATTCCTTACGGTCGATCGATGGGTTCATGTCATATGCCGGCGAGAGTCGAATGCCGGTTTCATCCACGAAGAACCCATGATTGCGAAGGTGATCGTCCGTGTTGTGGATAGAAATATTGAACAGCACGCGCCGGAACAGTTGTTTGCAATCCACCTTCGTATTTGACCCCCGCGATTGCAAGAGATCCACTAGTTCCAGATAGCTTGCTCCTTCCTCTCCGTCGATTCTCTGCGTGAGAGTCATGGCCGAAAGAAAAGCCAGGCGCCGACCGTTGGTGGTACGATCAAAGCGTTTTACCAGGAATGTTGTGTAGGCATTGTCCGCAAAACGCAGCACTCTGGCCTCAGGCACCGTTATGCCGGCGCGCAACGCCAGACGGTGTGCCACCAACTCCCACCCTCCCATGTCGCGCGTGTCTTTTCGGCTGGGGAACTTTGCAATGCACAGGTTTCCCGCTTCGTCCCGCACAGAGGCTTTTGGTCGTGCGCCACCGAGAGAACTACCCGGCGTAAATAGTTGCGTAAGCCATTTTTCGTATTCGGGGTTTTCTTCATCGTCGATGTGCTGCTCGAATTGCAGACTCGCTGCTTGTAGTTCGCAAAGTGATGTAAGCGGAGGCGCCGCAAATTCAGTATCGCTGTCGATGAAGGGCCCATCCGGAGCGGCTCGAAAACGTAAGGCGCCCAGACGAGTCTCGTCATGAACCCCTAAAAGATAATCCCACTCTGTCAGCGCGCGCGGTTTGCGTTTCTCGCCTCGAGCGCGCGCATTCTCACGGCGCTGCATCAAGACTCGTCCCCATCGATCCGGGGAGGAGTCCAGGAAGATTCCGAAATTCTTGCGATTGGGAGCGGGGTATTGGTGGCCCACGGCCATGGCCAGATCGGGATCGAAGGCGAAAACCTCGGGCCGCTCCAGCCACGTACGGTCATACTCGAACGAGAAGATTTCGCCGGCGCCGCTCTGTTGACGATGAAACACACCAACAGCGACTGGCTGCGCATAGCGCTCCAGGTCGAGATAAACATGCACTTGTTCCAGACCAGCCATCACTGCATTTCCTTAGTTTTGTCGGAGACTCCTGGCCGGGCAGCCGAACGTTTAGGCGCTCTGCCCTTTGCAGTCAGACCAATGTCCTGCAACTGACGGCCAAGAGGATCATCAGCAGCCAGCTTGGATAAATCGTCTTCCAATCGCAAGACTTGCATGACGCGCGCATAGGTTCCGATCGCAACCGTAGAGTCGCCTCGTTCCACTCCAGCAAGAGTTTTTCTCGTAATGCCCGCACGCTGGGCCACCATTTCGGCTGAGTATTTTCGGCGTAATCGTGCCAGTTTTAGGTTCTCTCCTAAAGTCCAAAGAATACGAGAAATACGGGGTAGAAGGGACGGCGTGGTCTTTGCCATAATGGGTAATATAATACTCATAACACGTCAATTTTGCAACTTATATTACCCATTTATTGGAATACCGCTGCCGAAGATCACAGACTTTGCGGCATTATTGTCTTGGATACCTAACAACGGCCTCAGAGGACCCTGGACGCTTGTCTTCCACGAAGCCCTCACAAATCTGGATCGTCGTGGGATACGAATCCTGCAGGATGCCAGAAAGCGTGAGCGCCAGCTGAAAAGCTGGAAATCCCATCGTTCGATTCAAGAACTAATCGCCTCGGCCCAGCCCTGAGCGCT
>Ga0105241_10001346_pt1 | contig 18667 bp, 16 predicted proteins | sample KBSC64metaG_FD_80422 | JGI IMG/M metagenome (GOLD analysis project Ga0105241, IMG submission 80422) | Corn rhizosphere microbial communities from Kellogg Biological Station, Michigan, USA - KBS C6-4 metaG | ecosystem: Host-associated > Plants > Roots > Rhizosphere > Soil | place: Michigan, USA... | reverse complement strand
TGGTTGGATCGTGCTCGGACGCGGCTTTCGGCACCTACTTGTCCTCGAACAAGGCTGGAAAGCTGCGAAAAGAAGTGATCAATGATCAGCCACTTTCGGACATGCCCCATCGCGACGCGCAGGCCCATGTCCACTTTCGGACATGCTCCATCGCGACGCGCAGGCCCATGTCCACTTTCGGACATGCTCCATCGCGACGCGCAGGCCCATGTCCACTTTCGGACATGCCCTAGCGCGACGCGAAGACCCTGATCGGGTTTCGCTCAAGATTGATCCCATCCGAAGCTCACACCACAAACTGTGTGTCCACGATGTGATCAATCTTGAGGGATTCCCGACAGGGTCGACGCTTCTCGGCCCCCGTTTCAGGCCCCCGCGGTCGTCACGACTGCACGCGGCGGAGCGTGTTGCGATCGGTGTGGGCGATTTCGCCGCCCGTACCGTGGACGTAGGTGGTGCACGACTCGTAGCGGAATACGCCGTCGATCACGCTGACCTGACAGGTGTATTTGGTCGTGCGTGCTTTGGCCGCCAGATAGCGGTTGGAGAGAATGCCGTAGGTCTCACTGCCCAGCTGCGCGTCGAGTGAAAAGCTCGTGTCCGTCGCTTTCGCGCTGCCGCCAGCGAGCAACGTGGTGCCGCGCGGCACCATGAAGCAACGCAGCACTTGGCCGTCGGCGGCGTCCCACAACCAGTAGCCAATTTCGGTGTGGAAAGGGCTCTCCTCGTTCGGCCGCCACGCGGCCATCCGATAGTCGAGCCCGTACAGCAACTGAGAGCCGTTGGCGACGGGACCGAATGCGTCCATCGTGATGCGCTCGCGATACGGGGTCTCGCGCACCTCGCCGTGAGCGTTGTGATACGAGATATCGAGGCCTTCGCTGCCTTCCCAGATGCCGATCAAAGCGGCGAGAGGTCCCCATGCGCTGGTGTCAGTCACGGCGCGCATGATACCCGCTCCAGAAAAAACTCGAGTAGCGAAAATCGCGCGCCCGGCGTGTGCCAGGCGCATGGCCGAGGGTCGACCGCGCGCGCTATCGTTACCAACCGAGCGCGGCGCGCACGTCAGCCGTCGACTCGCTCGGACACTTGCCGACGCCACCGGGCGGGCTGCCACTCGCACACCCCAGATAGGTCGAGATGCCGAGCGCATTTTCCCACGAACGCAGCACCGAGAAGTGGTCGATGTTCATCGCCGAAGTCTTGCCGGCGGTCACGTACGGCGAAATGAAAACGTTGGGGATCGGCCCGCCGAATTCGGAACTCGTCTGCTCGTCCCAGAGCAGCTGCACGACCACTTCACCGCGGAGGTAGGCTTTCGAGCCGGTGATGAGCGGCAGGTAGGTGGCGACCCAATTATCCGCCTGAGTGATCGTCCCATCGTGCATGTCGTTGTCGAGCGTTGGCGTGATGAAGACGAACTCCGCCAGATCGTCGTTCGCGAGATCGGTGACGAACGCGTTACTCGGCGGCGACGGCGAGCAGGGCATGTTCTGTGTGGTCGAGTTGCACTTCAATGCCGCGATGGAGACATCGTTCGTGGCGCAGTTGGTGAGGGACGTGTAATACGCGGCCGGGTTGTGCTTGGCGGCATAGCGGCCGCCAGTGCCTTTGGCGCAGCTACCGCTCATCCCCTCCTGATAGGATTTCCACGAGCTCGCCTGGTTGAAGATCGAGGTCGTGCTCAGCGTGTGCGCGGTCGCGTCGCCATCATCCGTAATGCAGCCAGTGCCGGTGCCGTTGCCGTCGAGGCCGGTATTGCAATTGGAGCCAGAAGTGAGCGCCAGATAATGGGGCAGCGAGACCAGATTGTCCGTGAAAATGTCGTCTTGATACGCAGTCGCGACGGCACACTTGGCAGCGAGTGAGCTGATGTACGGCGCGTGGGCGGCGCCCACCACGGCGTCCGCATTTTCGTTTTCGAACAGGATCACGATCAAGTGTTTGATCTTTGCGGGGGGCGTCCTCGGGTAGCCCGTCGAATTGCACAGGGTGCCCGGCGGAAACGACGTACTGCCGCCGCTCGCGCCTCCGGCGCCGCCCGCAGCGCCGCTCATCCCGCCAATCCCGCTGACACCAGCCGCACCACCCAGCGGCGCACCGGCGATCCCGAGCGAACCGCTACTGCCCCCTGACGCGCCAGCCAAGCCCCCACCACCGGCCACCACGCCACTGCCAGCGCTTCCGCCCGCTGCGCCGCTGCCACCACTCGAAACGCCGCCCGATGCGCCACCGGCACCCGGGCTTTCCGATCCCGTGCTGCTACAGGCCGTGATGAGCGCGATGCTCAGCGCAACGTATTTCAATCCGAGGCGGTTGGTTTTTTCTGACACGCGATCCGTTAAAGCACGATTTCCACGCGAACGGCTCACCGGGCGACGACACGGCTCGCGCGAGCCCGCAGAAAAACACCCCGAACGAATCTTTGAATCCTTTCCACAACCAGCAGGCTTCTCCCGATGAACCCAGTTTGGAAAGGCTCATTCGCATGCAAAATCTCGGAACGGCAGATCGCGTCACCCGCAGCCTGGCGGCGGCCATTTTAATCGCTTTTGGTGCGCTGGCCCCGCTCTCACTCCTCACGCGCGGAGCACTCGTCGGAGTCAGCTTGTACTTCGTGGCCACAGCGCTCGCCGGAACGTGCCTCGGCTACAAACTTCTCGGAAGGTCAACCTGCACGGTCCCCCGGCGCGGAGCGACCTAGCGCTCGCTCTCTTGCCAGAAATCCCCCACTTGACACGACCTGGAACCGATTGCAGCTTCGGCCGCTTGAACGTTGTGAAGATCCGTTCCGGGCACGAAACGACCACTCTCGAGCGGCGACTATCGTCAGCGGCCGCGCTGCTCTTCGTGGCCGGCTGTACCAGCCATGGCCCGTCGATGAACGACGTGCCCCAGACGGGCGGAGCGGGCAACGGCTCCGGAAGCGCGGGAGCCGCAGGCCTCCTGGCGGGCGGCGCGGGCGGCGCGAGCGGAGGCGGCGGAACGGGAGCACTGGCTGGTAACAACGCGGGCGGCAATGCCGCAAGTCAGGCAGGCGAAGGCGGGATGTCTCCAAGCCCGAACCACCCGTGGGACCTCACCGGCATCATTGGCACCGGGCAAAGCTTGTCGGTGGGCGCGTACGGCATCCCGTCATTGACGACTTCCAGCTACCCCAATTTGAAATTGTCACTGGGAACCGCGAGCGTGCCGCCGTTCGACCCGCAAAGTGCGCAGCTCTCGCTGGTGCAACTCGTCGAGCCGCTGCGCGCGCTCGGCGCGAACGCCAACGCGTACCCGAACAACCTGTTCGGTGAGTCACCACACACGGCGATGGGCAGCGAAATCAGCTCGCTCTTCGAAAACGTCACCGGCGGCCAGTACGTCACGATCCACTCGGCAGTGGGCGAGTCCGGCCAGGCGATGAGCGTGATCGACAAGGCCGCCATTGCCACGCCCACGGCCGGACGCGCGTTCGCCGCTTCACTGTTCGAAACCCAGGCGATCGCGCGCTTGGCGAAGGCCAAAAATCAGAGCTACGGCGTGGGCGCGATCGTGCTCACCCACGGCGAAACCGACGCCAATAACTGGACCTACGAGGCCGACTTGGCGCAGCTGCGCGCAGACTACAACGCAAGCCTCTCGGCGCTCACCGGGCAAACCGCGGCGATCCCGCTGCTGCTCACGCAACAAAACTCGTCCACGAACACTCTGGGTAGCCGCTCCCCATCTGCACTCGCGCAGTGGCGCGCTGGCGTGGACCACCCGGGCGAGATCGTGTGTGTCGGTCCGAAGTACCAGTATCCGTACTACGAAGACGGCTTGCACTTGGTCGCGCTCGGCTACGATTTGCTCGGCGAGAAATACGGGCAAGTCTACTTCGAACGCGTGATCGAGGGGCACGACTGGCAACCGCTTCAGCCATCGAGCGTCGAGCACTCCGGTCGGCTCGTCACCGTCCACTTCCACGTTCCGGTCGCCCCCCTGGTTTGGGACGCGCGCCTGGCGGAGCCGCATCAGTCGGCGCTCAGGGCCTGGCAGCACGGCCACGGCTTCGAAGTTTCGGATGCCGCAGGTTCAGCCATTGCGATCGATGACGCGCAAATCGTCGGTGATTCGGTGCAATTGACGTGTGCCACCGATCCTGGCGATTCGGCCGTCGTGCGCTACGCGATGACCGCAGACGGAACGCCGATGACCGGCGGCACGGCGCGTTGGGGCACCTTGAGAGACTCCGATCCGTTCGTGGGTGTCACGACCAAGCAGGGCCAGCCAAACTACGCCGTCGCTTTCGAACTGCCTCTGTCCAGCGCGACGTCGAGCTGCGCCCCTCCCCTACTCACCCATAGCGACACGGCGTGCACACGCAGCTGCTGGACGATGAGCGCCGCCGACTGCGCTCACCTCTCACCATCATCGAGCGATGGGCCCCCAAAGGCCGCCATCGACGGTGACCCGGCGACCCGCTACTCGAGCGGCGTTGCCCAGCCGGGCAGCAGCTGGCTCCAGGTCGACTTGGGCGCCATGAGCGAGGTCGACGGCGTCAAACTCGATTCGGCCTCGAGCACGGGGGATTTTGCCGCTTCATACGAGATTTTGGTTTCTTCCGATGCCAAGGCTTGGCGTTCGGTAGCCTGTGGCACGGGCTCCACCGTGACCGACGTGGGCTTTGCGCCGCAGAGCGCGCGCTATGTTCGGATCCTGCAGCGCGGTGCCAAGGGCAATTGGTGGTCCGTTCACGAGCTCAACGTATTCTGCACGGCCGGGCATGACAGCTGTACGAGTGGCGGTACGCCAGCCGGCGAGCTCGCGAGTTGCGACTACCTGCACCCTGCTTGATATCGATCAGTGACGAGAAAGCGTGCTGCCGACGAGTGCACCGGCAGCGAAGTACGCAGCGGTGCTCGAGGCCGGCAGGATATCGAACGTCGCTTCGTAGGCGTAGGGCACGAGTTCCGCAGAGACGACGGAGTGTGCGGCGTCGAGTTTGCTACCGGGAAGTAGGTCGGCAAAGGTCCGGCCATCTGCGGTGGGGTGACCGGGGCTGATCTCGAGCACTCGACCGTCATCGAGCACCACGCGCATCACGCGATGATGAGCGACCGCGGTATGCTCGGCCTTGAGCAGGGGGACGACGACGATCGCCTCGTGATCCACGCTGTAAACGAGATCGCCCGCATTGAGCGACGCGATCGGTCGCTCGCCGTCCGGCGTGGCGATGGGCGTATCGGGCGAGGCACAGATCGGGCACTGACCCCCACCCCACTGCCAAATGCCGTCAGTGCACGTGATCGTCAATGTGCAATCGGGTCCGCACGAGGCACCGGGAGTGCTGCAGCGGGTGCCGGCCTGAGGCATCACCTGGGGGCAGCCGGTTGCGGGTGTGGCGCAGAACATTTGCGGCGGCGTGATGGGCTGGCAGATCGGGTATTCGGTGCCGAGGTAGCAACCGCTGCACCAGCAGCGCGTGCCGTCGTCGTACCAACACGAAAGCATCGTGTCCGAACAGGCGCTGTTTTGTGGCGGCGGCGTGGCCGGGCAAGCCGCGGGCAACGGGCCTCCAGTGCACGCGGGGCTCGTGACTTCCCACTTGCCCGCCGTGCACTCGGCGACCGTCCGGCACTGTGGACGCGGATCGCCACCGTAAGTGCATTTGGCGACACTGGTCGACGCATAAGGCGCCGTGCACGGGCTGCCTTGCACGGGGGGCGCGGCGGGACAGGGGCCGTCACCGCTCGTTCCGGCAGTACCGCCGACTCCGGCACTGCCTCCATTCGCGCCGCCGCCAGTACCAGCGCCACCACTCGTTCCGTTGGTCTCCGCGTGCCCGCCGCAGGCGACAGCGAGCACGAGTAAACCGAGGGCAGCGAGACCATCAGGCCGAATGGACGAAGCGCCGAAAGTCATGTGGCCAGTTAAGCACAGCCAGCCGCGACAATCTCGGTCCGCATTTCGCCGAGCCTTCGTCACGGCGGCGTCTGGGCGCCCTGGCAGATCCAAGCTTCGATGGTGGCGATGTCGGGCGCGGACAGCGCGGGCGCGTCGAGCGGCATGCGCGTGCCCTGGCACAGATTCGTGCCGCGCAGCTTGTCGACGAGGTAGCTCAGTTCCGGATGCCCGGGGTCGACCAGCACGCGGGCCCCGCAACACTCGTCTGCGGGGCGACCGACGAACCAGCGCGCGTCCGAAGGCTGAACGATGTTGTGACAAATTTCGCCGCTACAGCGCGAGAAAACTGGCGCGACATCGTGCGCGTAGTCGACGAGCGCACTTCCCGAGCACGCGTCGATGACGCCCGCCGCGCCGGCGTTCGACGCCGAGCAATTCATGACCTCGGCGTCGCCCAAATCGAAGCGCAGACCACCTTGCCCGCCGCTCACGCTTTGCTTTTGGGCATTGCCACACCCCGCCACGAGATCGAACCCGAGCGCCATCGCAACCAGGAAAGCGACGAATGGGACTCGGTTCGCCGGGCCGCTCACGATGAGGGGCCGAGTCGAAGGTTCATACACAGCTGTGAATATGCTGTGTCTCGCGACGACTGGCACGACCAATTGTCAGCCCTCGTCGACGCGTCGATCGGTGCAGCGCCGATTTTGCTGAAGAACATTTCCGCCGCGGAGAATAACGTGGTTTGGCTGGTTCTTCGTGCCCAGCGGCGGATTTTTGCCTGCTCGCCCGCTGCTCGCGGCACGCGCCGTCGACGGCGCTCCGGGTAGGCAGAGGTGACAGGTGGCGCTAGCTTGCGCGTCGTGATGTCGGATCTCGGTCTCGCCAGCAATGGCGAGCTGCTTACCATTCTCGAAAAAGCCTTCGCCGGCCACGCCGGGAGCGACGCGTTCATCGACGTTGCCGAGTTACAAAAAGCGCTCGGCCTGAAGAGCCCGTACTTGGCTCGGCGCGTGCTCATCGCGCTCGATCGCAACGGTGACGGCGCGCTCAGCTACGAAGAGTTCGTGGCGGCCGCGCGTCAGATCGTCTTCGGTGACGAGCGCGAAAAGCTTTGGTTCGCGTTCCGCATCCACGACGAAAACGGCGACGGCTTCATCGACGAAACCGAGATGTTGCGCATGATCGCGCTCAGCATGGCCGAGAGCGAAATCGTCGAGCGCGCCTCGCAGCCAGCGGAATACCTGACGCGCGTGTTGTTTCGCGCCGCAGACAGCAACAGCGATGGCCGCATTTCCTTCGAGGAATTCGTGGCAGCGGTGAAGCGGCACCCGGAACTGCTCCGGCAAATGACGCGCAGCGAGGCGCTGTGGTTCGCACCGAACGAAGCGCTGTTGGCCTGGCTCGAAGCGCCGAGTGGCTCACGCGCGGATCGCTGGCGGCGGGTGCGGAACTTCGGCTGGGCGCCGTTGTTCTTGCTCTGCGCCTGGCTGATTGGCAATGGCGCGCTCGTTCTCGGCTCACTCCTGAGCGGTCTTGGTAACCCACAGCGCAACCCGTTTTACGTGCTGGGCCACGCGTTCGGGCTCGCGCTCGACTTGAATGGCGCGCTGATCTTGTTACCGATGATGCGCCGGCTGCTGACTCGCGTGCGAGCGAGCGCGCTCGGTCGCGTCGTGCCCGTCGACGACGCCATCGCCTTTCACCGCTTGCTCGGTCACACGCTGTTCGGGTTCGCCTGGCTGCATGCGCTGTGCTTCACGCTCGCCTATCTGAACGGCCACTCGAACGGCTTGGCCGCGCTATTTTTCGGCACGGCGCGAGGGCTCACGGGCCTCGCTTTGCTGCTCGTTTTTGCGATCATGTGGCTGTTCTCGCTTTCGTTCGTGCGCCGCACTCGCCGCTTCGAGTTGTTCTATTTCACGCACCTTTTGTACGTGGCATGGCTCGGGCTTGCGATTGCCCATGCGCCGTCTTTCTTGCTCTGGGTGGGCGTGCCACTGCTCGGCTTCGGGGTGGAGCAGGCGCTGCGACTCGCCAAACGTCGGCCCGCGACCCCGGCTGCGCTTTCGCCCCTGCGCTCGGCCGTCACGCAGCTCCAGATCCAGCGGCCTCGAGGCTTCGATTTCGCCCCGGCAGACTACGTGTTTTTGCGCATCCCGTCCCTGGCGCGCCATGAGTGGCACCCGTTCACCGTCAGCAGTGCGCCGGAAGTGCAGCACCTCACGCTGCACGTCCGCGCGCTCGGCAATTGGAGCAGCGCCCTCCGTCGGCTCGCCGAAGAGCCGGCGACCCGTGAGCTACAGGTGCACTTGGACGGCCCCTACGGCTCTCCCACCGCGCACATTTTCCGTTCGCGGGTCGCGGTGCTGATCGGCGCCGGCATCGGCGTGACGCCTTTCGCGAGCGTGCTCGAGAGCCTCGTGATGCGCGCCAACGGCACCAGCAACCGGCCGTCTGCGCTGCAGAGTGCCTATTTTTTCTGGTTGAATCGCGATCAGTATTCGTTCGAGTGGTTCGCGAGCCTGCTCTCTCGGCTAGAGGAGCACGATCGGCGCGGCCTACTCGAAGTCCATTTGTGCATGACGGGTGCGGGCGCGGGAGCGAGCGCCCTCGGAGTCGAGCTCGCGCGCGCCGCCATGCACGCATCGGGTCGCAGTGACATGATCACCGGACTCCGCACGCACACCCACGTCGGGCAGCCCGATTGGGAGAGCATGCTCGGTCGCGTGGTGAGCAAGCACGCGCCGGAACGGGTGGATGTTTACTTTTGCGGGCCGCCCGGGCTCGCTGCCAAGCTGAAGCCCTTGTGTCGACGTTTGGGCATGTCGTTCCGCGAGGAGCAGTTTTGATGCGCCGTGCTCACCAGCCCTCGCGCTCGCGCCTGCGCAGCAGGTCGATCGCCCTCGCGTCTTTCGCGGTAGCACTGGCTCTCGGTTGTGGAACGAGCCCGAGCACCACCGTCGCGCCGCCCTCTGCAAAGTGCGCCACGTGTCACCTTGCCGACTACCAAGCAACGACGCACCCGCCACACCCCGGTGTTCGCCCGACCACCTGCGCCACCTGCCACTCGAGTAGCTCCTGGCATCCGGATCGCCTGGTGCACTCTTGGCCGTTGCAAGGCGTGCACGCGAAGACCGATTGCTTTGGTTGCCACCAGGGCGAACCTCGCCAGTTCGAAGGCACTCCGAAGGAATGCGTCCGCTGCCACGTGAAAGACGGTGATCGCGCCAACACTCGAGTCGAGCATCACTCGCAGTTCCCAGATACTTGTCAAACGTGCCACACGCCCGCTGGTTGGAAACCGACGCTCCCGCACGACGAGCCACCACCCGACGACACCTCGAACGTCGCAACGCCACCCGTGTCGAATGCACCATCGGGAACGAGCGCGCCGGCGACCAAGAAGGCAGCCGCTCCCGCCAAAAAGCCGGTGCCCACACCGACGCGCGTTCCCGCTCCGCATCCGGATACCGTGACCGGGGCGAGCCGTCCCTGGCACAAATAGCAGCGCTCTCGCACGACGAGCGGTGCGCGCAATTGCGTCCTGAAGACGCCGCGCCATCGCACGGAGCATCGAATAACTTCGCGCCCCCGAAACAACACGACGGAAACCTGGGCATTTCTGGGGAGAAAAGCCCAAACTGCTTAAGGTCTTGGGCAATCCATCCGTAAGCCTCACACATGCCTCGTCCGCTTTCCCGCCGCCAGGTGCTCCAGTTGGCGGTACCACTGTGCGTCGGCGGCTGCAGTAATGGGAACTCGGACTCGGCAGCTCAAGCTCAAAGCGGCGTCGAGCAAGTCACGCTCTTCTCGTGGTGGATTGCGCCGAGTGAAGCCGATGCGCTTCAAGCGCTGATCGCCGTCCACAACGAGAAGTATCCGAAAGAGCGCATCTACAACGCCGCCCTCGAATCGGGCGTGAAAGCTCAGGAGGCGTTGGACGCGAACTTGGCGGCGGGTACGCCACCCGATCTGTTTCAAGAAAGCGCCTACAACTTAGGCGGTTTTCTGGCCGCCAATCCCGCCACGCTCGTGCCGCTGAGCGATTTTTTCAGCGCACACGGCTTGCTCGACGTGATCGTGCCCGAAGTGATCGCGGACGTGACATTCAACGGTGAGATCTGGGCGATGCCCGTGAATATTCACCGCGAGAACGCGCTCCACTACAACAAGAAGATCTTCGCCGACCTCAGCCTGGCCGTCCCCACGACTCTCCCCGAGCTGCTTGCGACCTGCGACCAGTTGAAAGCAGCCGGCATCATCCCGCTTGCTACGGCCTACGACGGCTGGATCATCCGCATCCTGTTCAACGGCTTGGCCGCAGCATCGATGGGACCAGCGGCGTTCGAGAGCTATTTTACCGGCAAAACAGCGATCGACGAGGGCGCGATCAACCAGGCCATCGATCTGCTGGACAACGTGCTCACGAACTACGTCAACGCGTCTGCCAACCAGCCCACCTTTCTGTGGACCGACGCCGCGAATCTGCTGTTGAACGGGCAAGCGGCGATGTTCATCCACGGCGACTGGGCCAAGGGCTACCTCACGCAGGTCGGCTGGAAACCGGGCGTCGGCTTCGACGTCGTCGGCATGCCAGGCGCGGCCGATCTGTTCTTGTATGGCGTCGATAGTTTTGCGCTGCCGAACGGTGGCCCACAACCCGAAGCGGCCAAGCACTTTTTGGAAACCGTGGCTTCGGCAGAAGGCCAGATCGCGTTCAACAAGCTCAAGGGCTCGAGCACGGTGCGGCTCGACATCAGCCCCGATCAGTTCGACCCTGCTGGGCAAGCTACCCTCGCTGACCTGCGTAACGCCAAAATCCGCATGCTCACCCGCAGCAAATCCGTATGGGACGACGCGTTCCACGCCTTTGCTTCGTCACGCGACAAAGCCGCGCTGCTCTCCGTCCTGATCGACAATCCACCGGACAAGTGAGCGTCGGCGCCGCTGCCGGACACAAATCGACACTGCGACGAAAGATGTCAGTGTGATCGCTTTGTCGAGCCTCGAGACACGACAAAGGCGAGATGCAGCGGTCGATTTCGCGCCTGGGCTTTTGTGTGCTTTTCCTCGTGGCGCCGGCCGGCTGTGGCCAGTCCGGGGCGAATTCAGCGCCGGCTGGCAGCACCGATCAGCCGACGAGCACCCCTGACCCGTCGGGCGGCAGTGCGGGTTCTCAGACGGGCGGCAGCTCGAGCAGCGGAGCCGCTGGCGACGGGCTAGGCGGGGCCTCAGGCAACGCGAGCGCGGCGGGCGGCACTGCCGCCGGCAGCGACCCGGGGGCGGCCGGCGAAGCGGGCGGCACGAGCGTCATCGAGTTGCCCACGGTCACGTCGCTCGTCACGTCACCGCTCGAGCTGACTCCGAGTTTCTCGAGTTCGATCGCTGATTACTACGTGCGCTGCGCGGCCGGCGACAACGCGCTCACCGTCACGACGACCGAGGCCGACGGGCCCCACGTGCAGACGCTGACCTTGAGCCCCAATCAAGCAACGACGATCGCCGGTCAGTATTGGATTCGCTGCCTGCCACCGGATTTTCCCGGCATCGTGATGAAACGACCGGGGTCACCGACTCCGGGTTATTACCTCGTGAATTCGACCACCTACGCAATCGTGTTCGACACTCACGGGGTGCCCGTTTGGTATGCGCACGGCAGCGCGGTCAGCAACGTGGATTCTCCTTTCCCGAACAGCGTCTCGCTCATGCCCAACTACGCGTCGGGCGCGGGGAACGACTCGACGTCGCCCTTCGAGGTGCGTTCGCTCGCGACGAACTTGGTGACCCGCGTCGCATCACCGAGCGGTCTCACGGATTTGCACGAGCTCCGCGCCTTGGCCAACGGTGACTACCTCTTGTACACCACGCCGCTCACCGCTGGCATCGACCTGACGGGCCTCCAAGCTTACGGCGCCAACGCGACGATCGCGGACTGCGAAATCGAGGAGCTCGATCCGTCGGGCAATCTCGTTTGGTCGTGGCTCGCTTCCGCACACGTCGAAGCCGCGCGCGAGTCCCTCGAGCAGGCGCCGGAGATGGCAGGCTCGACCCCGGTGATCGATGTCTTTCACTGCAACTCGATCGAGCCGGATCCCGGCGGTAATTTGCTGATTTCCATGCGCCACACCAACGCGCTCTACTACATCGATCGGGCCACGGGGCAGGTGCTCTGGAAGCTCGGCGGCACCGCCTACAACAGGGACGGCGCCGCGTTGATCGCCGTGCAGGGCGATTCGGAGACCACCTTCAGCATGCAACACGACGCGCGCTTCCGACCGAACGGCAACATCTCGCTGTTCGACGACCATGGCGCGGCCCCCGGAGTGGCGCGCGGCATGGAATACGCCATCGATCATGACGCGGGCATTGCCACGCCGGTGTTTCAATTCTTGGGCACCGCCGCCAGCTTGTACGAAGGAAGCTTTCGTCGCTACGACGACGGCGAGAGCGTGGTCGGTTGGGGCTACGTCCCGACCGACGCGCGTTTCCTCACCGAGGTCGACGCCCAAGGAAACGATGTCTTCGATCTCACCTTCAGCACGAGCGAAGTGACTTACCGCGCGGTCAAGGTGCCGCTCACGCAACTGGACATCGGCCTGCTGCGCTCGACCAGCGGCGAGTAAGCTCCGCCTTCTTGGCTTTCTGAGCCGCAATCTCCGTGGAACGGAGCTGGCTTGACCTCGCGGGACGGGGGGCGCAGCGTGCCGAGATGGGACTCTCGACTCGGCACCAAGACATCTATAATGCGCTGCTCGCGTCGATCATCGGGGACATCAAGTCGCATCCGCGACTGCGACAGTTCAAGAAATCCACGAAGGACCAAGTGAAGCTTTCCGGGCTCGGAAAAATCGTCATTCCCGTCGTCGTGTGGGACATGCTGAAGGACGATGCATCGCTCACGAACGAATGGGAGGTGCGGATCAACGAAGGCCCAGGCACCTCCCCCGAATTCACGATGACCAAGCGCTAGAATTCATCTCATCAATGAGATGAATTCTAGGTTTGTGCCTCACGCGGCTTGCGACTTGTACGGCGTGGCGTCGAACACGAGCCGGATCGATACGATTCGCTCGCCTTCGACGCGAAATACTTCCGCGCAACGAAGGCTATCGACGGGCGCTGTCAACGAGCAGTCGTAAATGGCTGCGGCTTCGGCACCTGATCCGAACAGCTGCAGCGGGTGGAAGGCCTTCACGGTCTTCGCGAAGCGCTGCAAGCCGGGCAAAAAATCGTCCAAGGTCTCCCTTTTGCCGATCGGGCTTTCGAACGCGAGCTTCGGATGCAGCACGCGGCGCAGCTCTGCTTCGTCGTAGCGGCCTGCGCCGTGGCTCCAGCTTTCGTAGTAAGCGCGCACGAGTTCCAGCGTTTTTTCGGTCGTCATAATCTCTTGCCTTTCTCGGCCCCGCCGGGGGGCCGCTGCTTCAGAGATGAGACCGACCGCGCGTCGAAAAATGTTCGGTGATGAGCTCGAAACAAGATCGCCCCTCGAGCGCCCCGTCGACCTGCACGTGGTCGAGCGTTGCTGGCAGCCCGAACAGCGGCCCGAGCTCCGGCAACATGAAATGGTCGATGCCGACGATCGCATCATCCCTCAGCTCGACGAGGTGGATGGCGCGCAACGCGTGCGGCTCGCCCGCCGAAAGCGAGCGATAAAACGCGAACGCCGCGGTTGCATTGGCGGCGGCGGGAATGGCCACGAACGCCCCCGGTCGCTGCGCCGCGAACATCGGCGTGTAGAACGCGATGTTGTCCGCGCGCCCCTGGAGCCAGCTCGGCGAGGGCGGCATCGTCGTGCGCACTTCGTCGTGCAGGAGCGCCACGAACGCGTCCACATCGAGCCGATTCCAGGCCGCCAAATAGCGAGCGAGCAACCCTTGGGTCGCCGCGTCGAGAGGCTGGAGTGTCGACGCCGCCTGGCCCGCCAGTTTGGTTTCGACCGCCGAGCGAGCGCGAAACAATGCACTATTGGCTGCGCGCAAGTTCAGCTCTAGTGCTTGCGCCGTCTCCTCGGCGGACAGACCGACCACGTCACGCAAGAGCAGCGTCGCTCGCTGCGTCGGGGTCAGCTGTTGTAGCGCCGCCACGAACGCGAGCGCGACCGATTCGCGCGTCTCGTAGCGGAGCGCCGGGTCGCTCGCCACCGGTTCGAACCAGCGCTCCGGGCAGGGCTCGATGAAGGCTTCGCGATCGGGGGCCAACGTCACCGATCCGGGCGCGGTCGGAGGCGTCCCCGCCTCGAAGGGCAGGACGCGAGTGCGCCGTCGCCCGAGCTCGTCCAGGCACACATTGGTGGTGATGCGATACAGCCACGCGCGCAGATTCGCCGCATCCTCCAGCGCCCCCTTGCCGCGCCAAGCTCGGAGCGCCGCTTCCTGCAACATGTCGTCCGCATCGTGCGACGAGCCCAACATGCGGTAGCAGTGGAGCCGCAGCTCATTGCGGTGCCGCTCGAACAACTCGAGCAATGCAGGGTCCGAAAGCGTCGCCATCTCGCAAGTCATCTTCTCTCAGGGCGGCCGGAACGAAAATGTCCGCCTGCGGGTAAGACCGCGCTCAGCCCGAAAAATATTCGCTCACTGCCCAATTTCTCCGAAATTCGCGGAGTTGCGCCCCAGGTCGAGACTCCTTCGACGTCTTGGGCTTTTTGGCGCAACTGGGCGTCGGCCCCGGCGCACCCAAAGCGCAGTGACGGCCCGGCTTACTTGGCTTTGGTCCCCGCCCAGAAGATCGCGTTCTGTAGCAGCGTCATGTAAGCCGTGTTTTGAAACAGGTTCGGGTGATGGCCGACGAAAATGTACAGGTTCTTGGCCTTGTACGCTTCGTTCGACCAGACCACCGGATGATCCCCGCCCATCTTGATGTCCGAAGGGGGTGAGTAGGAGCTTTCGTCGACCGTGGCCAGCACGTGCACGTGCGGCCGCGGGCTCTTGTCCCAGACGTACCACTCATCGGTCGTCACGACGAACGTGGCAGGCACGCCCTTGAAGATCGGATGTGCGCTTTCTTCCACGTGCACCGTGGCGGAGGCGAAGCTCGCGATGTAATTCTCGTAGTTGATCTGCCCGATGAAATCGTAATACCAAGTCCACGGTGTCTCGGAACTGGGCGTCACTTCGGGGCCGTACAAGCTCGCGTGGTGCAGCCCCACCCAGCCGCCTCGGCCCTCGCTGATGTATTTTTGGAAGGCCGCCTGGGCCGTCGTGTTCCAGCCGAACGGCACGTAATTCAGCTGGAAAATCAGGTCGTAGTGGGTGAGCTCGTCATCGGTCAGGGCGTTTGGGCTCTCCACGTGGGTGACGACCAAGTTCGAGTGCTGGGCGAGATTGTCGAGCCACACCGTGGCCGCCTTCACGAAGGGCGCATGGATCTCGGGCTGACCGTTCGCCGTGAGCTGACCAATCGCCAGCATGCGGATGGGTGGCAGCCCGGCATCGGGTTCTGAGCCGCTGTCTGGCGCGGCATCGGGCAAGCTCGCGTCCGGGTTCGGCGCGGCGTCAGTCAACGGCGGCGCGGCATCGGTGAGGCTCGAGTTGCCGCCGCCGCCCGTGGAGGATTTCCCCGCAGCACCGCCACCCGCGGTTTGACCGGAACCGCCCGAAGGTGTCACCCCCGCGTCCGGCTTGTTCGATGCTTTGCTCGCGAGCTCGTTACCGCAGGCGGAAACGACCGCAATTAGCGTGAGCAATCGGGCGATGGTTTCGATGCGCGAACAGCGCGCGCTCTTCACTTGGTTTCGCAGCATCGGATTGCCATTCTGTGTTTGCACTAGCTCTATCGCGCACTCCCAACAACAAACAATGTTTGCTTCGCGAGTGAGCTACACGGCTACGAAAGTTGCGCGGCGCAAACCGGTGCTTCTGGCTTGTTTCTGCGGGATTGCGCCTGGCACTCGTCTTGCTCTCGCCCGCGACAAATGCGAATACGGATGGGATTTGGCAGCGCGACTTCAATCTTGCTACTCACGCTCAGCGCCGGCAGCGGCTGCGGCGATATTAGTGCTCAACAACCGAACAGCGGCCATGCCGGATCGGTGGGAGTGTCCGGTGGAGCGGGAGCTTCCGCCGGTGGTTCGACGAGCCAATCTGCCGGTGCGGCAGGTCAAAGTGCAGGCTCGGGAGGGACGAACGCGAGCGGTGGTGGCGCCGGCGTGAGCGGTGGCGGCGCGGCCGGCAGCAGCGCGGGCAGCGGCGGCTCCGGCGGCAACAGCGCGGGCGGTAGCTCCGGCGCGGGTGGCGTCGGCAGCATCTGCACCAAAACCACGGGCTGCACGAGCGACGAGCCGGTTTGCGACACGGCCGCCAACAACGGCGAAGGGCAGTGCAACTCGTTCAAGGTGCTGGCCTTCTACACCGTGTACGACCAAATGCCCGATCTCGCGCACCGCAGTTACTCGAAAGAGGCCAACGGTTGGTTCCCGTCCGTGGCTGCAGCCAACGGCTTCAGCTACGAATCGACGACTGATTGGAGTCGCCTCAGCACCATCAGCCCCAGCGACTACCAGCTGATCATGTTCTTCGACAACCGCCCCACCGAGACGGCACAGCAGGATGGCTTCAAGGCATACGTCGAAAAAGGCGGGGCTTATATCGGTTTTCACGTCTCCGCCTACAACGACACCGAAGATCGCTGGGCCTGGTTCAGCGACACCTTCCTCGCGACGGGCTTGTTCGTCGGCAACACCTGGCACCCGACGCCAGCGAATTTGAAGATCGAAGACGGCACTCACCCCGTCACGCAAGGCATCGGCGATATTCTCAAGACGTCCGCCAACGAGTGGTACTCGTGGGAAAAGGATCTGCGGCAGAACCCAGACGTCAAGATCTTGCTCTCGGTCGATCCCTCGAGCTTCCCGCTCGGCAACGGACCGAAGCCCACCGAGATCTGGCACTCGGGCTACTACCCGGTGGTGTGGTCCAACACCAAGTACAAGATGCTGTACGTGAACATGGGCCATAACGACATGGACTACGACGGCGGCACCAACGCGCAATTGTCGTGGACGTTCCGCACCAAGTTGCAAGATCAGATGCTGCTCCAGGGCATTCACTGGCTCGTGGGTGCCCAAGGGCCGGTCAATGTCGTGAAGACAGACTGAGCGAACGAGCCGCGATGCGACGTGGGGCCCTCACGACGGGCGGACGCCCGGCGTTTGGGGGCCCCGGCGGCGGAGCTCTGCGAGCACGCCGGCCGCACACGGTCGACGAACGCGCGGGGCAGCCCAAAATCCAGGTAAAGCTCAGCTGATCGTGTTCGCTGAGCCCGCCGCTGTCAGGATGCGCTCAGAGGCTGCCTTGGATGGCTTTGTAGACCGAGGCTTGGCCGGTCGAATCCTCGGCCAGATCCCAGAGCATGGTGCCACCGTAGCTCTTCGACAGGGCCACGATGCTTGTGGTGGCCGAAGTCGAGGTGTGATTGCCGGATTCGGAGATCACGCCGAGCGTGAGCTTTTCTTTCGGCACGCTCTTGCCGGTGAAATAGTCGAGCTCACCCTGATAGTCGCTGACCTTGCTCGAGTAGACCATGATGTTGACGAAGTCGAACAAGTGCAGCGTGTCGTCGTTCATGTACGGCTGGAGGTATTGCGCGACTGCCGCCGTCACTAGTTTGCCTTCGGGGTGGAGCTTGGCCACGACTTTGCTCACGAACGTGCCGTAGTTGTCGCCGACGTCCGCCTTCGACTCTTTTTCGATGTCGATGTCTGCGCCGTCGATGTTCAAACGATTGAGGAACGCATCCAAGTTGTTCACCAGTGCGTCGTCGTTGCTGGGGTTTTTGTATTGATTGACGACCGTCGAGTCGCCGCCGCCACCGCCGAGCGACGCCAGCACTTTCACTCCGGCTGCGTGCGCTTTTGCGACCACGGCCTTGATGTCCGAATCCGACTGGCCATCGATGGAGTACCAATCGTTCTTGTTGTTCGCGCCCATGAACGCCAAGTTCAGGTGCGTCATTTTCGAGAAATCGATCTTGGTGGACCACGAAGTCCAGCTGCCCGTGTAGTCGTCGAGATAGACGACGAACTTCACCGCGGGCACGTTGGGAGCGCCGCCGCCACCGCCTGCGCCGGCCGAGCTACTCGAGCCGCCGGTGCCGCCCGCTGCCGCGCCACCCGAGCCTCCGAGCGAGCTGCCAGCCACGCCGCCAATGCCGCTCACTCCACCGCTGCCCCCTTGCGCAACACCGCCGGCGCCCGCACTCGGGCCACCGCCGCCATTCGAGGCGCCGCCCTGCCCTGCATAGCTCTGCGATCCGGCCGCGCTATTGGAACCCGCGGAACCCGCGGCGCTATTCGAGCCGGCCGCGTTCCCCGAACCAGCGGAATGTGCGCCGCCGCTGCTGGTGGGTTCATCACTCGCCGAACTCCCACACGCGGCGAGAGCGCCGCCGAACAAGAGAACACCACAGCTCAGCCAACCAAGGGTTTGTGCGCGCATCGGTTCTGGGCACAAAGCAAGGTTAATGCCGTGCTGAAATGCGGCCGAAGACCGCAAAAAGCCGCGCAACACCGGGCCGCGCACCACGCAACTTTCGTAGCTACGCGCTTCGACTACGTCAGTTCAGCCTCAAGGTTGACCACATCGTGGACACGCAGTTTGTGGTGCGAGCTTCGGATGGGGTCAAACTTGAGCGAAACCCAATCAGGGTCTTCGCGTCGCGAGGGGGCATGTCCGAAAGTGGACATGGGCCTGCGCGTCGCGAGGGAGCATGTCCGAAAGTGGACAGGACCTTGCGCGTCGCGAGGGGGCATGTCCGAAAGTGGACATGGGCCTGCGCGTCGCGAGGGAGCATGTCC
>Ga0105241_10001343_pt1 | contig 18674 bp, 9 predicted proteins | sample KBSC64metaG_FD_80422 | JGI IMG/M metagenome (GOLD analysis project Ga0105241, IMG submission 80422) | Corn rhizosphere microbial communities from Kellogg Biological Station, Michigan, USA - KBS C6-4 metaG | ecosystem: Host-associated > Plants > Roots > Rhizosphere > Soil | place: Michigan, USA... | reverse complement strand
GTCGGTTCGTCACATCCTGGGGCTGGAGAAGGTCCCAAGGGTTCGGCTGTTCGCCGATTAAAGTGGCACGTGAACTGGGTTCAGAACGTCGCAAGACAGTTCGGTCCCTATCTGTGATGGGCGCAAGAAAATTGAGTGGACATGACCTTAGTACGAGAGGACCGGGTCGTACGTACCGCTGGTGTATCGGTTGTGCCGCCAGGTGCAGTGCCGAGTAGCTATGTACGGACAGGATAAACGCTGAAAGCATCTAAGCGTGAAACCTACCACAAGATGAGTTTTCTTTTAAGGGTCGTCAGAGACTATGACGTTGATAGGCTATAGGTATAAAACTGGTAACAGTAAAGCCGAGTAGTACTAATTGCCCGTATGCTTTAATTTTTTTTTATTTACTTCCAAGACTTCGGTCTCCCGGAAGGATAAAAAGCAAAATAATATTCGTATTACAACTTCCAATATGTTAATTTATTAAAGGAAAAAATAAAAAGGAAAAAGTAAGAAGACTGCATCATCGGGCTTTTCATTTTTGACTTTTGACTTTTTACTTTTTAATTTCTTATGGTGGTTTTTCCAAGGGTGTTCACCTCTTCCCATACCGAACAGAGAAGTTAAGCCCCTTATGGCCGATGGTACTGCACAACAATGTGGGAGAGTAGGTAGCTGCCATATTTATTGAAGCCCTGTCTTTTGATTAAGACGGGGCTTTTTTTTTGGTTAACGGCACCGCATTCCGGTTAATAAAACTTCAGCATACAAAATAAGATAAGCATCAGACAAGATCGGGTATATGGATTTTCCTATTGATCAGTAAATTCACCGTAAGCAATTGTCTATGGTTAAACGCCGCTTCCCTGCTGAAATCGAATGAAAACGGTGATCATCAGAAGCGGCGTTTTTTAAACTGATTGATATGTATAAAACCTTGTTTTTTTCCGGTATTTTCCTCCTGGCATTACTATATGCAGCGCCTGCCCAGAATACCACAGTGAACGGCGATAAAAAATATCAGATCATTCATGGCCTTGGAGTGAATATCAATCCCCAGTCGTGGAATGTGAATCCGGATTCGGTTAAAAAAGTGATCGATAGTCTTGTAGACGGCCTCGGCTGCACCAGCTTCCGGCTGATGTATGATGATTGCGACTGGGAATACCATAATGATAACGATGATCCGGATACCTATAACTGGGCTTATTATGATTCCGTCTACAGCCTTCCCCGCTTTACCTGCGTTTGGAATACGGTAGCATACCTGAACAGCAAGGGCATCAGCGATATCACGCTGAGTCCCGATGGCGCAACCCCGGCCTGGATGGGGGGTACGAAACTGATTCCGGGCATGGAAGCGGAATATGCCGAGATGATCTCATCAATGGTGAACTATGGCATCAACCGCAGGAAACCGGCCATTCATTTCATCATGATCTCCCCGATCAATGAAACATCCTGCGATGGCAATGAAGGCGTGCTGACGACAGCGCCGGAATTCGACGCTATCTACAGCGCTGTGGCCACCCATCTAACCCAGGATCACCTGAATTCCGTAACGGTCATCGGCCCGGATGACTGCGGCCGGTGGCCCGAAAATGCCCGCGTGATCTTATCCAATCCCGTGACCATGTCGAAAGTCCTGCGCATCGGTGGTCATTCTTACGGGAACTCAACATCCACCAGCCGGGGCCTGATCGATCTGGTAAAGAAATCGGCCTATCCCGATCGCGAAGTGATCATGACGGAAGCCAATGCTGTTTGCAATGGCTGCGACGGCGGCTTATACAATAAAAGCTATTCGTTTGCCGACTATGCGGGTCCTGCTTATCGGTTTGTTCTGCAGCACCTGAATGCCGGCGTCAACGGCGTGCAGATCTGGGAGGGATATGACAGCCGCTACCATCATCCCAACAGGACCCTTACCTGGAGCATGTGGGGGATTTTCGGAATCAATGATACGACGCGTCCGGATGTATATACGCCCAGGGCGCATTTCTATGTATTTAAACAGCTGTATCGGTTTGTCAAACCCGGTTATCAAAGAATTGATATTGCAACGGAGCTGCCGAAAATGACTCTCTCTGCATTTTATAATCCGGCGGATGGACGCTTTGTTATTACGGGCAAGAACGACAGCGATAAAGCACAATCCATGAACGTTATGCTGAAGAATCTTTCTGCCGGGTCTTCGCTCAGATATTTCTACTCTGACGAACAACATCATTTTTCGCGGGAGACGGACGTACCGGTGAAAGGGCATGCTTTTTCGAAACTGATTCCCGCCTACTGTGTTTTTACCCTGGTGAGTAAGTAAGTCAGCGGCTGTGATTCCTTATGAATCCAAGTCGTCGTCCCGGAAACTTCTGACATGGAAATTAGCATTCTATTTTTTAATAAATAAAAATGAAATACAGAATCATGCGTCTTGCACCCCTGTTGCTGCTGATCAGCTTATTTATTACCAAGGCCAATTATGCGGCGGGCAACGCGCATGATCCTATCCTTGTATTGGCTACTGACCGGAATTTCGGATCTTTTACCGGTGAAATGTTGAAGACGGAAGGGTTTAATGAATTCCGGATGGATTCACTCACGGATAAAACAAAACTGGGTTATCTGAAGAAGTTTGATGTTGTTGTGCTGGCGGAAACCCCCGTAACAGATCTGCAAATGGAAATGATTGCCAGATATGTAAAAGAAGGAGGAAGCCTGATCGCCTTCAGACCGGACAAAAAGTTAAGCGATATTTTTGGGATGATCGGCAGGGAAGCCACCGTGGAGGAAGGATATATTGCCATAAACCCAAACGAAGACATAGGCAAAGGAATCACTTCTGAATCCTTGCAGATTCATGGAGAGGCGGATCAGTACGATTTAAAGGGCGGAGTAAAAATAGCCGATTTATATAAAGACGGAACGACTGCAACCGGGTGGCCGGCGGTTGTTATGAATGATTATGGAAAAGGTCATGCGATGGCTTTTGTATATAATCTGCCCCAGAGCATTGTATATACCAGACAGGGAAATTACCGGAACGCGGGACAGGAAATGGATGGAATAACCGGTATCCGTGCCATGGATATGTTTACCAATGGCTGGGTGGATACAACGAAGAACGTACTGAATCAGGCGGATGAGCAAATGCGGTTATTATCTCATGGCATTGAAAAAATGAGTAGTTATTCAAAGCCGCTCCCGCGATTCTGGTATTTCCCGGACTCGCTGAAATGCCTGGTGACATTAAATAATGATGGAGAAGATTCCAAAGAGGCGGAGTTTCAGCCCCAGTTTGCAGCTGTCGACGCTAAAGGAGCGAAAATGACCCTGTATGTCAAGGAGACAGATCTGATTTCGGAGAAATGGATCACGGAGTGGCGGAATAAAGGCTTTGAAATATCCGGGCATCCCAATGATACCAGGCAGGCCATTAATCCCGACTGGAATACCATGGACAGCGTTTACAAAGAATTGCTGGGAAGGTTGAAAAAAGTTTATGGGGTTCCCGGGATGAAGAGCGTGGTCAATCATTGGTTCGTGTGGACCGGGAAAGATGCGGACGGAACCCAAAACTTTGCGGCTCAGGCAAGGATCGAAGAGCAAAACGGGGTCCGGCTGGACTGCAATTATGCGCGGTATGATAATTTGTCCAGTCAGGGGCACTTCCTTGGCGCCATGGGTACAGATCAGGGCAATTTTACGGGAAGCGGCCTGGTCATGCGGTTTGCCGACATACGGGGCAGCGTGATCAATGTATATCAGCAACTGAACAGCGTATATGACCAGCAGTATATGGAACATAAGGATCAGGACGGGTTTTTTAATTGTTTCCGGGGATTGATGGACAGGAGCCTGAATGATGAAGTGTATTCTTTTATTTGCGTTAAAGCGCACAATGCCGAATATTTCTTTTCCAGGATCCCGCTGATGAAAATGCTGGACTATGCGAATGACCATAAAATCCCGGTCTGGACAGAACAAAGGCTCCTGGGTTTTCTCAACGCAAGGGAAAAAGCCGGGTTTGCCCACGTGAACTGGGCGGGAGATGTCCTGTCGTTTAAAATAAAATCCACGATACAGGATAGCAGTAAGCTAACCTGTATGATCCCCTATAATTTTAACGGGAAAAGAATAAATAAGATAACGGTGAACGGAAACGACCAGTCGTATTTCATCAGATCCGTCAAGGGTTTGGAATATGCCATGCTGCCCGTTGAGCCGGGATCAGATTACAAGATAAAAGCCAGCTATATGAACTAACGTCTGTAGCAGGAATTGTATGGACCTTATCCCAACGTAACGCAAGGATGCGGATTTTAAAATAAAATTGAGTTCTGTGAAATCGGTTGAAGATGCCTGTTGGCCCTTTGTATTCCTGCTGCTGATCTATTGCGCCACGGGCTGCAAATCTCCGCAAACAGCAGGGGCGGGCGATACGGTACAACCGATCATCGTAAGCTCCGGTTTTGACTGCGGCAGTATTGATACATTGATCGAATCGCCGGCAAATTTTTTGACCGGCAACACCGTACACTGGAAGCATAAGAGCAGCCCGGACAATCAGTATTACTGGTTTTATTTCAGAATGGATCATGTATTAAACAAGACTGTGACGGTAAAACTCAACAAACTCATCGGTATTTATCGTGGCAACCCTCACCTGATTTACACGCAAGGAACACAGCCGGTATATTCCTACGACAAAATACATTGGCAAAGGATAAGCGACGTCCGGTATGACGATTCCCTTCATACATTTACATTCAGGAACAATTATACCCGTGATTCCGTATGGGTCGCCTATGCACATCCCTATCCTTATAGCAGGGAAGTGGAATTCATCCGCTCTTTACCGGCAAGCTCACCCTACCTGAATGTGGAAGTATTAGGAGCATCCCACGAATCCAGGAGCATCCGGCTGCTGACCATAACAGATCCGAATGTTCCGGATGCGGAAAAAAAAGTAGTTTTAATCACTACCCTTCAGCATGCGGGTGAATATGTCGGAGGCTTTTTCGCAGAGGGAATGGTGAATTTTTTACTTTCTGATCAACCTGAAGCGGTCAGGGCCAGAAAAAAAACGATTTACAAGATCGTGCCCATGATGAATCCCGATGGCATTTATCACGGCATGACCAGACTGAACGCCGGCTGTGAAGATTTGAACCAGGAATGGGATGATGATTTTACGGATGGCGCTCATGCACCCACTGAACCAGAAGTCGCCTGCGTAAAAAAATGGATAAGGGCCTGGATGCAGGAAGGAAACAAAATTGATCTCGGCCTGGATGTTCATAGCCAGGGTCAACAGGGAACAATGAATATCCTGCATGTTCCAGGCGGGACGCTCGCTAATCTCCCGAAGCAATTGAATAAATACTGGCCGGTTGAATTAATACCCATGCGCTTCCCCGGTTCGGCCAATGATTGCCTGCTTAATGAATTTCATGTGACTTCGGGAACTTTTGAAATACCCCAGTCCGATATTAATGACGGACCCTATCTGACTATCGGGGACTATCAGTCTTATGGAAAAGGAACTGTGGAGGGAATAACTGATTATTTCGCTTCATCCAGGCCATAAACCTTATTTTTAATGGCATCTGATATTGGCTAACTGCATGCAATCATGAAAATATTTAAAAGTCTGTTGATCCTTGTAATATGCTTTTTTATAAGCAGGGATTCTATTTGCCAGGCCATAGACACAGATCCGGAAGCAGGGAGAGGAACCTATAAAAACCGGGTATTTTTTAATCTTGAGCGGTATTGGGACTCCGCAAGAGTATGTAACAATCCGCATAAAGGATGGTGCATCCATTACTACGATAACGGAATCACGAATTATGGAAACCGGATGGTTCCGCATGATTCGCTGCCCGATTTTCCAGGGCTTAATGATATTTATCTCCGCCTGGCCTGGAGCTATCTTGAGCCGGAGGAAGGGAAATACAACTGGCCGTTGATTGATTCCATTATCAACCGGTGGGTAAGATGGGGCCATACCATTTCATTTCGCATCACCTGCAAAGAAACCGAAATCGTATATGCTACGCCAGAATGGGTCAGGAAAGCCGGGGCAAAAGGGAAATTCATTCAACATCCTGAGCTGAATATTCGGGCATGGGCGCCGGATTATGGCGATCCTGTTTTTCTCCGGAAGCTTGAAAATTTCCACAAGGCATTTGCAGCCCGCTACGATGGAAAGCCCTGGGTGGAATATATTGATATCGGAAGTTTGGGCGACTGGGGCGAAGGCCATACGGCCTATTCAGGATGGCAGGATATTCCCGCCGCTGTTGTAAAGAAGCATATCGATCTCTACAAAAAGTATTATAAAAAATCTGTGCTGATCCTTAGCGACGATGCCATTGGTCAGCGGGATACAGATAATGGAGCGGACTATGAAATTTTCAGGTACTGCCTGGCCCGGGGCATCGGTTTCCGGGACGACAGCGGAAACGTAGAATGGTATAAAAAACTCGGCTTTGGTCCTTCCTGTATCCGCACCCCGGAACTCTATAGCGCGACCTATAGAAAACTGCCGGTAATACTTGAATCTGACCACTATGGAGATGCCCTTTCGAATGGCATGTGGGGAGACGGCTCCGGTTTTGAAAAAGCCATTCATGAAACCCATGCCAGCATTATCGGGTTTCATTATTATCCCCGGGAATGGCTGAAAGATAATTACAGGCTGGCCGTCCGGCTTGCCAACCTGAGCGGATATTGGTATTTCCCCAAATTCGCTATGCTGCCGGACACGCTCCGCAGGCGCTCAGGACGGAATTATCTTCGGATGACCTGGGAAAATCATGGTGTTGCGCCGGCCTATCATCATTTTAAACTTTTGGTTAAATTAACGTCTAGAAATAAACACGGAGAATTCGTTCAGGAGTTATCCGGTTCGGATAACCGGACCTGGATGCCCGGCGACATTATTGCCGAACAGTATCCGCTCAGCATAGATAAGGATCTGAAAAGCGGGAAATACGATCTGTTGATCAGCCTGAGGGACGACTGCGGATTTCACAATAAACCCATTGACCTGGCCGTAAAAAAAGAAAGAGAGACAGAACCCGGCTGGTATAAACTGGGGGAAGTGATCGTAGAATAACGTCTGTTAATTTAAATAATGGATATGCCTGGCGATACTTTACAGCTCAACAACAAGGCGTTAAAACAGGATACCTACGATGCGATCGTTGTAGGTTCCGGCATCAGCGGAGGATGGGCGGCGAAAGAATTATGTGAAAAAGGATTGAAAACACTCGTGTTGGAAAGGGGAAGGAATGTGGAGCATATCAAAGATTACACGGATTCCACAAAGGATCCCTGGGAATTGAAACACCGGGGAGCTATCACGGAGGAAGACAGGAAGAACTATCCGGTACAGTCAAAGATTTATGCCTTTAATGAAGTATCCAAACATTTCTTCGTCAACGATCTGGAGCATCCGTACACCGCTGTAAAACCCTGGCTGTGGATGCGGGGTTACCAGGTTGGCGGAAGGTCATTGATATGGGGAAGGGAATGTTATCGATGGAGCGATCTGATTTTTGAAGCAAACCGGAAGGAAGGAATTGGTATTGACTGGCCCATCCGTTACAAGGATATCGCTCCATGGTATGACTATGTAGAACCCTTTGTGGGTATCAGCGGCTCTGTTGAAAATTTGCCGCAATTGCCGGATAGTCATTTCCTGGCAGCGATGGAGTTGAACTGCATGGAGAAGGAAGTCGCGAAAAGAATAAAGACTATATATAAGGATGAAAGGAGGTTGATTGTGGGAAGAACAGCTAACCACACGAGCAGGGTGGGCGAACGGGGACCCTGTCAGTTCAGGAACCGTTGTGAACAGGGCTGCCCCTTTTCCGGCTATTTCAGCAGCAATTCTGCTACCCTGCCCGCAGCAATGAAAACGGGCAACCTTACAATCCGTCCTTTCTCTATAGTTACGGAGCTGCTGTATGACAAAGACAAAAAAAGGGCAAGGGGCGTGCGCATACTGGACGCGGAAACGATGAAAACAGAAGAGTACTATGCCAGGATCATTTTCCTGAATGCTTCAACCATCAATACGGCATTTATTCTGTTGAATTCTCTTTCCGATGTTTTTCCCGAAGGTTTTGGCAATAGCAGCGGACAGTTGGGGCATCATTTAATGGATCATCACCTGGGTGTCGGGGCAAGCGGAACGATGGAAGGATTGGAAGACAAGTATTATTACGGCCGCAGACCGACGGTTGCTTATATTCCGCAATTCAGGAATATCAATGAACGATCCAGGCATCCGGATTATATCCGCGGATTCTCCTACGGCGGAGGCGCAGGACGTGATGGTGCGCGACGGAATATAGATGGCCTCGATATCGGTGCAGACCTGAAAGCGGCACTCACGGAACCGGGCTCCTGGTCCTTCGATTTGTCCGGGATGGGTGAAACGCTTCCCTACTATGAAAACAAGGTCACGCTGGATCCGAACCGAAAAGATAAATGGGGTTTGCATCTCCTGGCAATTGATTGTGAACTGAAAGACAATGAAAAGAAAATGCGGCTCGACATCCGGAACACGGCAGCTGAAATGCTGGAACGGGTTGGCGCAAAAAATATCAGCACCTGGGATAGCACGGAGCATCCGGGAGAAAGAATATTCAGTGTGCACGATATGGGTATTGCCAGAATGGGCCGGGATCCAAAGACTTCCGTCTTAAATGAAAATAACCAGATGCACGATGTGCAGAATGTGTTTATTACCGACGGCTCCTGCATTCCTTCTTCATCCTGCCTGGAGCCTTCACTCACCTATATGGCTTTAACGGCAAGAGGATGTGATTTTGCCGTGAAGGAAATGAAAAAGAGAAATCTGTAGTTCTAAAATGCTTATGGTTAGGCAGCGGAGAGACTTGTCGCCGGGCAGGTGGTTTCGACAAAAAATGCAGACCGAAGCCTCTGGATGGCTTGATTCTTGGCTGAAAATTTGAGTGCTTACCATCCGTTTTCACCTTTTGGAATGGCCGGGAAAGTTGGCAGTTTCTACAAAATAGGATAATAACTGATGCTGCTTAGGGTAGGAATCAGGGTGTAATCCATTTTAAATTTGGGTGGTCATTTTATTCGGCGCCCCTTTTTTTGAAGTAACCAAAATTGTCAGGCTATGAAAAAGCTGTTCCTGTTGTTCGCCTTCTTTGTAACGGCGGTTTCGATCGTTTATGCCCAGCAGCATATTGTAGAAGGCTATGTGGCGGGCCAGGACGGAACTCCAATCCCCTCCGCTACCGTTCGCAGTAGCGCCGGAAATGTGTATGTGCAGACGGATGAGAATGGCCGTTTCAGGATTTCCGTTCCTGGTAATGGGGTGCTTACTATTACTTCTGTTGGATATCTTCCCATTGACGTGGAAGTTAAAAATCAATCTTCTCTTAATATCAACCTTATTCAAGACCCCAAAGCCCTGAATGAGGTGGTTGTTACGGCGCTGGGCATTGAAAGACAGAAAAAAGCCCTGGGGTATACAACAACCGAGGTGAAGGCGAAGGACCTGGTACTGGCGAAACCGATCAACGTCGCAAATGGACTGACCGGGAAAGTTGCCGGTTTGGAAATCAGTACAGTAAATAATGGACTATTTGCTCCCACGCGCATCACATTGCGCGGGAACCGTTCTTTAACAGGCAATAATCAGGCGCTGATCATTGTAGACGGAGCCATTTATTATAATGATATCAGCAATCTGAATCCGGACGACATAGCGTCAATAAATGTGTTAAAAGGTTCGAGTGCTGCCGCTATCTATGGATCTGATGCGTCAAACGGAGTATTGGTCATCACGACAAAGAAGGGGACTTACGGAAAACCTGTGATCAATTTCTCGTCTACTGTTCAGTTGGAGGCAGTGTCCTATATGCCTGCCATGCAATATCAGTTCGGGAGTAATGGGGGCGAAAGCTTTCCGCAGGATTTCAACGATCTCCGGTATTATATCCCGGATGAAAATCAGGAGTACGGCCCGGAATATAACGGCAAACTGGTTCCTTTGGGGAGGCCGATTGGAGATGGTAGCTTATTAATGGTGCCTTATTCACCAATGAAAAATGAAAAGAGAAAGTTCTTCGACAATGCGATCACGGCACAAAATAGTATTTCGTTCAGTGCCGGGGACGAAAAGAGCCGGTTTTTTCTGAGTGCCCAGGATGTTCATTCCAATGGAGTAATGCCAAAAGATTTTGGGAACAGAGACGTGTTCCGCGCCGGAGGATCCCGAACCTTTGGGATCTTTTCCGCTAATTTTTCTTTAAGTTACATGAATAAATATACCAATACCACCAATACAGGTAGCGTATATAATAATCTTTTAAACGTTCCCCAACATGTGCCGATAACCAGTTTAAAGGACTGGCAGCATAATAAGTATGCAGATCCCAGTGGTTACTTTAGCGACTGGTCCGACAACCCTTATTTCATCATTGACAACCAGCGGAACAAAACTACATTAAATGACCTGGCGGGGAATGTTCAGTTAAATCTGAAGCCATTATCCTGGCTGAATCTGAGTTATCGGGCTTCAGTCAACAACTCAAGTTCCAGGTATGAATATACCCAGGGGATAGCACATTACAATTCGCATGCGCAAACCAGCGACACCGTGATCTATTCCAATTCCGCGGGTACCGGCCTGGATACCGCCCTTGAATATATCAAGCCCCAGGCATCGGGTCCGGCTACTACGCAGGCAAATTATAATACTGCAACCTATTCAAATTTTCTGTTTACTTCCGATCTCCTGGCAACGGCTACAAAAGACATCAGCAAAGATTTCAACCTTTCGGTAACGCTGGGTGCATCGTATATAAATAATCAGATTAATTATCTGGCAGTCGATGCCGGCCCCCTCTTTTTACCCGTTTACAATATAAATTCCCTGACAGGTATTCCGGCGTTAGGCCAATACAATAAGCAGGCAAAAAAAATGGGATATTTTGGAGATGCCACTTTCGGGTATAAGGACTTCGCTTTCTTGCACGGCTCCTACAGGATGGATATTGATTCCAGATTATCCAAAGACAACCGATATATTCCTTATTATGATATTGACGGATCCCTCGTGCTGAGTGATATTTTTCCTTCCATAACAAATGACCGGCTGCTCAATTATTTAAAAATAAGGGTCGCGCACTCGCTGACGGGAAATGCCTCTGCCCTGGGTGGCGGTTCTTCCAATATTGCGGACGGGGCCTATACAACAGATCCGGTTTTTCAGACGGCTCCCGGGTTCCCATTCAACGGTCTGGGAGGCTTTCTTTTAAGTACCAATATAGCCAACCCGAATATTAAGCCTGAAATGATAACAGAGAATGAAATGGGTATTGAAATGACCTTGTTTCAGAATAGGGTTTCATTGGTTGCCGATGTTTATATGCAGAAGCTAAAAGACGGAATAGTATATACCAATACTGCCAGCTCTTCCGGATTTACTTCTTCCCTAATCAATGCGGCAAGCACCGAAACCCGGGGTTTTGAAATGGAATTGACGGCTACCCTCATTAAGTCCAAAGCTGTAAACTGGATTGCTGGTGTTAATTACACCCATATTCAGAGCAAAGTGCTTTCGATAAACGGAGATCTTCAATCCATCAATATCGGGGGTAACTCTTATGCGGTGGTTAATCACCCTTTCCCGGTTATTGAAACCGGGGATTGGAGCAGGGATCCTCAGGGGCATGTTATTGTTGACCCGGTTACAGGTAATCCGACCGCGGATCCGAATTTAGTGATTCAGGGCAACGCAAATCCGACCGATCTTATTGGGATTACAAGCAGCGTAAGCTGGAATCATTTTACATTGAGCGCTACAGCAGATTACAGAGGCGGCTATAAAGTTTTTAATTCATTGGGTGAAGCCATGGATTTTACCGGGATAAGTCGCACGACCGCCTTAACCGGCCGCCAGCGTTTTGTATTTCCGAATTCTGTTGTGGATCAGGGCGGCGGCAAGTACGTTAAGAATACCAATATAACGACCGATGATGCTGGTTATAATTTTTGGGGCGGCTCCTATCTGAATGTCGGTTCCAATTATATTACCAGCGGGTCAGTCTGGAAATTGAGAGAAGTTGTGCTTAGATACGATTTTCCGAAGAAATGGTATTCCAGGATAAATGCTTTTCAGGATATCAGCTTTGCCCTGTCCGGGAGGAATCTGATCATGTTAAGACCCAAGACAAATCTCTGGACTGATCCTGAATTTAATGATGACACGAGCACTGCGGTAGGAAGAAATTCCGTAAACCAAACTCCGCCGACCAGAATCTTTAGTGCCACAATATCGCTGCGGTTTTAATGAATATTGAATTCCAAAACCAATCATCATGTGTAAAAAAATAAATATAGTTTGGGCATCAGTACTTGGGATAACGATGATATCAATGGCTTCCTGCAGTAAAAGTGCATTTGATATCAATAGCCCGAACCCAAATCAGCCTTCGGTTGTGTCACCGGATTATGTACTTTCCGCTGCGCTGGCTTCTTCGGCCAACCTCGTATTCGGAGGTAACGCTAATTTTGCAAACGGCTGGATGGGCTATTGGGCAACATATGGAGAACAATCTCCTGCTGTTCTGTCCTATAATATCACCAACGACTTTTACACTGGCAACTGGGATGGCACTTATGTTACCCTCGAAAACTATAAGTTTATTGAGGATCAGTCTTATACCCCCGAAAAGGCGTATTTTCTGGCCATCGCGAAAGTTATGAAAGTCTTTCATTTTCAGCGATTGGTGGATTTATATAATAACGTGCCTTACCGGGATGCTCTGATTGAAAGAAACAGCTTCCCGAAGTACGATAGTGCCGGGACCATCTACCCGGATCTCATTATTCAATTGGATTCTGCCGTGGGCATTATTAAAAATGCCGATTTGGTCACCGTGGAAAATCCCGGTGCTAACGATGTGATGTACCATGGAGAGATGGACGAATGGATGAAATTTGCCAATACCCTGAAGTTGAAGATCCTGATGCGGCAGACCGAGATGGCTGGCGGGGCTGCGAATATAACATCGAATTTGTCCGGGCTCAACTCCGGCGATTTTCTGGGTCAAGGAGAGGATGCCGCAATAAACCCCGGGTATTCAAATTCTTCGAGAGCTCAGCAAAACCCGCTTTGGCAGAATGTGGGATATGGTACGGATGGTTCTCCGACCGGTGGTAATTTTTACACCCGGGCGAACAGCTACGCGGTAAATTTCTACAAAAGCACCAACGATACGCAAAGGCTTAAACTGTTTTATGCCCCGAATGAAAATGGAGTTATAAGAGGCCGGGCTTTCGGCAGTAGCGATGTGGGGCAGGGAAATTCTGTTATTTCCGGTATTGGTTCCGGAGTGCTTTTGGCTCCCGGAATGAATGCTGCGATCCTTCCTGCTTTTGAAAGTTTATTCCTTCAGGCTGAGGCCGCTCAGCGGGGATTTATTCCCGGGGATCCTGCGGTACTGTTTAAAGCGGCAGTAACCGAGTCGTTCCACTCCTTGGGACTGTCTGATTATCAAAATGCAGCTCAAAAACTGTATTCCCAATCCGACGACAGAGTAAATATTGATGTTTCTTCCAATAAGATCAATACCATCGTCCTGCAAAAATGGGCTGCACTGAATGCCTCCGATCCGATTGAATCCTATAGTGACTGGAGAAGACTGGGCATTCCGTCCGACCTTCCCGTTTCCGTTTATCCGGGAACTACCGCCACGCATATCCCATTCAGACTGTTATATCCCGCAAGTGAATTTCATTATAATGCAGCCAATGTAAATGGTCAGGGAAATATCAATCCGTTTACCTCCAAGATATTCTGGATGCCTTAAGGTCAAAAAATAATTCTGTATGAAAAAAATTCATTTCTCACTGATGGCTTTCTGCGCGGTTTTATTCTCTGCCTGCCTGAAGGATAAACCTGCTGTGGATTTTAGCACGGTAGGCGTTATTGTTGAGATTTTACCGGTAAATGGAGGAGGTTTGGAGAATTTTGCCGGGGCAGCGCTGAGCTTCGATCCGGCAGAAAAAATAGATAGCGCAGCCATTGTATTGAATATCGCCTCTCCAAAGCCTTTAAATAAGGCATTAATCATTAGTATGGAGATTAATGACGCCCTTCGAAGCACTTATAATTCCGGTAATGCGGATCAATATGATGCTTTGCCGGACTCAGTCTATTCTTTTCCCATTCCTTCTGGTACCATTGCTCCCGGCCAGCGGCTGGATACGCTGCGGGTATATTTCTATCCGTCTAAGATAGACGCGACAAAAAATTATATGCTGCCGGTTAGCATTAAAGATGCGCAGGGAGAGAACATCAGTGGTAATTTCGGTACGATTTATTTTCACACAAATTCAAATTAGGCAGGAAGAAAGGAACAAATTTATCGATTTTTATCGCCTTCCTTTTCTGTGGTACGCTGCTTGCACCATCCGGCGCCAGCAGTTATTCTGCGTCCCTGATTCCATTGCAACGCGTAAGGTAGAACTCGATAAGCAATCTAAGACCATAGAAGGAAAATACTACAAAATAGGGTAACTATTCATCAACATCGGGTAAAAGAGCTGACGTGTTGGAGTATAAATTCGAGCCTCGTGGTTGATTGCGCCGCCCTTTTACGGATCCTTTTAATAAAATGGAAATATCAAGAAATCTATATAAGGCTTTAGTATGCGCCAGATAAACCGGTAATGCGTTTGAATTAGGCAATTGGTCATGTAGAAAGCAAACGGTACATTATTATATTATCTATTGTAACTATAGAATAAAACAATCATTATGAATACGACCATCACGAACTGCAAAGTCCCCCGAAAAAAAATAGCACTCCAGCTATTGTTTACTTTTTTTATCTCTTTTGCATTTGCGCAGGAGAAAATTTCTGTTTCCGGCACGGTTACCAATGGAGAAACCCCTTTGGCAGATGTGTCCGTTAAGGTGGTTGGTGCCAACCAGGGAACCACAACTGATAAACAGGGCAATTTCAAAATCACTGCCGCCAAAGGGCAAAGACTTGTCTTTTCGTATATTGGTTACGAAGAGCAGACTGCGGTCGTTTCGGAACTGACGGAAATAAACATTGTTCTTAAGAATTCAGTGAACAATGCTTTAAACGAAGTGGTTGTGGTTGGTTATGGCACGGCGAAGAAGGTTAATCTTACAGGAGCCGTTTCCACCGTGTCAGGCAAGGATCTGGAAGACCGGCCAATTACCAATATATCATCTGCCTTGCAGGGCACCATGCCGGGCGTAACCGTTACCGTAAATAATGGACAGCCGGGAGCCGACCAGGGAACCATACGCGTTCGGGGCATTGGTACACTGGGGAACAGTGATGCCATGGTACTGGTGGACGGCGTTGTCTCCAGCATGGATGATATCAACCCGGGCGACATCGAATCTATTACAGTCCTGAAAGATGCGGCTTCGGCTTCCATCTACGGTTCCAGGGCTGCGAATGGAGTAATATTGATCACTACCAAAAAAGGCAGGAAAGGAGAAGTTGTTGCTCATTACAACATGAATATTGGCAAGCAGGCGATGACCGCTACGCCAGATTTCATTGATTCCTGGCAGGCCTCAACGCTCTATAACGAGGCGCTGGTGAACGAAGGCAAATCCCCAAAATACAGTGATGCAGAAATTCAAAAATTCAAGGATGGCTCTGATCCGGAGCATTATCCCAACACGGACTGGTACGATTTATTCTGGAGGGGAAATGGTCTGCAGCAAAGTCATTCTCTGGACGTAAGCGGGGGTAGCGAAAAAATGCAAAGTTATCTGTCGGTCGGTTATTTTTCCCAGAACGGGCTGGTGCAGGGCTCCAGTTTAGACCGGTACAACACGCGCTTTAAGACCGACCTGCAATTAAACTCCCGGATTAAACTCAGCGGCAACGTCTCTTATTCGCAGCAACTATTCCACGAACCTATAAGTAATATTCATGCGCTGGATTTCGCCCAATTGGTTGGGACGCTCAACCAGACCGGCAGGGTGGTTCCAAATATGATAAATGGATATTATGGCTACAGCGATGAAGGCAATCCTGTTGCGGTATTAAAAAGCGGTTCCAATAATTTCAATAAAACACATCATCTGTCAGCTATTTTTCAGGCCGACATTGAACTTTTAAAGGGTTTGCATCTGAAACCTTTGCTGGGTTATACCGCAACCATTGTGGAGGCAAAATCGAGAGTCAACGATTTGCAGTATTACGATCCCACAACCGGAGATCCCAGCCTTTGGGAAGGCCCCAATATCGTAGCCGCCAATACCGCTATGACAGACAATTTAACGATGCAGGCTGTGTTGCAATACGATAAGTCTCTTGGTGACCATGATTTCACGGTGCTGGCCGGATATTCGCAGGAACACAATAAATATGATTACTTATTTGGCAGCAGGCGCGGATACCTGAATAATGCATTGGACCAGCTGGATGCAGGGCCGATTGCCGCCTTACAGAATAGTGGCAATTCGGAAGAATATGCCCTGGAGTCGGTGTTCGGAAGGATCAATTACTCCTTCAGGAAAAAGTATTTGGTGGAAGGAACTATCCGGGATGACGGATCATCACGGTTTGCTCCCGCCAACCGCTGGGCTATATTCCCTTCGGCATCTGTGGGATGGCGTATTTCAGAAGAGCCATTTTTCGAACCCCTGAAAAATATTATTTCAGATTTGAAGATCAGGGGATCCTGGGGTATGCTGGGTAATCAGAATATTGGAGTGTATCCTTATCAGGCTACGATTGCTACCGGCGTTAACTATACGTTCGGAGGACAGACAGTCGACGGGGTCGCTCCGCTGAACGGAGTCAATCCCGATATTAAATGGGAAAGCACTACAACGAAGGGTATAGGATTGGATGCCGTCTTAATGGCGGGGAAGATAACCTTTACCGCAGATTACTTTATACGTAATACCTCCGATATCCTGTTGTCACTTCCTGTAGGGAATGCGTATGGCTTGAACGCTCCGGTAATAAATGCAGGCAGTGTGCAGAATAAAGGGTTTGAGCTGATTGCCGGATATCATTTTAGAAAACGCGATTTCAGCTTTGATGCCAGTGGAAATATTTCCTTTATAAAGAATGAAGTAACCAGCTTAGCCGGTACCGGTCCTTTTCCAAATGGTTCCACCATACAAGGAGAAGGCTTGCCGATCAATTCATTATACGGTTGGGTTTCCGAGGGGCTTTTTCAGTCGCAGGCAGACATCGACAAGCATGCCGCCCAGAATGGAATGGGAGGCCCGGTTGCCCCTGGTGATATCAAATACAAAGATCTGAATGGCGATAACGTTATTGATGGTAAGGACAGGCAATACCTGGGAACATATTTTCCTGAAGTAACTTATGGTGTCAATATTTCTGCACGGTATAAGGCGTTTGACGCTGCCTTGTTCGTGCAGGGTGTCGGATCTGTTAAGTCATTCGTGTCTGGTCGTATACTGGGTTCACTATACGACAAGGATGGAGATCCAACAAGTATCTGGCTCGACCGCTGGACGCCGGACCATCCTAATGCAAGCTTTCCGCGTGTATGGAATTCGAACTCTCAAAATGATCCGGCCGCAACGCCTTCTTCCTTCTGGGTGCGTAATGCCAGTTATCTAAGACTTAAAAACGTACAGATTGGATATACACTGCCTTCCAGCAGATTTCTATCCAAAGCAGGCATCAAATTAAGAATTTTTTGGACAGGCAAGGATATTCTCACGTTTACGAAGTTTTATAAATGGGTGGATCCTGAATCGCCCCTGGGTGGGAACAGTTATTCCTATCCAATGGTAATGGTAAACTCCATAGGCGTCAATTTAACCTTCTAATCTAACTTACTAAAACATAATTATGAAAAACAGATTAATCATAATAGTTGTTCTGTTATCGGTCCTAACCTCCTCATGCAAAAAGGATTTTTTAAATCGCCAGCCACTTACCGAATACAGTGAATCAAGCTTATGGACCGGGGTAAACGATGCGACTGCTGCGTGCAATGCCTGCTATTCGAGATTTGAAGACGGCCAATGGGTTGTTTATATGGATGTGGCAAGCGATAATGCACATGATGCTTATCCCTGGGAAGGATGGCAGCAGTATGGTAATATGCAGCTTCTTTCTCCCAATAATACGGGTTGGAAATATAATTTTACTACCATTACCCAGTGCAATTGGTTTTTGGCCAATATTGACAGAACGCCCATGGATCAAACGCTTCTAACCAGGATGAAGGGTGAAGTGAGGTTTATAAGAGCTTATGAATATTTTCAAAGGTCACAGTTATATGGCGATTTCCCTTTGGTAACTAAAATGCTTACAGCCGAAGAAGCGAATGCTGTTGCACGTAGCCCGAAAGCCGAAGTGGTGGACTTTATATTGAATGAACTGGATACGATTATTCCCACGCTGCCAAAAACCTATGAGGGGAGCGATCTCGGTCGCATAACACAGGGAGCCGCGTTGGCTTTAAAAGCAAGGGTTGAGCTTTTCAACCAGAAATATGCAGAAAGCGCGGAGTCCTGTCAGAAAGTGATGGATTTGGGCGTTTATTCACTATTTCCAAATTATCAGGATCTTTTCCGTATCAGCAATGAATATAATTCGGAAATAATCCTTGACCGGGGTTATCTGGAAACCAATCCGAAACTAACC
>Ga0105241_10001336_pt1 | contig 18731 bp, 13 predicted proteins | sample KBSC64metaG_FD_80422 | JGI IMG/M metagenome (GOLD analysis project Ga0105241, IMG submission 80422) | Corn rhizosphere microbial communities from Kellogg Biological Station, Michigan, USA - KBS C6-4 metaG | ecosystem: Host-associated > Plants > Roots > Rhizosphere > Soil | place: Michigan, USA... | reverse complement strand
ATACAATCTGGGAAATAATCAGTTTTCATTTAAACCTTTTGGTTTGCAGGGACAGTTTTCAAAAGTATTCGGAGCGCTGGCTGATGATTTCGACCAGGACGGGAAGACCGATATTTTGCTGGCCGGAAATTTTTATCCCTATCGGACCCAGCTGGGGCAGTGTGATGCAGGACTGGGTGTGTTATATAAAGGGACAGGCCATTCTTTTGAAGCCGTTGATCCCACGCGCAGCGGATGTTATATTGGCGGGGATGTGAGAAGAATGCTGGAGATAAAAAATCCCCTGGGAGAGAAACTGATCATCATTGCAAAGAATAATGATGCCGTTCAGGTGTTAAAAACAACGGATAAATGAAAGGATTATTTATTTTTTTGGGAATGCTGATGAGTTGCTTCAATGGCAAAGCACAATCAGATTATCTGCAGGATGCCGCGCCATTGCACCGCGCGGAAAAAGCATTGACCGATGTGATCATTCATGATATTTTTTCCCCGCCGGTTTCCAGCAGAATCTACCTGTATGCGAATATAGCCGCCTATGAAATTTTGGCGAAATCCGATCCTGAACACTATGCATCCCTTTATGGTCAGGTGAAATCTTTCCCGCTCATTCCTCCTGCAAATAAAAAAATATCCGCATCGCTGGCCGCTGTTTGTGCATTTATGGAAGTAGGGAAGAAGCTGGTTTTTTCAGAACCCATGCTTGATGACTCTTTGCATAATATGCTGACATGGTATAAAACAAAAGGAATTGACAGATCAGTTTATGATGCATCGTTAAAATATGGTCAGCAGATTGCCGACACCATACTCAGTTGGGCGAACCAGGATCATTATACAGAAACGCGTAAGCTTCCCCGTTACCGCTTTTTAAAAAAAGAAGGAAAATGGATTCCCACGCCACCCGCCTATATGGCGGCTATCGAGCCCTACTGGAACCGGATCAGGCTGATTGCCCTGGACTCTGTTACGCAGTACCGGCCCCCGCTGGCCATTGATTTCAGTAAGGATACGGCAAGCCATTTCTACAAACAGGCTTATGATGTCTATCAGACCGGCAACCGGCTGACTGCAGATCAGAAAGCGATCGCCAGGTTCTGGGATTGCAATCCTTTTGCCGTCAATATGCAGGGACATCTGCATTTTGCCGAAAAAAAAATATCGCCGGGCGGCCACTGGATTTCGATCGTTTCCGTAGTTGCACAGAATAAAAATATGTCCATCACCGAATCCGCCTCGCTCTACACCATTACCTCCATTGCGCTGTTTGATGCTTTCATCAGTTGCTGGGATGAAAAATACCGGAGCAATGTGATCAGGCCCGAAACCTATATCAATGATTATATTGATGAAAGCTGGCGCCCGGTTTTGCAGACTCCCCCTTTCCCGGAATATGTCAGTGGGCACAGCATTATTTCCGCTGCCGCTGCTGTCGTCCTGAGCCGGCTATTGGGAGACCATGTTGCGTTTGACGACAATACGGAAACGGAGTTTGGACTTCCAGTCCGCCATTTTGATTCCTTCATGCAGGCATCGGAAGAAGCTGCCATTTCCCGCTTTTATGGCGGTATTCACTACCGTGCTGCCATTGAAACGGGATTTGATGAAGGCAAGCTGATCGGGGAATGGGTGTATAAGAAAATCCGTTTAAAAAAATAACGTATCAGAAAAAAGAAGGCCGGAACCCGCCCGGCCTTCTTTAAAAATACCAAAAATAATTTACTGATGCAAAACGATATCCGGCAGTTTTGCTTCTGCTCCTTCGGCTACTGTTACGTTATTGATAACAGTATCAGCGAACGGCGCCATTGCCTTAATGGAAACCGAATAATCCGCCGGCGTTAATCCCCGGAACTCGAATTTGCCATCGGCGCCCGGAAGTGTAAGGGCCGTATCGGATTCGTTGAAGGCCATGATGGTTGCATGTGCTTCTGCGGGTTGCACACTACCCGTAATTTTTCCGGTGGCGGATTCCGCATAAGCCTTTACGAATGGGTCGAGACAAAACTGGCCGCCTTCGTTCTTTATTGATTTCTTTAAATCAAAATCAAGATGAATGGCAAATTCATTGCCCGACAGGTCGTCAATCGTATTCGACCGCACCTTTGCATACACATACATGTTTTTATTGCAGATCGGGAGATCGACGGAAGCCGTGCTGTCCACCGATATTTTATTGCCTGTTCCGAGCGTGATCCTCAGCTTTGAAATCTTACCCATGTCGGCAATTCCTTTTGCAATTAATGTATCGGCTCCGTTCCGGAGCTTCACCAGGTCATAGACGCCGGGTGTGACGCTCAGCGTGTCCCATTTCCCGAACTTATCGCCGTTCCCGCCGGCCTGAGCAGAATCCCCACTTTCACCCTCGTGGTCATCGTCATAGTAGGCATCATCATGTGTTGTTGTTCCGGTATCCACCTTCACTTCCACATAACTGATATTCACTAAAACACTTGCGTAATTGGGATCGGGATCGTCATTCAGAAATACAGAAACGGTTTGTTTGCCCGGTGGCGTGTTGCCGGAGTTTCCCGGTTTGTCTTTTTTGCAGGATGTAATGAAAACAGTACAGATTACTGCAACCAAAAATGAGCCCGCACAAATTTGCTTCACTTGTTTCATAGTCGTCTTCTTTAAATGTTAAAAAATAAAAGAAAGAAATTCTTACAAGTGTAAATTTTTGCAAGCCGGTACTTTTTGAGATGAAGAATAGTAGCCGGGTCCTGAGGGTGTTACCGGGGGACAGTTTCCAAATACCATACCAGTAATTTCCGCGGGGCTATAATACGGATCGGGGAAATGAGCCGTATCCGGATACCGGGCGGCGGGCATTGTCCTAAATAATTGAAATGAAGTGCTTAAGGCGGAGGTTCTGATTTTCGTTTTGAGATAAATATAATTGATTCAGCAAAACGGCCGGATACAGGGATCCGGCGCATTATCCTGCAGCGCTGCAAATGCGATAACGGGCAAATACAAAGGAATAGTTAAAAAATTCCCGTGCGACTATCCTAAAATATTTGTTGTGATATCAATATAGCTTGCTTTGATATTTTCCATTGGCTTCGGCGCTCCGTCCTGTTCAACAAAAAAATGCTGCATGCCGGAGGATTTGGAAGCGGCAAAAATTCTCTTGAAATCAACCATTCCTTTACCCACTTCCACCGGTTGTTTTGTTTCGGCGCTGATGTCTTTTACATGCCAGAGCGGAAAACGGCCGGGATGTTTTTTAAACAGTTCGACCGGATCGGCGCCTGCTACTGTTGCCCAGCCCAGATCCAGTTCGAATTTGAGATGATCCGGGGTGATTTTGCTGAGCAGCTCATCATAAGGCACCAGGTCCCCCACTTTTTCAAATTCATGGGTATGGTTGTGATAACATAAGGTGAGCCCTGATTTATTAGCTGCTTCACCTGCTGTGCTTAAAATATCAATGGCCTGTTTGATTTCATCAGCGGTCGTTAACGGGATGGTTGCGCACACAAGATATTTTATTCCGCCTTCTGCTGCTTCATCAATGATTTGCTGATGATCCTCTTTCAGATTGGTCATGTGGCCCATCTTCGGCATGGTTATTTTTTTTGTTGTATCCGCGCCGGGCATGCGGATCCCGCCCGGAGGCATTTTAAATGGAGCGCCCAGCACGTGATGGGAAACCCATTTCAGGCCCGCGTTTTTTGCGAGCCCTGCAAAGGCCGCCGGCTTCATACCATAAAATGCGCCTTTCATGCTGAAGGCTGATTCCAGTTCTGCATAGCCGATCCCCGCAATTTGTTTCAGGTTTCCGGCTACGTCCTTATCAAAACTCCCGAATAAAGTGAAGAGTTGCAAACCGACTGCATGTTTTGCGCGGTTTTCAAACAGGGCGGCTTTTGTCATACCCGGCAACAGGAGACTGCCCAATGCAAAAGCTCCTGAATTTCTGAGAAAACTTCTTCTGTTATGCATAATCAATCGTTTTTGGTTTATTTATTTTGTAGAGAATTTTTTCCGGGAAAGATTATCCGGCATCCTTTTTCCTTTTTCCTTTTTATTTTTGACTTTTTATTCCGCACTATTTCGTTCTTTCCTCCAGGAATTTAATATTGGAGAAAGACAGCAACGGCTCAGCCGCATGAGCCTTTTCATTTTTAAATACAAAGTAGAGATCGTGCACGCCACGCACTTCTTTAATCTCCGCCTTTATTCCCTGTCCTGCGAATAAAGAACTCAGATCGAAGGCGGGCTGCTTTTTGCCTTTTGCTTTTCCGGACTGCGGAGCTGTGGCCTTCTTCGGGGCCGGTTTGGTTGCAGGCGCCTTGTTCCCACCCTTGCTCTGGGTCGCGTTGGCAGCGTTCATCAGCGCCGCAAAGGGATTGAATGGCTTTACTGTTGCCAGTCCCAGCAGTTCACCCGCCGGACTGTCAATCCGGATCTCGATATCGCCTCCCGCAAATCCCTGGGTTGGATTGGCCGTGGCATTGAGTTCCAGCTCCCTGATGAAGCTAAGGTCAAGATTTCTGAAACCAATATAACCGCCATTTTTCGGAATCACATTTTCAGAAACCACGAACATGATTTGCTTTTTGATTTCTGCCTCGTGCATGATATCTGCTGAAGCCGGACTTATCTGGGGACTCCTCAATACCAGAACCTGTTCCGTAGTGAGTGGGGGCGCGGCGGCAGCTCCTTTATCCGTATAAGCGGCGCGGACGATCAGCGTTCCTTTCCCATTATCCCCGGCCGGAATTTTTTGTGTATATGTCCCCTGCAACGGAAGCGTGCGGATGTTTTTATTCTTTACATTCAGGATATAGCTGACGATCGTGCGGGCATCGGCAAGTGTGATAGCCGGATGTGCAGGCATATTCACACTCCCCCAGACACCGGAACCGCCGGTTCTGATTTTCTTCGGCAGGCTGTCAAGAGCCCAGGCCTGCTGAGCCTGATACTTGTCTGCGATTTCGGTAAACATGGGCCCGACGGATTTTGTATCCGCATGATGACAGTTCTGGCAATCATTTATTGCGATCATTTCTTTTGCCACGGCAAAACGGGTGGATGCGTCCACGCTGCGTTGCTGCTGATTCACTTCCGCATAATCGAAACCTTCCGAGGCATAGTCCATGCTGACGGCAACCTCTGCGGGATTGATCTTTCCATCTTCTTTATCCGTGACCTGCACATCGTAAGCAAATGGTTTGCCGGGGAAGAAGAAACTTTTATTACCCTGAATGTTCAGTGCAATCTGAGGGGGTTCATTGCCGGCAACCAGTTTCAACGACCGGCTGTTCTTTGCTCCGGACGGATCGGCAACGGTGAGCGTTGCGGTATATTCACCGGCCCGGGACAGGATGACCGAAGGATTGGCATTGCTGAATGACTGCTGCGTTCCGCCGGCTGTTGACGTTATTTTCCAGTCGTAAGTCAAAGAGTCTCCGTCGAAGTCTTTCGTTCCGGCAGAGGAAAGACCAACGCGAAAAGGAACGGAACCCCCGCTGGCATTGGCCGATACCCGCACCACAGGTGTCCGGTTGCCGGCATTGTATTCTATCCGGACCAGCTTTGCGTTCTCACTTTTCCTGAACCAGTTGCTCCCGTATTCCAGCACATAGAGGTCACCGTTAGGCCCGAATTTCATATCAATCGGTTCGATCGGCTGGTAAGCGGGCAGGAACCTTTCCATGGACTGGTAGTCGCCGTTGGCTTTCATGGTGATGGCCATGATCCATCCCCTCGACAAATCCGCGGCCAGCCATTTTCCCTCATAGTATCCCGGATAAGGCCGGGCGGCATTTTTAAAATTATCGCGGTGATAAATGGGTCCCCCCACCGCACAGCGGGAGCCACTGCCTACTTCCGGGAATTTTTCTGAAACACCGTAGGGATAGGAAATAAAGGCCGGCATGGCCGGAGGCAAATCCTTTAATCCGGTGTTGTTTACTGAATTGTTAACGGGATGGGCGGGATCCTCCGCTGCAGATACTGAATCGGTGAGATAATTATAGAACGGATAACCCACGTTCTCCCCGATAAAATATGGCCAGCCAAAATTGCCCGGCTTTCGCGCCTGGTTTAATTCATCCTTTCCCGCTCTTGTGGTCTTCGTGTCTTCGCTGGCATCCGGTCCTACTTCTCCCCAATACAGCCAGCCTGTTTTGCTGTCGATGGAAGGCCGCCAGGGATTCCGGTCGCCCATCACATAGATCTCCGGTCTCGTTTTGGGTGTTCCTTTCGGAAAAAGATTCCCTTCCGGAATGCTGTAACTGCCATCAGCTTCCGGATGAATGCGCAGGATCTTTCCCCGGAGATCATTGGTATTGCCTGATCCCCGCTGGTCATCCCAGCTGGTTCTGCCCGGGCGTTCATCCGTCTGGGATTTATCCGCCACATTTCCGGTATTGTTGCCAACCGTTAAATAAAGATTGTTCTGCGCGTCCCAGGTCATCCCGCCGCCGGTATGGCAACAGACTTCCCGCTGGGTGGGAATTTCCAGCAGCACTTTTTCTGAACCAGGCACGAGCTTATCGTCGATGATTTTCCACCGGGAAAGCACATCCTTTTTCACGGTCGGGTGGGCGTAAAATAAATATGCCCAGTGATTTTTTTCGAACTGCGGATCCACGGTGAATCCCATAAAACCTTCCTCTGCTTCGGTTACGACGCCGGCGGCACTGGTATACTTTGTATTGACCGGAATGGTACCGATAACCGTTACGGTTTTGCTGACCGGATCAAACATTTTCAGTGCGCCCTTGCGTTCGTTGATATAAACTTTTCCGTCTTTCAGTACCTCAAAATTCATGGGTTCATCAAAATCTCCCATCTGTGTAAGTACAACCGCTGTGAAGCGGTTATCGTCCGGTTTTTTATTATCCGCTATTTTTGCTCCGGGCCCATTGCAGGAAAAAAGGGAGAAACACAAAAGGGCGGTAAACCCGCAGCGGAGGGGGGCAGGGAATTGTTGGCAAAGCATGTTTAGCTGGTTTTGGTAAGCAGGACTCCTTACATTTAGTTAAATTTACTAAATGAAGATAGGGTAATATTTTTTATTTGCTGAATTCAATTCAGAAAGGAGTAAAATATTTTTTTAGGCGGGCGGATTATATTGTTATAAATATGCAAAGAAAAGAGATCAGGGATTTTATACTGAACGGGCATAAGCATTATGTTCCCCATGTTTGTATCGATTGCGCCATCTTTGGGTACCATCAGCAACAGCTGAAAATTTTACTCCTTAAAAACAAGGCCATTGACGGATTCTGCCTTCCTGGCGGATATATTAAAAGAACCGAAACCCTTGCCGCGGCTGCTGCGCGGATCGTGAAAGAGAGAACCGGAATCGAAAATCTTTTCCTGCAGCAGTTCAAAACCTTCGGCGATCCCGGGCGAAACCGGATCAAGGAATTTGATGCCGCGGAACTGGCTGAAATTACCGGCGTGGAGATCAGGAAAGACAGCTGGTTCCTGGACCATACTATTTCTATTGGCTTTTATGCGATTACCGATTTTTCAAAGGCAATTCCGCAACCGGACTTCATGTCCGACAACTGCTCCTGGTTTGATGTGACCGGGATTCCTTCCCTGGTGTTTGATCATAACGAGATGCTTGCGGAAGCCCTGCATGTATTGCGGGTTCAGTTATACCATTATCCTATCGGGTATAATTTATTGCCGCAGAAATTTACGCTGAATGAAATTCATGCATTGTATGAAACAATTCTCGGCAAAAAACTCGATATCAGCAATTTCCCCAAAAAGCTGATTTCACTCGGGGTCATTAAAAAACTGAAAGAGAAACGGAAGATCGGTGCACACCGCGCGCCGCACCTGTATAAATTTGACAAGGCCGTTTATATGCGTTCTTTAAAAAACGGAATGGTATTAAGTTAAGGAATACTGCAGATCCCATTAAAAAGGTTTACTAAATTGTGCTTTCAACGGCATTTGGAAAAGAGTGGGCTGGCGGCAAACCTAAAAGTGAAAACAGATACTGCCGGTCAGTTTTTGATCTGAAAGACAGCGCCTGAATGGATAACGCCGGCGTATAAATTATTTTGAATGAAACTCAGAAGCAGCAATTGGTTCGGCCGTACCGGCAAGGACGGGTTTATATATCGTTCCTGGATGAAAAATCAGGGCATACCGGCACATGAATTCCGCGGAAAACCGGTTATCGGAATCTGCAATACCTGGTCGGAGCTGACCCCCTGCAACGCCCATTTCCGGGAACTGGCGGAATCGGTTAAACACGGCATTTATGAAGCGGGCGGATTCCCCGTGGAATTCCCGGTGATGTCGCTGGGGGAAACGCTGATCAAACCCACCGCCATGCTCTTCCGCAACCTGGTGAGCATGGACGTGGAAGAATCCATCCGGGCTAATCCGATGGACGGTGTGGTTCTCCTCTGCGGCTGTGACAAAACAACGCCTGCTCTAATCATGGGCGCCTGCAGCGTGGATCTGCCTTCCATCGTTGTTTCAGGAGGTGCCATGCTTACCGGAAAATTCCGCGGAAAGGATATCGGCACATCCGACGTATGGCGTTTCTCCGAAGCGCAGAGAGCCGGAAAAATGTCGCAGGAAGATTTTGAATTCGCAGAAGCCTGCATGTCGCGCTCACGCGGACATTGTGCCGTTATGGGTACGGCATCCACTATGGCATCCATGACGGAGGCGCTGGGACTTTCGTTATCGGAAAATGCTGCCATTCCGGCCGCAGATTCGAGGAGAAAAGTGCTGGCCCATCTTTCCGGCATGCGCATCGTGGACATGGTCAGGGAGAATCTGAAATTATCTGATGTGCTTACCCGGCCCGCATTTGAAAATGCCATCCTGACGAACGCTGCCATCGGTGGTTCCACCAATTTTATCATTCACCTGCTGGCCATCGCCGGCCGCATTGGGATAAAACTGAGCATGGACGATTTCGACAGCTCCCATATTCCATTGATCGCGAATATTCAGCCTTCCGGAAAATATTTCATGGAAGATCTGTATTATGCCGGGGGCATTCCCGCTGTGATGAAAGAGATTGATAAGTTCTTAAACGGAAATACCATAACAGTCAGCGGAAAACCCATTGCAGAGCAGTATAAAAACAGTGTATGCTATAACCGGGATGTGATCGCCACACTGGAACAGCCGTTTAACGAAGTCGCCGGCATCACGGTATTAAAAGGAAATCTTTGCGAAGACGGCGCCGTCATTAAACCTTCTGCCGCAAATAAAAATTTAATGCGGCACAGCGGGAAAGCAGTTGTATTTGAAAATATCGATGACTACAAGGCAAGAATAGATGATCCCGCACTCGATGTGGATGAAACCTCCGTGCTCGTGCTGAAAAATGTTGGACCCAAGGGATACCCCGGTATGCCGGAAGTGGGTAATATGTCCATTCCTAAAAAATTACTGGAGAAAGGCGTGACCGATATGATCAGGATTTCTGATGGCAGAATGAGCGGCACAGGATTTGGAACGGTAGTGCTGCATGTATCACCAGAGTCCTGTGTTGGCGGAACGCTGGCGATTGTGCAAAATGGCGACCTGATCAAACTGGATGTGCAGAATAAAACATTGCATATCGATCTTTCTGATAAAGAAATCGCCGGGCGGAAAAAAGCATTGAAACTGCCGGCAGGCCTGGCTTCCCGCGGTTACAGCTGGTTATATCAGCAGCATGTGCAGCAGGCGAATCTGGGCGCAGACCTGGACTTCCTGAAAGGCGGAAGCGGGAGTGAAGTGCTGAAAGATTCTCATTAATAAAAGTCTGAACGATATGTCCGATAAAAAATTTGCCGGTAAAGTGGCCATCATTACGGGAGCAGGGCAGGGCATCGGATTTGAAATGGCAAAGCAGCTCGCCGCTTCCGGCGCGCAGATCGTTCTGAATGATCTGGATCCCGCCTTTGCCGTTGCTGCATCAGACCTGATCCAGGAAGAAACCGGTTCCCGTTGCCTTCCGCTGCCGGGCGATTCCGGAGAACTGGAATTTATTCAGAAGATGGTCTCCTCTGCGGTATCTGAATTCGGGAGACTCGATGTCGTGATCGCCAATGCGGGCATCACCCTGTTCGGGGATTTCCTCAGTTATCCGCCCGAATCTTTCTACCGGGTACTGCAGGTCAATTTAGGCGGAACTTTTTTTCTGGCCCAGACCGCCGCCAGACAGATGATCAAACAGGGTAACGGCGGATCTATTTTATTTACTTCTTCGGTAACCGGTCATCAGGCACATAAAAATCTCGCTGCCTACGGCATGAGCAAGGCTGCACTCGAGATGCTGGCAAAGAATCTGGTGGTTGAACTCTCCGCACACCGGATTAATGTGAACGCGGTTGCGCCTGGCGCCACGCTTACGGAAAGGACCCTGGAAGATAAAGACTATGAAAAGACCTGGTCCGCCATAACGCCCATGGGACGTCCGGCCTATGTTTCAGACATTGCGCAGGCCGCTTTGTTCCTGGTTTCTGATGAAGCAAAACATATAACGGGTCAGAGCCTGGTAATTGACGGAGGATGGACCTCGGTGAGTCCTTCCCCGTATTAAAATACCCACTGCATGTTCACTTCCCTCTTGCTGATAAAAAATAAGCGGTTTTGCTTTTATTTATTTGCCGAATGACTAAATTTGCGAATCCCATTGACAAAAAGGTTCCATTCCGGAACTGATTTATAATACAAACTGAAGTAAAATGACCAGCAGCTATGATCAGCGTACGCCTTTATCCAGATCTTTAATGACCGGCTTATTTGGCGGATTGATATCAACCATCGTAATCCTGTTTTATAATATCATCTTCCGGTTTGCCACCAATTTTCCCCTCTCAGATATCATCAATGTTTCCAGTATCATCTTTACGACCAACCTGATCTTCCTGATCATCGGTCTGTTTTATTTTTTCGTACATAAGTCCTTTACAAAAGGGGATGTGGTTTATCTCGTTTTCATGGCAGCACTCATCATCATTCTGCTGTGGATGACGGCCGGTACGCAGCGTTCGGATAATCTCAAATACGCACATGATTTCAGGCTGTTCTTATCCGGAATCATCATCATTATGGGAATAGCCGCCCTGATGATCCCGCTCCTGGTCAATAAAAAGTGGTTTGAAGATTTTTTTCTCTGAGATCCGTTCCCACAAGTCGCTTTTTTAGAACCGCACCCGGATTCCGCCGGTGATTGGTAATGCCCAGATGTTATAATTTATCAGGTCCCCCTTGTTATTGAAATACTGACCGGCAAAGGAAATGCCCAGGCCGAAATTACAGCTGAAGAAATAGGCTACGCCCAGTTTTAGTCCGGCGGTAAAATCGCCTTTCATATTGGGTTTGGTGGTCAGCGTATTTCCTCCGTTTTCGATTTTGCCGTTTGTCGGTATCGAGTAACCCAGCGATAAGGAAATATTCGATTGAAATCCGACGGGTTTTCCAACAGTGAATTTTCCGAACAACTGAACCGGAATCACGGGTTTTCCCAGCCAGACCTTATTATAGGTGCCAGGCACAGTGCCCGGATAAATAATATCATCCTGGTAAGACAGAATCATATAAGAAGCGGAAACGCCCAGCTGGAAGGATTGGCTTAATATTTTTGATATAGCCAGCTCTGCAGTAAGCTGTGCGCCGTTAGTTTGCGTATGCTGAACCGGATCGTCGAGCCGCGGGATCGAATTGAATGACCTGCCTGCATCCACAGAGATTTCCCAGTTATTGTCGCAGGCATTTTCGGGCTCGGGTTCTTCTTTTTTATAACTGGTATCGGCGAGTACAAAACGGATCGGCGTTTTGGGATCCGTCTGTTGTAAACTGTCTGCGGTCACCGGGATATTCAGCAGGATGCTGCTGTCGCTGCAGATCATTATTTTAATGGGATGGCTGTCTGTGCTGATTTTCCAGGGCACCACGTTTTTATCCCGGATATAAAAAAGGGAATCCCGGTGATGGATCAGCCGGTATAGTGTATCGTATTTTTTTCTTTTCTGGTTCGACCGGACGATCTGGGCCAGATAAGAATTCATGGTCAGGAGAACAGGCCTCTTGACTGAGTCTTTTTGCTGCGCGGGAGCCGTAATCTGCGGCGTGATAGTCGCCACTTTACAGTAGGCGCCGCCACCGGCTTTTTCATTCGGATAAAAGCCATTTCCACAGGTATGTAAAATATAAAGAAAACATCCGGAGGCATTGGTCAGCTTCCAGGCCGAAGTGCCTTCCGGCTCTTCCCCCGCGGGACTGAGAATAACATATTCGTAATTGATTACATCCTTTTCTTTGTCGTAGTATCCGAGGTTGCCAATCGTACCCGGACTGATATAAACCTTACTCACGCCCTTCAGGTGCAGGTCCTTATAGCCACGGGTAAATCCTGAATTACGCAAAAGCAGGTCGAAAGCCTTAAATTCCCTGGCATATTTTTTCTGATTGGCCGGATTCCGGATCGATTTTATAAACAGTTCGGGACTCGTTACACCGTGTATTTTTTGCAGGAAAGGGAATTCCGGACGCCTGCCCAGGGTATCTGTAAAAAGTTTCGGCTCATTGCCTTTATAAAAAGTATATAGACGGGAATGCTGATAACAGGGCTTTTGTCCGAATGCCTGCGTGCAGCAGACAGCCACTGTAAGAATCATGACTAAAGATCTCATCTGCAAATTTTAGAGGTATTGAATTCTACAACAGGGTGCGGATGAGCTTACTAACGTGAAAAACAGGTATTTCTTACATCAAAGCTCAAAATCAGGGGTTTTTGTTCCGGAAGAATGATTCCGATTATCGGAAATTCCCTTTGAAAACAACCTGTCAGGAACTTTTTGGGCGTGGATCCCGGTATTTCCCCCTGCGCAAAAAACAACAATACGGAAGCAGCCACAGAGGACGAAAACTAAAAAAACCGGAAATTCATTGCTGAACTTCCGGCCTTTTCTATATAAATGAGAACCTTAACCTTAGCTGAATAATCCGCCTTTCTTTAACTCTCTTACGCCTTCGCCAATCTTGAAACCATTGTGGTAGATTTCAATCTTGTAATTTCCTTTCTGGAATTCTGTGTTTTGTTTCCAGGCAAACTGTACTGATTTGGTTTTGCCTGCTTCAATGTCAACAGGAACCTTGGCAGTGAAAATCTTGTCGCCTTCGTCGCGGCTGGCAAAAGTTCCTGAACCCAGTGCAGGCACGGAAATTGGCTTGCCATCGGGACCGGTGATGCAAACATATACATCAGTCTGTCCGTTCTGGGCGATCCGGTTATTTACATCAAAAGAGATAACGAGCTTGTCAACACGTTTTGCTGTAGTGGTAACTTTTTCCTTACCGTTCTTCCTGTCATGAACCGGGGTGATAGCGATATTGGAAGCGTTCAGGGTAGAAGCGATATCGACCTTCTTTTCCAGATCTTCCTTTGCGGTAGTGGTAGTCTGCAGATCAGAAGTCAGTTTATCCTTGTCTGCCGTAAGCTGGGTTTTGTCTGCCGTAAGCTGGGTGTTCTGTGTGGTCAGATCAGCAACCTGTTTTTCGAGGTCGGAGATTTTACCGTTCAGTTCATTGATCAGGGATTTGGCCCTGTTCAGTTCGGCAGCTGTGGCATTCCTTTTACCCAGGATGCTTCTGATCTCAGCCTTCTTCTTGGCGATATCAGAATTTGCACCAGTAAGCTGTGATTGCAAACGGTTGTTGGTTCCGGTCAGGGAATCCAGACGAACCAGTGCATCATCGAAATTCTTCTGTAAAGTACCCTTTTCGTCGGTCACTTTGGCGATCTGTGTCTGCTGGCTCTGCTGAACCTGTTCCTGCTTGTTGTTATTCCAAAGCAGATAACCCCAGGTGCCAAGAAAACCTGCTGCCAGCAGTCCGATAACAAGATTCTTAAAATCTTTTTTCGGAGGCTGACTTTGGGGAGTCGCTGATGGATAATTGGTTGTGCTCATGGTTTGTTCTTTTTATTAATAAATGTTTTTTTGTACGGGAAACTGAGGTCTAGGTCTGTTTCCAGTGTGGGATTTGTCTAAAACCGTGCCAAACTCATTTTTTCCTCTCTGTTAGCGCATTTTCAAGCCTTTAGCAGTTCCTTAACGCTTCCTTTTATCAGTAACCGCCGGCGGCGGAGAGGTAATCAGTTTGTGGATAATGGAGTTATTTCTGAATAGAATACCTTGCGTTTTCAACAAAGGATTTTTCATTTGTCTGCCGAACAGATTATCCGCGACTGGAAAAAAAAGATCTACAAACCCATTTACTGGCTGGAAGGCGAGGAGCCATTTTTTATAAACCAGGTAATGGATTATGCCGAAGCAAACCTGCTGCCGGAATCTGAAAAAGCGTTTAATCAATCCGTCTTTTATGGTAAGGATGCGGACTGGACGGCCGTGATCAATGCCTGCAGGCGGTACCCCATGTTTGCAGAACGGCAAGTGGTGTTGCTGAAGGAAGCGCAGCAGATGCGGGATATCGGCAAACTGGAATCCTATATCCAGCAGCCGCTGGAATCTACCTTGTTCATTGTTTCTTATAAGGACAAAAAAGTGGATGGCCGCAGTAAACTGGCCAAAATGCTAAAGGAGAAGGGGGAGTTGCTGTCTACAAAGAAGATTTATGAGAGCAATCTTCCCGAATGGGTTACGGATCTGCTGCAAACCAGGGGGCTGACTATTAACCAGAAAGCGCTTAAGCTTTTGATTGATCATATCGGGAACGACCTGATTCGCATCAATAGCGAGATTGATAAACTGTCCATTAACCTGGGGCAGCGTAAAACCATCAGTGAAGACGATATCGAGACATTCGTTGGCATCAGCAAGGAATATAATGTTTATGAATTGCAGAATGCCCTGATTAAAAAAGACCTGGCAAAGGCATTCCGGATTGTACAATATTTTGAAAGCAATCCGAAGGCGGCGCCGATCCAGCTGGTTCTCCCCGCGCTTTATAATTTCTTCAGCAAAGTATATATGTTGTTCGGCCTGCCGTCAAAAGATGAAAAGGTTGCGGCTTCGGCCCTGGCTGTCAGTCCCTACTTCATAAAGGATTATTTTACTGCCGCGAACTACTATGGACTGTCTGGAATTGAAAGTGCCCTGCTTCTCCTGCATCAGTACAATCTCAAAGGGATCGGCGTAAACAGTGTGGCAATGGAGGATGCTTCACTGATGAAAGAGCTGATTGTGAAAATGATTTGAACTTTTTATTTTTTACTTAAAAGACATCACAATAACTCCGCCTCCGCACGGTCTGCTCCCAGCTGCGCCTTCAGTTCATCCAGCCCGCTGAATCGTTGCTCAGCCCGCAGGAATTTCTTCACAAAAACCCGGAGGGTTCTTCCGTAGATGCTGCGGCCGAAATTAAAAATATTGACTTCAATCACTTTTTTGGTTCCGTCAACCGTTGGGCGGTAGCCGATATTCAGCATTGCTTTCAAACGCTGCTGCGGTTCGTCACCGGCGATCACGTCCACGGCATAGACACCGTCTGCCGGTAACAATTTATAGGCGTCAGTAACCCGGAGATTGGCAGTAGGATAGCCTATCTCCCGGCCCAGCTTGTTTCCTTCCACCACGATGCCGCTGAAGAAGAAAGTATAGCCCAGTAAAATATTGGCGGTATCCATGTCGCCGATGGAAATGGCTTCCCGGATCCGGGTGGAGCTTACCGAGATCGAATCCAGCACGTGGGCGGGAATTTCCTTCAGCTGATAATGATAGGTTTCAGACAAACTCTTCAGGAATTGATAATTTCCCGATCTCCCTTTTCCGAAATGATGGTCATAACCGATAATGATGGTATGGGGATGAAAGTATCTGACCAGGAACTCGCTGATATATTCATCGGCGGTCAGGCGGGCGAACTTTTCGGTAAAGGGAACGATCACCAGGTTGTCGATCCCCTTTCCGGAGAGGAGTTCCTCTTTCTCTTCCGTTGTATTGATGAGCTTAATGCCGGAATCGGGATTCAGCACGGTCCTGGGATGCGGATCAAAAGTAATAATCACCGACTCGCCCGGTATTCCAGCGGCTTCCTTTTTCATTTGGGTAATCACCTGCTGATGGCCGGTATGCACGCCATCGAAAGTTCCGATGGTGAGTACGGCGTTGTGAAAATCGGGTAGAGAATCGGTGTTCCGGTAAACCTGCATGGATAAAATGTGCTGCGAAATTATATAAACCTGCCATACTGTTTAAAATTTTTCCCGGCTTCCTGCTTTGGGTTAGCTTTGCGGCTCAACAAATGTTTGGTATGTCCCTCTACTCCCGGCGCGGCGTCTCGGCTCAGAAAGAAGAAGTTCACCAGGCAACGGCTTCCCTGGATAAGGGCCTTTATCCTTTTGCATTCTGTAAAATTTATTCCGATTTCCTGGGAAAAGATAAGGACTGGGTGAATCTGATGCATGCCGATGGCGCCGGCACCAAGAGTATTCTCGCTTATCTGTACTGGAAGGAAACCGGCGACCTTTCCGTGTGGCGGGATATTGCGCAGGATGCCGTGGCCATGAACCTGGACGATCTGCTGTGCGTGGGCATTTACGACAACCTGCTTTTCTCTTCCACCATCGACCGGAACAAAAAAAAGATTCCCGGCGAAGTACTGGAAGCCATTATCGGTGGCACACAGGCCTTTTTTGAGGAACTAAAAACCCAGGGTGTGCACATTCAATACCTGGGTGGCGAAACGGCCGACGTGGGAGACCTGGTGCGTACGATTGCCGTAAACGGTACCATGACGGCCCGCTGGCCGAAATCGAAAATCATCAGCAATGAAAGAATTGGCGCGGGGGATGTAATTGTCGGACTTTCCAGCAGCGGCCGGGCGAATTATGAAAAGAAATACAACAGCGGCATCGGCAGCAATGGCTTAACCAGCGCCCGCCATGATGTACTGGCTGCAATGTACGGGATTGCTTATCCGGAATCCTTCGACCCCTTCCTCGAAAAAGACGTCGTTTATATCGGGCCGCATAAACTTTCAGATGAAATAAAAACAGAAAAGGGGGAAGTGCTTCCCATCGGGCAATTACTGCTCAGCCCCACACGCACCTATGCGCCGGTGGTAAAAGCCTTACTGGAAAACCATTTCGACCAGATACACGGCATGATCCACAGCAGCGGGGGCGGGCAGACCAAGTGCATGAAATATTTACCAAAGCCCCTGAAGATCATCAAGGATCATTTATTTGAGCCGCCGGTGGTTTTTCAGATCATCCAGGAATCTTCGGGTGCAGATGACCGGGAGATGTACCAGGTTTTCAATATGGGTCAGCGGCTGGAAATATTTACAGACCCTGTTTCCGCGCCCGTACTCGTCGAACTGATCCGGTCGTTCGGCATTGAAGCACAGGTGATCGGCAGGGCAGAGGCGGCTGCGAAAAAAGAATTGCTGATTGATACGGGGAAAAATCAGATCGGGTACTAGCCCGGACTACGTCAGCTTGTTCATCAAACTGTTCGCCGGCTTCACTGAGGTTCGAGCCGGTAAATGATGGGTTGTTTCTTATAGGATTTAACGATCTCTCCGTGATCTTTCGCCGGAATCCACTTCCCACTTTCCCGGATAATCCGGATGGATTCCGCTTTCAGGGCTTCCGGTCCGCTTACTACATGAATATTCTCCAGCGTTCCGTCCGTTTTTACAATGAATTCTACTAATACGGTGCCCTGAATCTCTTTACTGGCGGCATCGTCCGGATATTTCAGATTCTTCTGAAGATATTGCATCCAGTTTTTGGCGCCGCCCGGATATTTCGCTTCAATTTCCACTTTTTTATATGCTCCGCCCGTATCGAGTGTCATCCTCAGCTCTTTCGTTATCAGCACAACATCTTCCTTTCCGTTTTTATACTTTACATATATGCGGTTGTTTATCTTGTCGACATTGATAGAATAAATCGTATTCGGATCCTTGGCTTCCAGCGCATCGATGGTAATGGTATCCGCTATGATGGTAAACGTATTGGAGGAATCCGGATTATTCTGCGAACTGCTTTCATTCAGGTTGTATTTCCGGATACCTTCCAGGATATCCCGCGCGATCTTATCCTGGTTTTCTTTATTTGTGATAAAATCCAGGTCTGTTTTATTATCCAGAAATCCGCATTCAATAAGTACAGCGGGTACAGTAGCCTTGTCTAAAACAAGAACGCCCATTTCTCTTTGTTTCAGCTCCGGGGCAATGGAATAATCCTTTTGAATAAATTCGGAAATGCTGGATCCCAGTTTCACCGAACCGGGATAAACACTACTTGCGTTTTTGGGCACATAAATTTCGAAACCGCTATTCGTCGGATGATTCTTGCTTTCATTCAGGTTTATATGAATGGATACAAACAGATCTGCATTTTCTTTCGCGGCAAGCGCTGCCCGGTAGTGTAAATCCTCCGCAAGACTCTTAAACCGACCCGGTACTTCGTCGGCTTCCCGCGTCATGAATACTTCAACCTGGTAATCTTTCGCCAGTTCCTGGATTTTTTTGGCTATCTGCAGGTTTATATCCTTTTCGAGGATGCCATTTGCCTGAACGCCCGGATAAATAGCACTGTGTCCCGCGTCTATTACCACGCGGACGGTTTTTGCTCTGGCGGGAGACAGCAATGAACGATTTTCAAGTTTAAAGGCGAACAGGCCCAGGAGCAGGGCGACTACCGGCAGGATCATTAGTCTGCCCAGCAAACCGGATTTGATCTTTTTGTTTTGTGTGATCATGGCAATTCTTCGTTTGATCTGGTTTTGAAAAAATGGATGGGTAATAGCAATGGATTTTCGACCGGCGCT
>Ga0105241_10001328_pt1 | contig 18791 bp, 19 predicted proteins | sample KBSC64metaG_FD_80422 | JGI IMG/M metagenome (GOLD analysis project Ga0105241, IMG submission 80422) | Corn rhizosphere microbial communities from Kellogg Biological Station, Michigan, USA - KBS C6-4 metaG | ecosystem: Host-associated > Plants > Roots > Rhizosphere > Soil | place: Michigan, USA... | reverse complement strand
CCTGTCGTTTAACCCGATCACGTCCGTCACCAGCGTGTCGCCTTCCCAGTGGCCGATCGACTCGCCCAGATACGTCGGATTGGGGTCCTTGGAGTGCTGCCTGCCGTCGGTGTGGATCACGCGCCACACATGCGCGGCGCCCTCGAAAATGAAAAGTACGCGGTCGGGCTGCTGGAAGATCTGAAACGGGAAGGGGGTCGCATACATGCGCGGAATGCCGGGAGGCAGGCACAGCGCCTCCGGGTCGTCCTTCGACAGCGTCGCCAGCCGCCGCTCGTATTCCGCTTTAGCCGCGGGCTTGAAAGGGACTTCGATCACTTTCTCCACCGGCGACCGATTCGGCCCGCCCGTGCCCGTTCCCGAAAGATTGACTATCGTCCTGGGATTCCATGCGCCTTTTCCGTTCCCCAGGTCCGGATGACCGTCGGCCAGCCGTGGCGTAGGTTTCGGATTGGCGGCCTGCGCTCGCGGAACATCATTCAAACGGCCGCCGATCCCGCCTTGCGCGGCCAGTTGGATGGGAATAGAAATAGCCAACGCCACTACCAGCATCCCTGTGGACATAACGTTTTTAGATGATAGCCTATGTGAGAGGTGATCGCCTATGCATACCAGCCGCCGCGAATTCCTTCAAGTTTCAGCCGCTGGGCTGGCCGCCGTAACCTCTGTATCCGCCGCCGAGCCAGTGCTCGGAATGATCTTTCCTCCCGCGAATTATCCCATTCCGCCCGAGGCGAAGCTGATGTACCCCAAGGGCATCCGCTTCCTGGCCGAAGGCGTCGGCCTGGAGCGGATGACGCCGGAAGGCTACGATCATGCGGTTCCCAGGATTCTTCCCGCCGCGGAGAAGCTGGCCAAGCAGGGTGCGAACGCCATCTCCATCATGGGAACTTCGCTCACCTTCTATAAGGGCGCCGCTTTCAATAACGATCTGATCGCTGCGGTCGCCAAGGCTACCGGGCTTCCGGCCACGTCGATGAGCCGGGGCATTGTCGAAGGTCTTAAGGCCGTGGGCGCTAAGCGCGTGGCTGTTGCCACGGCTTACAACGAAACCGTGAATGGACGCCTCCGCATCTTTCTCGAAGAATCCGGATTCGAGGTTCTGGGCGTGAAGGGCATGGGGATTGAGCGCTTCGAGGATCGGCCTCCCGTCACGCAAGACGAGTTATTCAACTTCGGCGCAACTACATACGAATCATTATCCAAAGCCGACACATTGTTGATTTCCTGCGGCGCGCTGAACACGCTGCGTCTGCTCGACCCTCTGGAGAAGCGCTGCAAGGTTCCAGTGGTTTCCAGCGCTCCGCACGCCCTGTGGGCCAGCGTCCGATTGCTGGGGTTGAGCGGACAAGCCAAGGGCTACGGCCAAATCCTGTCCCGAGCCTGACCCGCCGTGGTTATGAAAAAGGCGCTCTTCGATCCTAAGAGCTTTCTAGCCAAAGTCGGCACTGGAAGGACCATAGCGGAATACCGCAAAAATCAGCAGATTTTCGCCCAAGGCGACCCTGCCGACTCCCTCTTCTATGTCCAGAAAGGCAAGGTCAAGCGCACCGTTGTTTCGCGACACGGCAAAGAGGCTATCCTCGCCGTAATCGGGCCGGGAGACTTCTTCGGCGAAGGCTGCCTGGCTGGCCAACAGCGGCGCATGTCGACCGCTGTCGCACTTACCGATTGCTCGATCGCGCGGGTGGAAAAGACGGCGGCGATCAAAGTAATCCGGGACCAGCCCCGGTTCTCGGAGCTGCTGGTCTCTCATTTACTCTCCCGCAACATCCGGATCGAGGAAGATCTGGTGGATCTGCTTTTCAACTCCAGCGAGAAACGGCTTGCGCGGATATTGCTTTTGCTGGCCAACTTTGGCAAGAGCGGCAAACCCGAACAGGTGATTCCCAAGATCAGCCAGGAAACTCTGGCGGAGATGGTGGGCACTACGCGGGCCAGAGTGAGCTTTTTTATGAACAAGTTCCGTAAGCTGGGCTTCGTTACCTACGACGGCGGGCTGGAAGTTCACAGTTCGCTCCTGAATGTCATCCTTCACGATGAGCCCCTAACAATCCGACAAAAGTGAGCAATTTTGTACAGACGGAGGTCGAGGCATCCTCTATACTTAAGACCTTTCACATCTGTTCATGCGCTGCCCGGCAGCAATATCGTTGGGGTTGCTGTCGGCTCTCGCCGGTCTGGCACAGGAGCGTGCACCGGACCCGGCCACCCACACCATCAGGTCGAACATCGAATACCGGCTCTCCCGGGGCGATCTGCCAAAGCTCTCATTCGGCGCCGATAAGCCCAAGAACGTCGAGGTCGTCGGCGGCGGCGAAGAGCTGTTAAAAGACTGTTTGAACGATGCTGCCACGTGGTCGAAAGACCCGCTGATGTTCCGGCTGGCGCATTCCCACGCCACAGAAATCCAGAGTTGCCGCGAAAACAGCTCGCCCTCGATGCATGCCATCTTCCTGAGAATCCCGGATCAGCCTCTCCGGACCTGGGTGCATTTCGACGGACACGGCGCCCAGACCTCGGGAAGCCGCATGGTCCATCTTGGCGAGTTCCTGTATCACAAGGTCACGCTTCAGACAAATAACCAGGACCGGATGTTCGAAAACCTCGAGCGATCGTTTTCAAGCTCGCGGCAGACACCTCCGGATTCGGAAAGTCCGCTCACCGGACACGAACGGTTCACGCTTTTCACCTCCAAGACGCTTACTAAAGCGCAACCGTACGCCGCTTCGGTGATGTCTTCCGCCTTTCAATTATTCAGTCCAAGCGAGGTATGGGGCCGAGGCATCGACGGATTCACCAACCATTTGACTGCCTCCTTCACCCAGCGTGTGGTGACCTACGGCCTCCAGAGCGGGGCGGCGGCGGTGCTGCACGAAGATCTGCGTTACAAACCGTCCACCAGCAATAACGTTTGGAAACGCACGGGCCACGCGCTCCTTAGCACCGTGATCCTCGACACGCCGCGGGGCAGCGATATCGCCTTTGCCAATATCGTCGCCGCGGTCGGAAGTGGCATGGTAATCAAGACCTATCATCCGGGGCGAGAAATCCCCGCCGGTCCGGGCGCGTGGAATGGCGCCGCACTGAATCTGTTGGGGTTCGCTCAGGGCTATCTTTGGACGGAGTTTAAACCCGATGTCAAGCATCTGATCCGGCACAGGCTGCTCCATCGGGAGTGACCCCCCACGCAGGTGAAGGCCACCAACTACCATAGAAGTCGTGAATAAAGCGCTCATTGGGCGTGCCGTGTATGGCTGCGCCTTTCTGGCGGTCGCCCAGGCCGCCGGAACCGGTGCGTGGGCCCGACTTTCGCCAAGCCACCTGGGGCATGAGCCGTTTCCGCGTACGGACGACCGAAACGGTGAAGCCCAGCGAAACTCGACCGGGGCGGATTCCCGCATTACGCACCAAATCGAATTTCTCAGCGTGGAGCTGGAGAAATTCGAGGCCGAAACCCGCGGAATCTCGGAGCGCAATTAGATGAAGAACGCGGTGAACGCTGTGTGGGTGCTTGTCATACTCGTTGGCGCCATCTGGTTCCTGCAGGGGATCAACATTCTGCCCGGCAGCTTCATGACCGGAGACATTCGCTGGGCTTTCTACGGAGGCGTCGCGATGAGCTTGGGAGTTGTGTTGCTGGTCACTACCAACCGCCGCCGGCGAAAAAACTGAAGTGGTGGGCGCGCAGGGATTCGAACCCCGGACCCCCTCGGTGTAAACGAGGTGCTCTAACCAACTGAGCTACGCGCCCTCTTAATAGATCTTAGCTTTTTACTTGAGTTGGGCCGTCTTGACGCCGGTCTTGGCGTCGCCCCACGCGATCCAGGTTTCGCTTCCCGCCCGCACGATCTTCGGATATCCCAAGCTTGAGCGCGGCCCTTCGGCGATCTTCAGCGCCGGCCCCGCGACCCCGGCCGGCGATACCAGCCGGACCATGGCAATGGCCGAACTAGGGCCTTCTTCAATCCAGGAAACGAATGCGCCCCCATCGCTGTTGAGCGCCGTCGAGGCGTAACCGAGCGTATCTCCGGTATTGACTTTGGTGGGCTTGGAGAATGTGGCGCCGGCGTCCGGCGAAAACACCACTTGCACCCGCGGTGAGTCGTCCGCTTCGGTGTACCAGGCGATGGCGACGCGGTTGTCCTTGGCCGCGGCCGATGCGGCGTTCACCGGGCAGGCATTGATCTCCCACTTGTCCGGATACAGGATTTTCGACGCCGACCACTTCCCACTCTCCAAACGCAGCACAGCGATGTCGCGGATATCCTTGGGCGTGTGGTCTCGATAGGCTACCAGCAGCCCCTTCGCAGTGTTCACCACGGACGTGGGGCAGCAGGAACACGTGTCGTTATCCAGTTGTTCCTCTTTGATCTCTTTCCCGTCCGCGCCGACCACCGTCCGCATCAGCGAAACCGGACCATCCTCGCCTTTGAGCGCCTGGAGCCAAAATAGAGAGGCCTCCTTGGGGCCGCTGGCGGCGATGGAAACCAATCCATGCTGCACGGGACTGTGGTCGTGGTGCGCGATCAGAGGCGTCGTCCAATGCAGGCCGTCTCTCGAGCTCGAAACGTAGATGGTTTCCTCCTCGCTCGACTCTTTCCCTTTTTCGACCCAATGCGCGAGTAGCGTCCCGTCGCTCAGGCTGACCATCCCGGGAACCTCGGCCGGATGCCGCCAGAAGGGGCGGCCGCTGGCGACGGTGCGCGCTTCCGACCACGCAGCTCCGCGGCGCACGGCGTATCGCAGCGTGTATCCGCCGCCTTTGGAAGGTTCAACCCAACTGAACAGAGCGCTCCCGTCAGCGGCCACCGCCCAGTTGGGCTGGATGCTGCCGGCAACGGATGGGTTCGGAATAGAAACGGGCTTGAGCGCCTGCGCGAATCCGCATGCAGCTACTGTGAGGAGAAGCAGGATGGAGGAAATCTTCATTGGGGGTCCCAATCGATTCTACCAATCACGCGATATGCCACTTGGGAGCCAAGGCCAGGGGACTCCTATACTGTCCCAAAGGAATTGAATCTCTTGGTGCTGAGGCTTATTCTGATTTCGTCATGCTGAAATGCGTCCTATGCGGAGCCGACACGATTCTAGAGGTCGAGAGTGTTCCAATTTGCGTAAAGTGCGATGACCAGAAGGAGACGGGAAAAAACCTCCCTCCCTTTCCCTCTGGCGAGGAAGTGCGAGCCGCGGCAGCGGCCAGATAAATCGGGGAAGAACCGGATCCCCAACAACGGGGGTGATCCCTGACCCCCGAAAGGCAGTTGGCATAGTACTATTCCGGGTGTTAGATTCTTGTTCAAGCGTCCTGATTCGGAGAATCGTAAGCTGCCTTCAGCGGGTGCGGGGTGCCCCACATGGCGAGATGTATGAGATGCGCGGCTGAGACTCAACTTTACGTGAGTGGATCGCCCCTCTGCATTGCCTGCTACGAGAAGAACGAAGCCGTGCGAAAGCCCCCGCAATCCTATGGCGGCGAGTTTACCGAATCGAATGCGATCCTGATTGCAGCCCGCGAGGCTTACCGGCGCGCCTTACAGGCCCAATCGGAGGCGTCCAAGCTGAAGGAATCGATGGAGCCGGATAATGCGGACAGAAATGCCGCCCTTTTGGACGCCAACCGCGAGTTGGACGTGGCTTCGGCCAAGTACGATGAGGCGCTCCGGGAGTTCATCGCCAGAACAGGGATGCGCCGGCGTTCGGGTTAGCGGTCTTCCAGCACCTTGTCCAGGGTCGCTTGATGTAGTCGGTGATCGATGTCGGAGTTGAATGCCGCCGGGAGGTGCATCGATCAAGGTGATCTTCGGAAGCATCTCAACTCCATTAGGGGTTGACTGGCCTGCGATTTCGCCAGCCTCCCTTCTGTTAGTAATCTCACAACCTTCTTCAGAATGCAGGAAACTAGTAGGGAAGGGGTCCGTCTAATCTCCCAATGCGGCACACGCTATGGATGGCCAGTGTTCTCGCATGCCTGTCCGTTGTCGGACAGACTGCGGACAGCCTGACCTTCGAAGTCGCTTCGGTGAAGCACTCGCCCGTGCCGGAACCCGGCGCGAGAGTATTCTACGGGCCCCCGCAGGGCGGTCCTGGAACCGCCGACCCGGGGCAAATCACCTGGAGCAGCGCGGCTTTGCGAAATATGCTGATGACCGCCTATGACGTCCAGACCTATCAGGTCATCGGACCGGACTGGATGAACACCGAGCGGTACGACATCGTCGCCAAGGTTCCCGCCGGTGCGACTAAGGCTCAGGTCAATGGGATGTGGCAGAACCTGTTGAAGGAACGCTTCGGCATGGCGGTCCACCACGAATTGAAGGACTTTCAAGCAGACGAGATGACCATTGCCAAGGGTGGTTCAAAACTGAAGGTGACGGAAGATCCGAACATTGAGCCATTGACGCCGGTTGCCGGTCCGCCAAGAGTCAACAAAGACGGCGTGCAGCAGCTCAATGGCAGCGGAGCGATTGTCACGATATTTCCGGGTGCGAATGCCGCGACGGCGCGTATGGTTGCCAGGGGTCTGCCTACATCGGACATTGCAAGCAGATTGGCGGGATACCGCCGGCATCCGGTAATCGATAAAACCGGCCTCCCGGGCAAGTACGATTTCGTCCTCGAATTCACGCCGGATTTGTCGGGGATCGCCCTGCCGGCCGGATTCTCCACGCAAGACGGCAACAATGCGACTGATCCGGGATCGGACATCGTTGCCGCCGTGGAAAAGCAGCTCGGGTTGAAGCTCACATCGACCAAGGGCAAGCTGGAGGTCATCGTGGTCGATCACGCCGAGAAGATTCCGACCGCGAATTAGTTCCGCGGCAAAGAACCACATCCTTTGATTTCAACAAGTTCGTTGGTTCGGCTTGTCACCCTTGTTTATATGGGCCTCCTTCCGAAGGCTTTCTCGACAAGGGTGTATACTAGTTCCAGGGACGAGCAGTGGCAGTGGGCGAAAGCCCACTTTTTTATTGCTCGCGTTCCTGATTGCGGCGGGAAGTGAAACATGGCGGATCGGGCGACCATCGTAGAAAGAGTGCGGGAAATCACGGAACGCGTAGGCGCGGATAAGGACCTGGAAGTGGTCGATGTCCAGATGCTGGGCGGCGGGGGTACGCGGGTGCTCCGCATTTTTATCGACAAGCCGGAAGGCGTCACGCACGCCGATTGCGAATACATCACGCAAAACGTGGGTACCATCCTGGATGTGGAAGACGTGATTCCCGGCGGACGGTACACCATGGAAGTGAGCTCGCCCGGGGTCGAGCGTAAGCTCGCCAAACCCAAGGAATTCGAGCGGTTTGTGGGCCACAAAGTAAAAATCGTCCTGCGCCAGCCCGTCGAAAACCAGAAAGCCTGGATCGGCGCGCTGCGGAGTTTCGCGGAAGGCATCATCACGCTTGAACCCTCTCCTGGCAAGAGCATCCAGTTCCCCCTGGAACTGGTGGAGAGAGCCAATCTCAAGTTCGAGTGGTAATCCCCCGAATCGGAGCAACTAACTGAAATGACCAGCCTGGGCAATATTTATCAGTCCATCGAAATCCTGAGCAAGGAGAAAGGGATCGATCCGCAGATCATTCGGGATGCGGTGAAGGATGCCATGCTGGTGGCCGCTCGCAAGCATTTCCACGCTAATGAAGAGCTGGTTGCGGAAATGGAGGAAGGCACCGGAGCGCTCCAGATTTTCGGAGTGAAGCGCGTGGTGGATCCGGTCACCGATCCAGACAAGGAAATTTCGCTGGAGGAGGCGCACAAGCACAATCCCGCGGTCGAAGTCGGGGGAGAAATCCGCTTCGCCAAATCCCTGGATGCGCTGGGACGAATCTCGGCGCAAACCTTCAAGCAGGTGATTCTGCAAAAGGTGCGCGAAGCCGAGCGCGAAAATATTTACTCAGAGTTCTCCGGCCGCGTCGGCGAGCTGGTGACCTGCGTGGTGAAGCGCCTGGAAGGTCCGGATCTGGTGGCCGACTTGGGTAAGACCGAAGCCCGGATTCTCAAGAAAGAGCAATCGCGCCTGGAAAGCTTCAGCGTCGGCGACCGCATCCGCTGCGTGATCCGCAGCGTGGAGAAAGCCGGGAAGAACGCGGGCGTGATTGTTTCACGCGCGGCTCCGGAACTGGTGATGCGCCTGTTCGAGCAGGAAGTCCCCGAGATTTACGACAACACCGTGGTCATCAAAGGCTGCGCGCGGGAAGCCGGGGAGCGGACCAAGATCGCCGTATCCAGCCGCGATCGCGACGTGGACAGCGTGGGCGCCTGCGTCGGCATGAAGGGCATGCGGGTACAGTCGATTATTCGCGAATTGCGCGGAGAAAAGATCGACATCATCGAATTCAATGACGATCCGGTCGTATTCGCCACTCATGCTCTGAGCCCGGCCAAGATCTCGCGGGTTTCCATTATTGACCCGATCGGAAAGCACATGGAAGTGATCGTCGATGACAGCCAGTTATCGCTGGCCATCGGCAAGAAGGGCCAGAACGTGCGCCTGGCGGCCAAGCTGCTGGGCTGGCGGATCGACATCAAGAGCGAGGAAGAGAAGCGCCAGGAAGTGGAGTCGCAGATGGAGGCGCTGGTGGTTCCGGGCGCTCCGGTTTCCGTGCTGGTCGATCTTGGGATCCCCGACACGCTGATCGAGAAATTGATGGAAGCCGGCGTGGGCACTGTGGAGAAGCTGGGCGGCATGACTCCCGAGCAGCTGGAGGAAATTCCCGGCATCGGCGATGAGATGGTGGAGAAAATCCAGGAGGCCGTGGTCAGTTACTACGGCCAGTTCGAATCGGGCGGCGAGGGAGAAGCTGCCCCCGCTGAAGCTATTGCCGTTTCCGGCGGTGAGCCAGCGGAGGACCCACAGGGCCAATCTGTTACGATAGAAATTGCGGAGCCCCCGGCAGGCGCGAAGGCTCTGGATAAGGAGCAGGTTTAATCTGACAACCCCGGTGTCGGAATTGGACGGCGGGGCATACAGTATGGTCAAAATTCGAATTAACGAGCTGGCGCGAGAGCTCGAGGTGAAACCCAACGTGATCCTCGACATGCTGCCCGAGTTGGGTGTAACTGAAAAGAAAACCCACTCCAGCTCGATCGATGAACCTGTCGCCATCGAGGTCAAGCGCCGGCTGACGGAAGAACCGAACGGATCGCCGCGCCCTGCAACGGCGGAGACGGAATCGGCGCCAGAACACGTCGAAGCCGGACCGTCTTCCGAGGCGTCGCGCGCGCCGGCGGCTCCCAGGCACGAACCTTTAGCGGAACCTCCACAACCTGCGGCCCGCGAGGCTCACACGGATGCTGCTGCTCCTCCTCCTCCAGTTCCTCGTTCGGCCCCGCTGCGGCCGCCGCTGGCTTCAGGAAATGTCTCAGCACACGTCCCCGGACACGCTGCAAGCCACGTCGCGGAACGCCCCATGGCACCCCCGGTCGCGCCGCGCGGCATTCCAATTCCGGCCCGTCCCGCGCCGCCGGCCCCCAGGCCGGGCCAGATACTTTCCGGACCACGCCAGCCGCTGCCTGGCCCTTCTCCGGAAGCACGAATTTCTCATGAAGCGGCTCCCGCAGCCTTGCGGCCCGCGGCTGGGCCCGGTGTTCCCAGTATGCCGACGCCGGCTCGTCCCGCGCCCCGTCCCGCCGCTCCGCCGACCGCGACGATTGTGCCGGGAGCTCCCATGGGCGGCGGCAGTCCGCTTCGGCCTCCCGCAAAACCGAATCTTGCCGGACAGCCGGCCGCGCGCCCCATTGTTCCACCGCGCCCGGATCTGGTTGCGAAATTAACGCGTCCGCCTGCTCCTGGAGCGCCCCGTCCCGGAATGCCGACGCGCCCCGCGAGTCCGGTTCCGGGCCAGCCGATTTATCGTGGTCCGATTCGTCCGGGCCAGCCAATGATGCGTGCGCCCGGCCAAGGTCCCGGAGGTTACGCTGGCGGAGGCGCGGGAGGTCCTGGCGGCTTGCGCGGGCGTGGCCGTCCGATGCATCCGACTTCGCCCCTTAGGGCCGAACCCGCCGCGCTGCCCGCCGATCCCGGTAGGCGTCATGCGATCAAGCCGGGGTCCCGCGACCGCCGCCGCGATGCCGATCCGGAAGAGGGACGCATCCGTCAGGTCTCGCGCAAGCAGCAGGCGTTTGAGCCGCCGCCGATCGATCGCGAAATTACTATTGCCGAGGGTGTCACCGTCAAGGAGCTGTCGGAAAAACTCGGCATCAAGGGCAACATCGTGGTGAAGCGCCTCTTCGACAAGAAGATTTTCGCCACCATCAATCAGACCCTCGACGTGAAGCTGGCCGAGGAGCTGGCGCGCGACTTCGGAGCCTCAACCAACAAGGTCAGCTACGAAGAGGAAGCCACGCACGAGATCCAGCAGGCGGAAATCGATGAGGATCGCGTAAGACGCGCTCCGGTGGTCACTGTGATGGGCCACGTCGATCATGGTAAGACGTCGCTGCTCGACGCCATCCGGCTGGCTCACGTGGCCGACCGGGAAGCCGGCGGAATCACGCAGCACATTGGGGCCTATCGGGTGGAAAAGAACGGCCGCAATATCGTGTTCATCGACACGCCCGGCCATGAAGCATTTACGCGCATGCGCGCCCGCGGAGCCAAGGTCACAGACATCGTGGTGCTGGTGGTCGCGGCCGACGACGGCGTGATGCCGCAGACGCTTGAAGCCATCGACCACGCCAAGGCGGCGAAAGTTCCCATTGTGGTCGCCATCAACAAGATGGATAAAGGAGACGCGCAGCCGGAGCGCATTAAGCAGCAACTCGCCGATCGCGGCCTGCTGGCCGAGGATTGGGGCGGGGACGTAGTCATGGTCCCGGTATCCGCGAGGACTAAATTAAATTTAGACCTGCTGCTCGAAATGATTCTGCTCTCGGCCGACCTGCTGGATCTCAAGGCCAATCCGGCGCGGCCCGCCATGGGCAATGTGCTCGAAGCCAAGCTCGATCGTGCGCGCGGTCCGGTGGCCACGGTTCTGGTGCAGAACGGCACACTCCGCGTGGGCGACTATTTCATCTGCGGATCGGTATTTGGGAAGGTCCGCGCGATGTTTGATGACCACGGTGAACCGGTTCGCGAGGCCGAACCCTCCACTCCGGTTGAAGTATTGGGTCTGGACGCAGTGCCAGAAGTCGGCGATACGTTCCAGGCGGTGACCGATACGGCCAAGGCCAAGCAGATCGTGATGTATCGCGAAGTCAAGGCGCGGGAAGTGTCCATGTCGCGCAATACCCGGCTGACGCTCGACCAGTTGCACGATCAGTTAAAGGCCGGCGAAGTCAAGGATCTCAATATCATCCTGAAGACCGATGTGGGCGGCACCGCCGAGGTGCTCTCCGATACCTTGCAGAAGCTGTCTAACGATAAGATCAAGATCCGCGTGCTGCGAGCGGAGGTGGGCGCCATCACCGAAAGCGATGTTCTGCTGGCCACCACATCGGCGGCGATCATCATCGGGTTCAACGTCCGGCCGGAGCGCAATGCGCAGGCCCTGGCCGAGCAGGAAAAAGTCGACATCCGGAACCACACCATCATTTATGAGCTGGTGGACGAGATGAAGCGCGCCATGACCGGGCTTCTGGACCCGGTGTTCAAGGAAGTCTACAAGGGCCGCGCGATCGTCCGCGAGGTGTTCCGCATCAGCAAGGTCGGCGCCGTGGCGGGCTGCACGGTGGACGATGGCGTCATCGGCCGCAACAATGAAATACGGCTACTGCGCGACAACAAGGTGGTCCATACCGGAAAGATCCTGTCGCTCAAGCGCTTCAAGAACGATGCCAGCGAGGTCAAGGCCGGCTTCGAGTGCGGTATCTCGATCGCCAACTATAACGACCTGAAGCCAGGCGACGTGATCGAGGCATTCGCCACGGAGCGCGACGACGCCGCTGCCGTAGCGTAACGTGCCCGCGGTCGGCGTCATCACCTTCGAGCTGCGGCTGGAAGGGTCACACTCTCTCAAAGACAAACGGCATTTTGTAAAAGGACTGAAGGATCGTCTGCGCTCGCGCTGCAACGTGGCGGTGGCCGAGATTGATTACCAGGACTCCTGGCAGCACGGTCTGGTGGCCGCCGTCACGGTGTCCGTCGACAAGCCCTATGCGGAGAAGATCCTGCAAAGCGCCGAGAAGGAAGCGGCGGCGCTGTTGGGCCCACTGCTGGTAGATGTTACCGTCGAGTGGCTGGCGTAGGACAATGTAACACGTGGTTGTCCTCAATTCTTTCTTAGGCGAGTTAGGCTGGTGAAACCGGCAATGTGGGTCCCCGCAGTTTTGATACTAGCCGCCGTACTCAAGGCGCAGACACCTACCGATCAATCCGCGGGCGTACCCGACAGCCCGTACAATGTCAAACCGCCCATAGTTCAGATGGATCTGCGGATTGCGCGACGCGCGATGGAGATTCTTGATTCACCAGCAAAGTGGAATCGCGCCGACACCAGGGTTTGCAGAATCAAACAATGCAAGAGCGGCTGTCTGACAAAAGCCAAGACTTTCAGTCTCTATTGCGCTTTGGAAAAAGCCACTGACGAACTGACCAACGAATTCCAACACCGTGGCGCCGTAATGCAAGCGGCCCGATTCGTGGTTGATGAGGTAGCCACCAATCGACAGGACTTCCAACACCGACTGCAGGGCTACAATAACGATCCGTCGACGACCTTCGCGGACATTCAGAGAGTTCTCCGCCTGACAGAAAACCGCATCAGCAAGCAACTGGGTCAGGTTCAAAAATAGCGCCGGCATCCTGGTGGATGTTACGGTCGAGTGGCTGGCGTAAGAGTTCCGGGCTACTTGGTCTCCGCCTGGGTTGTGGTTGCCGGACCCATGCCCACGACCTCCAGGACGCACTCCTCATCCTTGGCGCCATCGTAGTGGACACCTATCGGCAGATCGGTGACAAACGAGCCGGCCTTCATAGGAAAGGTGCTGTCCGGGTCGTACTTTGAGCCCGTCCCTACCCACCAAGTTCCGGAAAGAACCGTGATGTACCGGGCATTAGGATGGAAGTGCGGACGGCTCATGTGATGCGGCGGCCATTTGATCAGCATCACGTATAACTCGGGCTTGGATGGATCTCCGGACAGAACCGCCTGCTGAGGCTCGCCCGCCTTCCCGCTCCACTGGATCTGGTCGGGCATCTTGTAGGTAAGTGCTTTAGGATCAAGATTGGCGGCCTGGATGAAGCCGAGCCCGATGAACATCGCGGCGGCTCCCGCAGCTAGAATCCTGCTTGGCTGAGAAGATTTTGGCATAAATACAACGCCCTCAGCCCAATTATACTTCGCCTTATTTTGCCAGCGATCCGAGCCGTAAATAGGGCTTCAAGGTCTTCCAGCCACCGGGGAACTTCTTTTTAGCCTCATCCTCGGGCATGGATGCCGGGACGACAACGTCTTCCCCAGGTTTCCAATTCACCGGCGTCGACACGCCCATCTTACTGGTGAGCTGTATCGAATCCAGCGCCCGCAGAATCTCGTCGAAATTGCGTCCGGTGCTCATAGGATAGGACAGCATCAGCTTGATCTTTTTGTCCGGCCCGACGATATACACGGTGCGAACGGTCGCATTGTTGGCAGGCGTGCGGCCTTCGGAGGTCTCACCGGCATCGGCGGGCAGCATGTCGTACAGCTTGGCGATCTTCAACTGCGGGTCGCCGATCATCGGATAGTTCACCTTGTGGCCCTGTGTTTCTTCGATGTCCACCGCCCACTTGCCGTGGCTGTCGACAGGGTCGACGCTCAAGCCGATAATCTTTGTGTTGCGCTTTTTGAAGTCAGGCTCGAGCCCCGCCATGTAGCCCAGCTCGGTGGTGCACACGGGGGTGAAATCCTTGGGGTGCGAAAACAGAATCGCCCAGCCGTCCCCAATCCATTCGTGAAACTTGATCGGGCCTTGCGTGGTTTCGGCCGTGAAATCGGGAGCAACGTCGTTAATCCGTAAGGACATGGATCACCTTTCTTTTTATGCCAGATCGAACTTTTCGTGGTGCAACTGCGTGTCGCTCTTGATCAGCACCGGACGCCGCAGCACCTCTTCGAGTTCTTCCAGATACTTGTTTTGATGCGATTTCAGCACTTTAGCTACATCCGCGTGAACGCGCAGGACAACTTCTTTGCCTTCCACGCTCGATGCCATTTTACGCGCCTCCGCCAGGATCTCGCTGACCACCGTCTGGACGCTCTTGATGTAGCCGGCGCCGTCGCAATGGGGGCACGGCGAGCACAGCGTGCGCTCGAGTGATTGCTTTACGCGTTTGCGGGTGATAGCAACCAGGCCGAAATCGTTGAACTGGAGAATCTTGTACGGAGCGCGGTCGGCGCGCATGGCCTCTTCGAGCACCTGCATCACCTTCGTGCGGTTCTTGCGCTCGTCCATGTCGATGAAGTCGATAACGATGATGCCGCCCAAGTCGCGCAGGCGGACCTGCCGGACGATTTCCTTGATCGCCTCGGTGTTGGTCTTGACGATGGTGTCTTCCAGGCGATTGGATTTGCCGACGAACTTGCCGGTGTTGACGTCGATGGCCACCAGCGCTTCAGTCTGGTTAATCACGATGTAGCCGCCGGATTTAAGCCATACCTTGGGACGGAGGGCTTTTTCGAGCTCATTGGTCACGCCGAAGGCGTCGAAGATGGGCGCTTCGCGCGTGTACATCTTCACCTTGCCCACCAGGGCGGGCTGAAAGCGCTCCACGAAGCGCAGGACGCTTTCGTAGGCGTCTTCATTGTCGATCCAGATAGCCTTAAAGCTATCGCCGAGCTGGTCGCGCAGAATCCGCTGCACGATATCGAGATCGTGATGGAGCAGTGCCGGGGCGGGTTTCTTGTCGGCCTTGTTGCGAATGTCCTGCCAGAGGTTGTAGAGAAACTCCATGTCCCCGGCGATTTCGTCCTCGGTGCGGCCTTCGGCCGCGGTGCGGGTGATGAAGCCACCCACTGGTCCGGGTCGCTTGCCTTGCAGAATACGTTTCAGCCGGAAGCGCTCTTCATCGCTGGCGATCTTGCGCGAAACGCCCATGTGTTCGAGCGTCGGCATGTAGACTACGAAGCGTCCGGGCAGGGCGATATGCGAGGTGATGCGCGCCCCTTTCTGACCCAGAGGCTCCTTGGCGATCTGGACAATGATCTCCTGGCCTTCCTTCAAAAGGTCGGCGATGGAAATCTGCTGTACTTGCGCGGACAGAACGCGCTCGCGGCCATGGGGCCGGTCGCCTTCAGAGCGCGGTCCGCGCGGCTCCCGGGATTCTGGACCGCGCGTGGCTGGATCCGTGGCGCCGTGCTCGCGCGGGCCCCGATTGTCAGGTCGATTGTCTCCACCCCGGCCGCCGCGGCGGCGATTGCGGCGCGAAACCCGATGCGGGAGGCGTCCGCCCCGTTCGCGAACTTGCGCGGTGCCGCTGGCCGTCTCGGTCGCGGTTGCATCGGCGGCGGCAAGCGAACCCTCCACCTCCGGACCTTCTTCGGCTCCGGCATCGCCCAATTCAATCTCGGTTTCCGCTTCGCCGGTTTCATCTTCCTCGGCGATCGCTTCGCCCAGGATCATGGCCTGGATATCCAGATCCTCATCCTCATCCAGCATGGGCGCGGTGATCGGGCCGGACTGAGCCGCGTCTTCCAGATCTTCCGCTTCCTGCAGGCTGACAACTTCTTCCACCATCGGCGGCAAGGGCGGCGGCGTTTGAACGTGCCGGTCGGACTCTGGTCCGACCGAGGCAAGCGATCCATCCGGCGCGGAATGCGCGGGAGCGTCGGGCAGGGCATTCTCGGGCGGATAGTGAATTGGTTCCTCGAAGACGGTCTGCTCGATCTGGACGTCCAGTTCGACTTCGTCCAATTCTTCTGGGGTCGGAAGCGGCGGCGGGATGGAAGCCGGCCTCGCGGGTTCGTTTTCGCGTGCGACAGGCGGAGCGCCGCGATATTTAGCCAGGGATTCGCCCGGCAGAACTAACGGAATTACACCCGGAGTTTCGGCGGCTGGCTGGGCGGTTAGCAGGGGCTTGGTGTCGGCCGCAGTCTCGGCGCTCGAGTGGGCAATGGGGGCAGCCGCGGGGGTCACCTCGGCGTATTTCGACTCGGGGAATCCCCGTCCGCGATTGCGGCGACGACGCGAACGGCGTCCCCGGCGGTCGCGATCCTCCGCGCGTTCCGGACCCCGGTCAGCGGGCCTTTCCTGGCTCCGTTCGGGCGCTCCCGCCGCTGTGTGGGCGACCTCCGCAGGTACCGTCGCCGAATCCGGAGCTTCTTCTCCGCCGGGCGGAGCCGAAACTGGGGCCGGCGGCTCCTGGGCCGGACGCACAGCAGGGGGGCGGCGCTCCCGATCCCGATCGCGTTCCCGCGAAACCGGAGCACGTTCGTCCCCGGTCACACGATCGATATCTTCATGTTCCTCTTCGAGGAAATCCGATACGTACAGGAACGTATCGCGCTCCAGGCCCAGATCGACAAAAGCCGACTGCATGCCCGGCAGCACGCGCGTGACACGGCCCTTGTGGATACTCCCGGCCAGCGAATACTCATTGGTCCGCTGGAAGTAAACCTCCACTAACTGGTCGTCTTCGATCAGCGCCACTCTGGTTTCGTGCCGATTGGACGAAATCACCAGTTCCTTGCTCATCCTTAGCCTCCCTCCCGCGGCAAACGCGGGGTGCTACGGGACTCAGGCTTTGGGTGGGAGAGTACTCAGGCGGTTCGGGTATGCGGCTGTCTCGTAACACGGAAGTGGAGTTCGAACTCGAACACTCCCGACTCAACCAGCCCAAGCAAAGCCGCCAAGGAAAGGGGCTACTGGAACGACCCCGTCGCTCTTCCCTGAAAGCTCTAAAAATCTTCTACCGAAATTCGCCTTCGTCCCCACGCCCATACTGCACGCGAGTCCGCACGTTAATCTAATTGCGCACAACGCTAGGCTGTGCGCTCAAGTCGAAAACCGCTGGAGCCGGACATTGTTCACCAGACCCAGCATCATGAATATCGAAAACAGATTCGAGCCGCCATAACTCATCAGCGGCAAGGGAATCCCCGTCACCGGCATATTGCCAACTACCATGCCCACATTGACCAGCACATGGAACAACAACATGGTCGCCACGCCCATGCAGATATACATGCCCGCCCGGTCTGGAGCCATTTGGGCATTTTGGACGATCTGCATCAGCAACAAAAAATATAGCCCGAGCACTGCCACTACTACTACGAACCCGTGTTCCTCGGCAAAAGCCGAGAAAATGAAATCGGTGTGTGGAACCGGCAGGAATCGAAGCTGGGTTTGCGTGCCGTGCGTGACGCCGCGTCCCCACATCCCACCATCCCCAACCGCGATCTTGGACTGGATCACCTGATAACCGTTGCCGCGAGGATCCTGGGAAGGATCGACGAACGAGGTCAGCCGTGCTTTCTGATAGTCCTGCAGAAAGGGATACGCTACCGTTACCGCCAACCCGCATGCCACGGCGACCGCCGCCAGATATTGCCATCGAATACCCGCCAGCAGAATCCCGACGCCCATCACCGGAAGGTACGTGAGCGACGTCCCCAAATCCGGCTGCTTCATCACCAGCGCCGTCGGAATTCCGACTAACACTCCTAGTTTCAATAAATCACGCAGCCCTAGCTCGTCTCGCTTGAGATCTGAGAGGTAACGTGCTACCAGCAATATTATCACCAGTTTAACGAATTCGGAGATCTGAAAGTTAAAGCCGGTTCCCGGAATGGTGATCCAGCGGCGCGAGCCGAATACCAGCTTCCCGAAACCGAAGGTGGCCAGCAGCGCTACGATGGCAACACCGTAAAGGATGGGAACTCGCCGCAGCAGCGTGTGGTAGTCGATGGACGAGGTCACCCACATGATCCCGATCCCCACCAACACCCAGACCGCCTGCTTCCACCAGGCGTCAGACCATTTGGTGTCGTGGGTTGCGGAATAGATTTGCAGGACGCCCAACGAGCAGATGATGAGCGTGATGACCAGCAGTGACCAGTCCAGGTCGCGGAAAGATCGGTAACGGGACATCCTTGAAGCTCCAGTGTACCGCCGCTTACCGCGGTTTTGCCCGGAAGGGGTGGTTTAGGGAACCTGGTTTTCGGCCGTCATGGATACGATTACGGGACGGTTGTTGAACTGCCGGGCGATGTAGGGGCTGATCAAGTTGATGGGATAGTTCGAGATGGTCACCATGATGCGAGCCTCCGGCGTATTCGCGCTGAGATCCTGAACATCCACCATAGCGGTTGTCATGCCCGGAAGGACCGGCAGGGGCGATCCGGTGGGAGCCGACTGGTTATATAACGCCACGTTCTTGATACCCGCGGAGTCGGTAGGATGGATCGCGCCATAGCGCGCGGCGGCCCGCGCCCGCTCTACCAGCGACTGGTGGAAATACAGCACTTGACCGAAGTCCAGAATGCCGATGAGCATGGTCAAAAAGACCAGAAGGAGCAGAGCGGTCTCGAGCATCGTCGAACCGCGTTCAGATCTGGTGTGTCGTCTTGCTTGTTGGGTTTTCATGGGCAACTCGAGCCACTGGAGCAATACTTCCCGAAGTAAGGCACCTTGTAAGATGGCTTCCCGGAGAGGGTAAAGGTTTTAAAGACAGCGTCAATTGTATAGCTGCCGATACTGACGGTGCAGTCGGTGGGAACGTTCCCCGAATCCCAGGAAATGTTCACGTCGTTCACCATCGCCAAGGTCAGACCGGGAACCACAGGCTGGGCGCCGTTCGCCGGGCTGGTGTTTCCGTAGACCACCATGTTTTTGACCGCGGTGTTAAACGCAGACGGAAGGGACTTGTCCCCGGAGTT
>Ga0105241_10001325_pt1 | contig 18804 bp, 22 predicted proteins | sample KBSC64metaG_FD_80422 | JGI IMG/M metagenome (GOLD analysis project Ga0105241, IMG submission 80422) | Corn rhizosphere microbial communities from Kellogg Biological Station, Michigan, USA - KBS C6-4 metaG | ecosystem: Host-associated > Plants > Roots > Rhizosphere > Soil | place: Michigan, USA... | reverse complement strand
TCTTCACCGGGCTGGAGTCCTGCGGCGAGCACAAGTTCTGGTGCGGTCCAAGGTAAGGCTTCACGGGAAGAATATGCACACCCTCACTGCTTAAGTTCTGTTACAGCCTCTAGGAAAGATTGATTTTACCATCTCATCGACGGTCTCTCCGGAGTCCCGCGACCTCACCAGAACAACGAACGAAGGGCTGGGTCCGAAGCGACAAAGTCTTCCCCACAAATTGCGTTTGCGCGCACGCGCAATTCAGGACACTGGGCACTTCGGGACTGAAGATGAAGAAGTGGATTGCAGGAAAAACTTCTAACTGCTCCAGCAACAGATCTCGCCGCCAAAATGCCGCTCCATTGGGTCCTCAAACAGTCTACCGGACCGGATTGGGTGGAGAGTTCGTAGGGCAGAATCTCTCTGCCCTGCGAACCAGATTGCCTGAAATGCGCGAAAGCACGTTTCTTAGACGCGGAACCGGCCAACATGACATCCTCAGAGTCAGATTCGTTGAGGAGAAAATGGTGGAAACCGCAGGTACGGTTTTCGATTTCGAAGCCGAGACGTTGGAAGGCTCACCGAAAAGGCTGGACGAGTATCGGGGTAAGGTCCTGCTTATCGTTAACACCGCAAGCCAGTGTGGGTTCACGCCACAGTACGCGGGGCTCGAGAAGCTCTATCGCACCTATAAGGATCGCGGCCTGGTCGTCCTGGGCTTCCCGTGCAACCAGTTCGGAGCCCAGGAGCCGGACACCGCAGCCGTCATCGGCGCCTTCTGCCAGAAAAACTACGGCGTGAGTTTCCCCTTGTTCGCCAAAATCGACGTAAACGGGACCCAGGCTCACCCTCTCTATCGCTATCTGAAGAAGGAGAAACCCGGACTCCTGGGTCCGCTCGGTGGCGGCGCCATCAAATGGAACTTCACCAAGTTCCTCGTCAGCCGCCAGGGACGCGTTGTGGCCCGCTACGCACCCAATACGAAACCGGAAAATCTGGCTGCCGATATTGAAAAGCTGCTGAGCGCGAAGGAGAACTGACCGATGCGCAAAAACCTGCCCATGATCCTCGTCCGCGTAATTGTGGGCATCGTGTTCCTGACCGAGGGAATTCTGAAGTTCCTGCGCCCAGCCGAACTAGGCGTTGGCCGCTTTGCGCACCTCGGCCTGCCCTGGCCGCACCTGCTGGCCCCGTTCGTCGGAGCCGTCGAGATTGCCGCTGGCGGAGCGCTTATCCTCAACTTTTTCGCGGGTGACGCTGCACTGCTGCTGCTCTTCGTCATCCTCACCGCAATCGCAACCACCAAGGTCCCGATCCTGCTCGGCCATCATCTCGGTCCCTTTGGTCCTCCGAAACTCGACCGCTATGGAATCCTCTCCTTCATCCACGAAGCGAGAACAGATTTGGCTATGCTCTTCGGCCTCGTGGCCATCCTGCTCGACAGTGGAATGCGCATCAGCCTGCGTGGCCGATAGGACCCTCTCCGCCGGGACGGCATCTAAGCAGGAACCGGAAGACGAAAGGCGGACTCACCATGCCAAGCAATCTCACCCGGGCGCCATTTCCAATCACGGCGGCTACGCTGCTGCTTGCGCTCAGCCTTGCCGGGTGCAAAGGCTTCTGGGATCCGCCGGTCGGCACTGGCAGGAGCACAGGTACGACCCCGACCACCACAACTCTGACGACATCGGGATCCCCGGTTGCGGCCGGAGCAAGCTTGACCCTCACTGCGACTGTTGCCCCCGCTGCGGCAACCGGCGCTGTCACTTTCTCCTCCGGCACTGCCACCCTGGGTACCGGTACCCTTACGTCCAGTTCGGCCAGTTTCACCGCCACGTTTTCGACTGCCGGAACAGAATCTCTCACCGCTACATATGGCGGAGACAGTACCTACGCATCGAGCACTTCGAGCGCCGTCGCCATCACGGTCACGTCCGCGTCTCAGGCGGCACTGGGCAGAGCCTTCAATGCCGCGAGCGCGAAGCGCGACATGAATCTGGTTCTTGCTCCCGACACTCCGTGGACAGCTCCCGCCACCGTTCATCTTCACAATCTGGCCCGTGTCGTTGCCGACGGATCGTTGATTGTCAATCTGAATGCTGACCATTGCGTGCTCTACTCCGGCACCGTGTTCATGGCCGACGGTTCAAGAACAAGGACGGGAGTCTATGACCTTCAAGGCGGAGGATACCTCGCTCCGGAACTGAAGGGAGCAGAACTCGGCTGCGAGTGATATTTCTCAGCCCTTCCCGCGAGCACAGCCGAAAGGATGCAGGCTCATGGATCGCGCACCAGGATGCACTCACATACAACTGTCTCGAGGGATCGGGCAGCGTCGCTTAGTTCGGCGTTGGCCTCTCGATATGCTCAATCACCAATATCTTCTCAAGAGCTTTGGCAGAAACCAGCTTCAATCCAAGTTGCTCCTCAAGTGCCGTAAGAAGGGAAGGGCCGGAATCGATCTCTGCCGGGCGGCTGTCAGGAGACCACTTGAGATCAAAATCGAATTTCCTGTCGCCCAGAGCGGTTTTGTCTTCGATGATTCGGCCGTCCGCAGGAATGGCATGGATGAAGTTCCTTATCTGTATGGCACGACCGCTGACAGAACCATTGCTCACGCGTTCTGAAGATTGCTCCTTCGGAGTCGACTCCTTCATCTTCAAGCCGCCCTTTGCGATCACGAGGTTATAAACCGACAGAGTCTTCGACTTGAAGTGAACCTTGAGTTTGCACCTTTCAGCCAACATCGCTTGCATCATGGCGTCCTGCTGCTTCCATCGCTCCTTGCTCGAAATGTTCCTCCATCTCTCTGCAGTTTCAGCGTCAACTCTGGTCTCGATATCGTACCGGTCCGACTTCGCCCAGGCGGGCATCCCGATCACCTGGGAATCGTTGATTACACCGGACGTGCCTTTGATGAGTATTTCCAGGGTGGTGTCTTCGAAGTGCTCTCCGTCAGGTAATTGGGGTATGCCTCCTGACCCTTCCGCGTGGTGAGGTTTGATCGAAACTACTTCGAACACATTTGGCTTTGTATCAGGTGCTGCGGTGGTCTGGCCCTGTGCGCCGAATGCGAAAGGCAATCCGGCAAACAGCAGGCAAATCGGTATTCGAGAGTTGATCATTCCATTCCCAAAGGCTCGGTCTTAGAGCATCGACACAACCCAGCAAGTCTACGCCGAGGGGCCTGCCGAGACCCCTCCTCAGGAGAGAATCGCTGGCTTATTCGCATCTTCCGAAGTATCCTGCAACCGCTTTCTCCGTCACCCTGTCCTAACGCTGAGGTGAGAAATGAGTGTGACAACCATTGGCGATGGACTGGTAGCACTGGCGCTGTCCGGAGGGATCGTGAGCTATCTGTTCATTAAGCATGCAAGCCGGCAAAAAAGGATGGAGATCATTCATCAGGAGCGGATGGCTGCGCTCGAAAAGGGCATACCACTGCCGGAATTCCCACTGGACCTTATGGAGGAAAAGCCAAATCCTCCTGAATATCCAGTCCTTCCCATTCTCGGGATCATCCTCTCGACCTTATCGATCGGAACGATGATCGTGCTCTTCTTGACCATGCCCTCGGACGCCCACGTTTGGTGGATATCTCCTCTCCCCTTCGTGTTCATGGGAATCGGTCTCATCATCTTCCATATCCTCGGAACGGTCAGGCGCTAGTTCCCGTGGACGACGACGCCCAACTAGTTGCTCGTGCTCAAGGCGGCGACCAGCAAGCCTTTGCGGAACTGGTTCGCCGTTACCGTGACCGGGTATTTCGCCTCGCCGTTTCGATTCTCGGCAGGGAGTTCGTTCCCGAAGCTGAGGATGTTACGCAAGAGGTGTTTCTGAAGATCCACCATTCGTTGCAGGCGTTTCGCGGCGAGTCGCAGTTCAGCTCCTGGATCTACCGCATCACTTTCAACCACGCCGTCAACGTAAAAGAGCGGGCTCGCTTTCAGAAACCACACGTGGACGAGACTGCACTTGGCCGGATTGCGACATCGAGACCTGGACCAGAAAGGCAGATGGAAGCAGCTCAGCGCGACAAGGTGCTGGAAGAGTGCATCGAGACACTCCCGGAGCTGTACCAGTCGGCTTTGCGTCAGTACTACTGGTTGGGAACCGGGGTCGCAGAGATCGCCGAGTTGCTCGGCGTCCCAGAAAACACAGTCAAATCCTATCTTCATCGCGCGCGCAAACTGCTTCATGGAATGCTCAATGAAAGGGGACTCTCCAGTGACTGAAATGGAACCTCACGACGCCGAAATGGATCGCTTGCTGCTCCGATCACTGAGAGCTCCGGTCCCGTCTCTCCCATCGAACTTCGACCGGCGATTTCTGCGATCAGCCAACCGCGACTCCGAATTGATCAAACGATATCGCTGGATGTTGTTCGCGGCTTATGCTGTCGTCTCTGCCCTGACGTCTCTGGTAATCATGCATGGCGCAGGCCTCGATTGGTTGCCGATCATTGGCATCCTCGCACCGGTCACTCTAGCCTCAGCCGCATTCTCCCTATGGAAAACCAGGCGAGCGAGCGTTCAATCTTCTGAAGCTTGATCACGACCAAGAATCTGACCAAAGCTTCCGGGTTACCTCTCAGCCTGCTTGCTTCAATTATTCCGGTCCACTGCCGAATAACCGGAGCGTTTCGGATTCCGGGGAGTGTCGTTGGAGCGTTCGCTCTGACTCAACCGTTGAATCGATATGCGCTGATCTGCGCTCCCATGGGCTCATCGGTGAAGATGCGCGCTCCGGGGCTATCACCGCCTGCTCCCGACGCCACCATTAACGGGAGAAGGTGCTCTTCACGCGGATGCGCGTAGACCGCAAACGGAGCGCTGCGCCACTTCTCCAGCAGTGCATTACGATGGCTGCCTCGCGATTCCACAGCACTCGTGAGCCACGCGTCAAATGCCCGCGAACGCTCCGTTGTTTGCTGTTGGAAGTAGCCTCTCAGGTTGTGAAAGCTCATCCCGCTGGCGATGATCAGCACTCCCTCATCACGCAACGGCGCGAGTGCGCGACCCGCCGCGATGTGCAGCCTGGGATCCAGCGAGAGGTCCAGCGAAAGAGGTACCACTGGAATCTCTGCGTTGGGGAACGCCACTTTAAGGGGCACAAACACGCCGTGATCGTAGCCACGCTTGGTATCGGTTGTAGAAGGAAGTCCTGCGCTCTGCAAAACACCGCTGACCTTTGCTGCCAGAGCCGAATCGCCGGGAGCAGGCCAGGTCAGCTCATACGTATGAGCGGGAAATCCTGAATAGTCGAAGATAAGTTCCGGCTTCGCGGCAGCACCCGCCGTGAACGCCGGCTCTTCCCAGTGACCGCTGATCACCAGGATCGCTTTCGGCTGTTCCGGGAGCGATCCGGCTAATGATTCCAGAAAGTGCCGAGTGCGCTCCCATGTATCCGCTGGCCCCCAGGTCCAGTCCATGAAAAAACACGGACCCCCGCCGTGAGGAAGAAAGATCACTGGTTGGCGAGGGATGGTGCTGGTCATCGGGTACTCCGTCACTTCTATATGTAATTGTTCCAACAACTATTGGATGGCTCGAAAGGCGGAGCGATTCATAATCTGCATTCCCATAAGGAGCAGCCGACGATACCGGCAGAATCTTGTTTCTACTCGATCGCGAACACCGCGTAAACCGTTGCTTCGCGGCTCACCTGGTGCGGCTCGATGGCGAGCGGCTGAGGCGCCGCTTCCGCAGTCTTCATTGCGTACGCCCGCATCGGAACGGGGAACTGCGGTACAGCCATCTGGTTGCTGACATAGACAAGCGACCCAAGCCTCACGCCCATGCCTTTGGCCAGCACCTCGGCGTTCGCCTTCGCACGTGCCGCAGCCTTGTCCAGAGCCTGGGATTCCAGTGCTTTTTCGTCTTTCACGGTCCACTCGATCTGGCCGCTGCTGGTTGCTCCCGCGTTGATGGCCGCATCCAGAATCTCAGCTGCGCGCTCTGGAGCTACCTTGACGGTCCAGTCCTGGTGAAGCGTGTACTTGCGCAGTTTAGTTGTCCAGTCGCGATCGAGATATTGCGACTCGCTGCGGATAGCGCTCTCTGCCACTCCTGCCTGCTTCAGTGCAGCGATGATCGCATTTGATGCGCGACTTCCTTCGGCGTAGGCGCTCTTGGCTTCCTGCGGTTGAGTGACGAATCCAATGTGCAGGATAGCCTGATCGGGCTCGACGGAGACGTTGTCCGTTGCTGAGACAGTGAGCGTGCGATTGCTGCTATCCACCTTAAGCTCCGGTTGCGGAATCTGCTGCGCTGTTGCCGTTAAGGCTGCTGCCAAAAATGTCAGGACGATTATGCCAGGCTTGCTGTTCATGGACTGCTCCTTCACGCAAAGCAATAAGAGCGGCAGTTCAAGCCGCCCGTAATAAGGAACGGATGAGCACTACTTTCTTGCGTGCTTCATCCCGAATTGCCGAAGCTTGGCCAGAGTTGCCGCTGCTTGACCCGAGTCGATCGTCTCGGCACCCATGGAAACTCCTTCTTGAAGGCCCTCAGCGATGCCCGCAGCAACAAGGGTCGCTGCGGCGTTCAACAGGACAATGTCGCGACGTGCTCCCTTGACTCCGGTAAGGACGTCATAAAGCAGCGCCTTGTTCATGGCAATGTCGCCGCCGACAAAGTCTTCGAGCTTGGCGCGAGGCAAACCTGCCATCTCCGGTGTCACGCGAGCGGCTTTGAGATGAGGTTCTGTTTCCCCTTCGATCTCGACGATGCGGGCGACCACAGATTCTCCAGTGGTCGTCAATTCATCAATCCCATCGGTTCCATGAACCACAAATGCGCGCCTTGACCCAAGCGCCTGAAGGGTGCGACCAACCAGGAGAACGCGGCTTGGTGCCAGGACCCCGACGACCTGTATGCGGGCGTCTGCGGGATTGGTCAGCGGTCCGCATAGATTGAAAATCGTTCGGAATCCCAGTGCTCGGCGCAGCGGATTCATCGCCTTCATCGCCGGATGATAGAGCGGCGCAAACAGGAACACAAAGCCCGTCTCGCGCAGGCATTCGACCGCGAGTTCAGGGGAAAGATCGATCGGCACGCCCAGTGCTTCCAGAACATCGGCAGCTCCGCATTGCGATGTCACTGCCCGGTTTCCATGTTTGGCGACCTTGGCGCCTGCCGCTGCAGCAACCAGCGCGGCTCCGCACGAGATGTTAAACGTGAGCGGACCACCGCCGCCGGTTCCTACGCAATCAACCAACTCGGCACGTTCTTCATCTGTCAGCGGAACGGGGACGCACTGCTCCCTCATCACATCGACAAAGCCAGCGAGTTCAGAGGCTTGTTCACCGCGCGTCGCGAAAACTGTAAGCATCGCTGCGGTCTCCACTTCCGGAACTCCGCCTGCGAGAACCTGGCGCAAAACATCACTCGCCTGCTCGCGGGTGAGTTGTGCGCCATCCTCTGCGAGGGCCTTCAACAGGGTTTTCAGTGATTCCATATCTCTAGCTATGGTAACTGCGAGACGGACTCTGAATTCCGAACCAGCGGTCTCCGAACCCCACGGTGTTTTGCCATTCCAGGTCGGGAGCAGGTTGAGAAGTACCAACCTTGCCCTTTAATCGCCGGGAACAAGAACCTGTTCAGAACGCGGCAAGCAGGATTACTGATTGACCGCTACATCGCTGGAAACCGAAGCGGTCAGCATCATTCCCGGTTCGATCTTTGCTTCATTGCCAGGTGGCAGTGGTCCCGCCACATGGACAAAGCTCGCGTCAGAGACGTGATTAATCTGTGAGCCGATGTCCGGCGCAACCAGGGTGTATATGCCATCAAGCGGAATCGTCATCCCCTTCGCGGGAAGCGCGGCCAGACGGAACACAATTTTGCCGGACCTTCCATTTTGTCCCGCAGGTTTGACTGATGTAACAATTGCGTCCACTGACATACCGCGGCGCGCAATCAGGTTGCCGTTCACAATCAGATTCTGGTCGAGCAGCACATAAAAATGGTCGCCTACATTCGCGGTTTCAGAAGTAAGCCGATTCCCGGTCTGCAATCGGATCTGCGTGCCTTTCGGCACGGTCGTGCCGCTGATCGCTTCATCAGCGGGTAATGGCGTCGGCGCACCGCTCAGCGTGTAATTGCCCGCTACGATCGGACTAGGCGCCTTCCCGGGCTCAACTGCAAACGCCTGTATTTGTGTACTTCCAAAGATCGGAATCGGAGTCTCATATTTGCTGGAAGATTCCGTTGGCGTCCATCCATCGGCCGTATAGTAGATCACTGCGTTCGGGCTCGGACTGGAAAGAATCACCATCGTTCCTGGGGCGACTTCTTTTGGCCCGGGAAGAAAGATCGGTGGCTTGGCGCAATGACAGTCGGCTTGTCCCCGATAAGCGTCATTCACCACCTGCACCCCTCCCTGCTGGGGCAGCCCGGAACGGGACAAGGGCGATGTCGGAACTGAGGTTGCTGCACCAGTACTGTGCAGCGCAGGCTGGCTCACCTGGATCGATTCTCCGAATGCTTGACCAGCCGCTGTGCGTGCAAGGGCGATGGCACAACACACGACGAGAGGAATGGCTTTCATACGCCCTCCGCTTGAGGAATATCCCTCTCAGAACAGCAGAGTCAGCACCAGGAATGCAAGCCTAAACTGCTTTCGTTACATTACCGGAAGGACGAATTCGTCACTTGGCTTGACGCTCTTCGTCAGAGCATCCGCTACTCCCTTGATGACTCCGCAGTTCGACATGAACCGGACAAGCGGCCCGCTGAGACTGCCTGGCGCTGAATTCGTTCCAACCAGGGGCAGCTCCCCTCCCGGAATGTCAACTGAAACGCTCTGCAAGGGCCCGCTCCCCTGTGCCTCGAGTAGCAACGTGGCAAGCTTCCGTGCCACTGGCAAATCGAAGCTCTCAGCAACGAACACCAGCTTCCCCTTCTGGCGAATGACTACGGGGCCTTCATTCGTGGTCCAGATCTTTTCAGTTGTACCCTCAGGCAGGCTCGCGTCTTTTCCCACGGTCGTGTCGGCCTTCAGGCCTGAATATTTGCGGCCCAGTTCTTCGGCATAAAGGCTGGCAAAAGCATCAGCAGATTTCGAGTTCCTCCAGGCTGAAAGATAAAAGAACGAGATTGATTTGGTCGAAGCTTGATCTGCCGCGGTCGAGTTAAGCCTCTGGCCAGCCCAGTAGATCCCCCCATCCCATGCAGGCGTCAGGTCTCGAGCAGCACGTTCTCCGCCAAACAGGTTTGCGAGGATATGCACGTCCAACTCGCCGACCTGTCCGATGTCGTACGGCCGGTACTGCGCGTCAAGCAATGGGTGAATATTGGGCAAAAAGGGAACTGACGGCACGTGCCCCTGCTCGTACTCCCGGGGATTCATGACTTCCCAGGTCGAGGTCGGGGGACGGTCCAGTGCGCCTTTGAAGGCCGCCGCCTGGCCCCTGTCCATCCAGACGTCCTGCTCGAAACTCAGCCCTTCCCGGTAAGGGAACAGCAGCGATTCGGAAAGCAGGAGAGGAGCCCTGGCGAGAACGGGTGAGTCATCGGAGCCGGTCATATTCTGCTTGAAGACGTCTACCACTTCCGGGTCTTTCACCAGGCTCTTCCCCATCGGCTTCAAAATGTTATTCACCATCACGGCCGTGGCCTGCCCCTCGGTAACGGCGTCGCGGGCAGTGTCAATTTCGTCTTTCGCCAGGTGATCACTGTCCTCGTCGGAAGTGTGCGACACGTCGGCCGGGGTCTGGTCGCTCCACTTGTCCAGATTCACGCGCTGATCCTGCAGAGCGTGGGTCAACTCGTGCGCCAGAACCGGCTTTTGTTCGTCGACTGAAACCCAATCGAGCAGATTGACCGTTTTTTCCTTGGGATCGTAGTAAGCGGCGATCTGCTCCTTCAACAAGCTCAGGAGAAATGGCTTTAAATCGAAATCGCGATCGAGGAGCCCAAACTTTTTCAGCACAATCTCGCTGCGCTGCATGCGCTTGGAATCTTCATCATCTTCGAACTTTTCTTTCAGGTATTTCTCCACTGCTGTCCGGGTTGTCAGCTGCCGCTTCACTTCGCTCTTCACTGGAAGACCTGTCTCCTGCGAGGAGAACTGGATGAGCTGGTCTACGAGCCCGAACAATTGCTTGGCCTGTTCTGGGGTAATGTGCGTCTCGGGGGCAGGGGAATCCCCCTTCGGCTTTCCCGGAGCCTGGGCTGCGCTTCCGGATGGCGTCGCACTCTGCGGAACGGGCGATGCCTTCAGCCTCGCAGGTTGAGCGCACAACTCTCCGAAAGGCAGGCAAGCTGCGGCAACAATGGCCAGAATCATCCATCGTAAGTCGTTCCGTTGATACCACTTACTCATTCCTGCTCCTTCAGGTTGCGGGACCGCCGCCCAGCGGGGGCTGGCATCTGATCCCAAGGCTATAATCAGGAGGCGTCAACGCGCGAATCGGTTATCGAATATATCTGCGCGTTCAAGACGGGATGTATCTCCCCTATGAACGAGAATCTTGCTGTCTCCGCAACGCTTACTCCGCTCGCAACTCAGTTGTCCGCCGGCGCTAGCCGAATCCTCTTGATGGATTACTGCGGAGCGATAACTCCCCGTCAGTTGGACGCTCCAACTCTGGAAACAGCGGCTTTGGTACGGGGAGCGGCAGCACATGACTTGGGTTGGATGCGGCGAGTGGAAGCGCGTGGCGAAGACCGACTCCGCTGGTTGAGCGGAATGGTCACAAACACCGTAAAAGATATCCCTGAGAACGGCGGTGCGTGGAATCTGGTGCTTAACTCGCAGGGACGCATCCAGGGCGATCTGACGGTTTGGCGCGACGGTGACGCGCTGGCGCTTACCATTGCCGCGGATCAGTACGAGAAGCTCATGGCCCACCTTGATCGCTTCATCATCATGGATGATGTTGAGCTCTTTGCACATGACGTGACGGCGGAAACTGCCGTCGGGTTAACGGGCCCGAAGGCATCCGAGGTGCTGGGACGCATGGGCCTGCCTGTTCCCTCCGAACCAATGGCCGGTCTGCGTTGTGAGTGGAATGGTTTCGAGCTCACTGTTCGCAGAACCTTCGGGACGCTTGCCCAGCACTTTGAGATCTGGACTCCGGTGCCTGGCCTGATGCTCCTCTGGCGTGCCCTCTCTACCGCAGGAGCAAGCCCGGTTGGTGCCGCGTCGTTCGAGGCATTCCGAGTTACTGAAGGGATTCCGGCATACGGAGCGGATATCGTAGAACGCGATTTGCCGCAGGAGACATCGCAGACACGCGCTTTGCACTTCAATAAGGGATGCTATCTGGGACAGGAAATTGTCGAACGCATCCGGTCCCGGGGCAATGTTCGCCGCCACCTTCGGCAACTCGAACTTGCCGGCCCTCTACCCCTCGCCGGAACCGATGTTCAACTGGACAATACCTCCATTGGCCATATCACCAGCGCCGCCGAGTTATCCCTCCAGTCAGGTATCCGACGCTTCGCACTCGCCATGATCCGCGCCGATGCTGAAGCGAAGAACCAACCACTGAGTTACGGCAACAAAGAAGGAACGGCAACGATTCTGGCGCAGCCTCCTGCGCTGTAAGCGAGCTGCTGACACAGCCTATATCATCGATACTGACGGAAAGTTGGATTATGAGCGACACTCCAAAATTCGAAGTGATTGATCGCCGCAAAATGAAGAAGGAGGAGGAGCAGGATACCCCTTCCCCGCAGCCCTCCGCCGTTCCTGCCCCGGAACAGAAGCCAACGGGACCTCGTCTGGTTCAGAGCGATGCTGCCGAGCCCGATCTCGCCAAGCCCCCCAGATCAGAGGCGCCTGCCGATATGGCCGAAGAGGATCTTGCGGCAGAGATGCCACCTCCTCCCAGCGAGGAGGAAAAGCGGGAGCAGGAGTCAGCCTACGAAGCCTCGGCACAACGCGTGGAAGATCTTCTGCGTGCTCAGAACCCAACGATGGGTGCTCAACCACCCATCAAGTTCGAGCACCTCGTCCAGCAGCTCTATCTATCAGCCCTCATGCAGATGGGAGCTGCAACTCCCGAGGGTCAGCGTCCCCGAGTGGACATTATCGGCGCCCGTCAAAGCATCGATCTTTTGGGAGTCCTGGACGAAAAGACGAAGGGCAACTTGACAGCGAACGAATCGCGCATGCTTGAAACTGTATTGTTCGAGTTGCGTATGACATTTCTCGAACTGAGTAAGATGATCTCGCTCCAGGGCGTGCAGGCGCCGCCTCCTAAACCGGAAAAGCACTAGCCGGTATGGATGGGCGGCTGACATTTCTGGGTACCGGAACGTCCATGGGCGTTCCGACACTGGGTTGTTCATGCGCGGTCTGCACATCGTCCGATCCTCACGACCGTAGGCTAAGACCGTCGATCCTGCTCCAGTGGCATTACGATGGGCGCGAACGCGCGGTTCTGATAGATACAGGCCCCGACTTTCGCGAACAGGCGCTTCGAAACAGACTCACACGCGTCGACGCTGTCTTCTATACGCACGGTCACGCTGACCACATCTTCGGCCTGGATGACCTCCGACCCCTCAGCTTCACTGTCTCTCGCGAGGGCGGCCGCATCCCTCTTTACGCTTCGCCGGAAACGGAAGACACTCTTCGGCGGGTTTATGACTATACTTTTTCGCCGAATGCGACATACCCGAACCGTCCACGCGTGCAGATCGAGCCGCTTAGCGACTCAACATGCGCCTTTGGCGTAGAGTTTCGTCGGGTTCCTGTCCTTCATGGCCATCAGCAGATCAGCGGCTTTCGTTTTGGACATACCGCCTATCTCACCGACGTGAGCGACATACCGGAAGAGAGTTTTGCGCACCTGCAAGGCCTCGAAAACGTTGTGCTCTCGGCCTTGCGTCACAAACCGCATCCGAGCCACGCCACCGTCGAACAGGCAGTTGGCTGGGCCCGGCGCATCGGCGCGAAACGAACGTGGCTTACGCACATCGCTCACGAACTCGGCCACGAAACGACCAATGCCGCCCTGCCCGGGAATATCCGCCTTGCATACGATCAGATGAGCTTTCCCATCGACCTCGGGGAAGGATGCGCATGACTGAGAGGATGATCGCCACCATCCCCGTCTACCGTTCGTTGACCGAGATCCCTGTCGATTTTGGCCCATCAATCGCGGCGATCGGCAATTTCGACGGTGTACATCGTGGGCATCAGCAGATTCTGCGATCTGCCGCCTGTGAAGCCAGCGAACGCAAGATGCGTTCCATCGCCATCACCTTCGATCCTCATCCAGCTAAAGTTCTCTATCCGAAAGACGCACCCAAGCTGCTCACATTCCTTCCGCAGAGAGTTGAACTAATGGCGGCTACTGGGGTCGACGCAATTCTGGTACTGCCGTTCAATGAGGAACTCTCGAGGGTCACTGGTCGCGATTTTGTACGTGACATCCTGGTGGGCCGTTTGGGAATCCGTGGGATCCACGAAGGCGCGAATTTCCGCTTTGGACATGGCGCGAAAGCTGGAGTCGACGAGCTTCGAGCCTTCGGTGAGGAGTTCGGCTTTCACGTTCACGTGCACAGAGCTGTCCGCGTTCACAACGTCGAAGTGTCCAGCTCAGCCGTACGTAGCGCAATCGCTTCCGGCGATGTCCGCCGCGCTCGCTGGATGCTTGGCCGCGCCTTTGGCGTGCATTCCAATCCCGCAAAGGGCCGTGGCGTCGGCACGAAGCTGCTTGTCCCCACGGTCAATCTCGCCGCCTACGATGGCCTGCTCCCGGGATTCGGTGTCTACGTAACGCAGTTGACCATCGGCGAGCATTGCTTCCGAGCTGTGACTAACCTCGGAAACCGCCCCACCTTCGAGGGCGTGGGATTTGGAGTGGAAACACACATTCTCAATTTCGAGCCTGTCGATCTGTCCGACGACACGCCACTCTATCTGGAATTTCTTTTCCGGTTACGTGGAGAGATGAAGTGGCCTTCGACTGAAGCTCTGAGGGCGCAGATCCTCAAGGATGTGTCTCGTGCCGAGCGCTACTTCCGTTTGACACAAATTCAACAGAAGGCATGAACTCAACTCGTTGCTCAGAAGTGGACTCGAGAGCGTTCTAACGACCCTCCCTTCATTCTCCTTTACGAACTACCTTGGAAAGAGATTGCAGGCATGCAATCACACGGACTAAGATCATTGCGCTCGTTTCCCGGGCGAATCAGCAGGAGCGAATCTGCTCAAGAGCACACAAAAAATCAGGAGGTTTTCGATGGTTCATACCCATTCCGCGGGGCGGATCCCTGGATAAGGATTTGCCCGCTTCGGCTGTCATAGGTCACGTCTGGGCAGAGAGCGCTGGCATACAATTTCTGTATGCCATTTCCTGAAATCCGCCTGCGTCGCCTGCGCCGTACGGAGTCGCTCCGCGCTCTCGTTCGCGAGACTACGCTCAATCCCGGCGACCTGATCTACCCTCTCTTCATCTGCCCCGGCGAAGGTGTACGGAATGCTGTCAGCTCCATGCCTGGAGTATTCAATCTCTCCGTCGATGAGGCAGTTCGTGATGCGGAAGAAGCGGCGTCTCTCGGTATCGGCGGCCTTCTCTTGTTCGGGCTTCCCGACAGCAAAGACGAGCAGGCAACCGGCGCCTGGGACGACAATGGCATCGTCCAGCGTGCCCTTCGTGCGCTGAAACAAAGCGCCGCGGCCAGAAAACTCGTCCTCATGGCAGACGTCTGCCTCTGTGAATACACCAGCCACGGCCACTGTGGCGTCGTCGAGCAAAGCGGCGACACCTATGAGATCGACAACGATCCCTCGCTCGAACTCTTGGCCAAAACTGCAGTCAGCCTCGCTCGCGCAGGCGCCGACATCGTCGCCCCGAGCGACATGATGGACGGCCGCGTCGCCGCAATTCGGCGTGCTCTCGATGTCGATGGCAACAGCAATACACCTATTCTCAGCTACGCCTCAAAGTTCGCATCAGCCTTCTACGGCCCATTCCGCGAAGCCGCCGACTCCGCTCCGCAGTTCGGCGATCGCCGCAGCTATCAGATGGATGGAGCCAATCTCCGCGAAGCCCTCCGTGAGATCGAACTGGACCTCGCCGAAGGCGCCGACATGATCCTGATGAAGCCGGCTATGCCATATCTGGATGTAGTGCATGCCGCGCGTGAACGCTTTGGAGTACCCATGGGCGCCTATCAGGTGTCCGGTGAATATTCGATGCTGCAAGCGGCCTTTGAAAAGGGCTGGCTTGAGCGCGACCGCGCGATGCTTGAATCGCTACTCGGCATTCGTCGCGCCGGCGCCGACTTCATCGTCACCTATTTCGCCAAAGCGGCAGCCAGGCTGCTATAGCTGTTCACTCAGGCTCGGATTCGTTCTCACGACCTGAAGGCCTGCCCAGCACTCGTCAGCATGCAATTTCTCAACGTGCAGCTTTCGATTTCTGTACGATGAAGAAACCGGTCTCCTGACGATCTGTTCGGCCGGAGTGATCACGCATGAGCACTCTTGAAATCCTCAGCTTGCTCTTTGCTACCGCTGCCATTTTTGGCTTGTTGAGCGCGCGTTGGCTGCGGGTTCCAATCACCATTGGGACCATGATGCTCACTGTGTTGGTTTCTGCATCGCTCATGCTGGTCTCTTCACGCGTACCTGGGATCCACGTGTGGGCCGCGCGGCTGATGCAGCAGATCGATTTTGAAACACTCATCCTGCACGGCATGCTGCCATTGCTTCTGTTTGCCGGCGCATTTCTTCTCGACCTTGAGCATCTCGCGCGCGAAAAATTCACGGTTTCTCTTCTCTCGATCGCAGGCACCACCATTTGCTTTTTGCTTGTCGCGGTATTGATGCACTGGTTCAGCGCGGGCCGCCTTCCCTGGATCGAGTGCTTCGTCTTCGGGGCCCTTATTTCTCCGACCGACCCCATTGCAGTTCTTGAGATGCTCCGGCGCGTCGGTGTCTCCCGCCGCATTGAAGCGCAGCTCGCCGGTGAGTCGCTCTTTAATGACGGCATTGGTGCCGTTCTCTTTCTCACGATGCTCGAGATCGCTCGGGGCAATGCCCCTACGTTTTCTTCCGTCGCAGGTCTACTTATTGCGAAAGCCGGGGGAGCTGTCATTGTCGGAATCGTTGCCGCCTGGATCGCGTCTCGGCTGATGCGTCTGCTCGACTCCTATCAAATCGACATTCTCTTCACGGTCTCTCTCGCGTTCGGCGGATATGTTCTTGCCGACAGGATGCACCTTTCCGCCCCGCTCGAAGCAGTTGTTGCGGGAATCGCCCTGCGCCGCTTCAATCGCCGCCTCCCTGAAAGCCGAATCGCCCATGAGCAAATTGATCGCTTCTGGGAGGTCATTGACGAAATTCAGAACTGCGTCCTTTTTGTGCTATTGGGACTCGAAGCCATGGCAATCACACTCGACGCGAGTGCGGTTCACGCCGGAGTCAGCGCTATTGGCTCCGTCAACCTCGTTCGGTTCGGGGCGGTTGCGCTCCTGCTCGGAATTGCCCGTCTCTGCCAGCCCGGGCACAAAAGTTCGCTCCTCGTCCTTACCTGGGGCGGACTGCGGGGCGGCCTCTCCATCGCGCTGGCGCTTTCCGTTCCTGAAAACCTCGGTCGAAACTGGATACTCGGGGCGACCTACCTCGTGGTCATCTTCTCGATTGTGATCCAAGGAGGATCGATGGACTGGATTCTCCGCTCTCGCAAAGCTCGCCGAGTCGCTGCCTAGTTCACGGGGATGAAGGCATATAAATCACTTTGCGACCGAAGGCACGTATGCTCTCCTAGCAGCATCTGAAGATGCTCAAATCGCTGGAACATTACTTCGAATTTCATCCTCTCGGCACCAACTGGCGCGCCGAGATCATCGCCGGCGCGACAACGTTTCTCACGATGGCCTACATCGTGCTCGTGAATCCCGCCATCCTCGCATCCGCGGGTGTGCCCATTGCCGCGGCAACGGCTGCCACGTGCCTCTCCGCCGCCTTCGGCTCACTCCTCATGGGAGTTCTGGCGCGCTATCCCATCGCCCTCGCTCCAGGTATGGGCCTCAATGCATATTTCACCTACACGGTTTGTCTCAAGATGCATGTACCGTGGCAGACCGCGCTTGGAGCCGTCTTCATCTCCGGCATCCTTTTTCTGGCGCTTACCGCCGCAGGTGTCCGCCAGATGATCCTCCGCTCGATTCCGCACGAACTCTACGCGGCCGTTGCCAGCGGAATCGGTTTGTTTATTGCCTTCATCGGATTTCGTAACGCCGGGCTCGTCGTTTGGCGATCCTGCTACCTTCGTTAGCCTGGGAAATCTCCGCAATCCCACCACCGCACTCGCACTCTTCGGACTCACACTCACGGTGATCCTTGAGATCAAAAAGATACGCGGTTCCATCCTTATCGGAGTGCTCACCACAACGGCGATCGCATGGGCCTTCGGGCTCGCTCACAGAACAGCTGACGGCGGTGGTCTCAACTCTCTGGCGCAAACGTTTCTCCAACTGAACATCCGGGGCGCCCTCAGCAAGGGCCTCCTTGAGATCATCTTCGTCTTCTTCTTTGTCGATCTGTTCGACAACCTTGGAACCCTCGTAGCCGTGACGAAGCGGGCTGGCCTGATTGCCCCAGATCACTCAATACCGCGCCTCAACCGCATACTGTTTGCCGATGCCACGTCCACCATCTTCGGTTCTCTGACCGGTACTTCGACCGTGACCAGCTACGTTGAGTCCACAGCTGGCGTTGCTGCCGGTGGCCGTTCCGGCGTTACCGCAATCGTCACTGGCCTGCTGTTCATCCTCGCGATGGCTGCAACCCCTGTCGTCGGACTCGTTCCGAGCGCCGCGACCGCCCCGGCCCTGATTCTGGTTGGCTCCCTGATGCTCGCCACCATTACAGAGATTCGCTGGCACGAGCCACTGGTGGCTGTGCCTGCATTTCTTACCCTGATCCTGATCCCGTTTACATACTCCATCGCCAACGGCCTCGGCTTCGGAATCATCGCGTGGGCAGTTTTGCACCTTGCCACGGGGAACTTGCGACGCCAGGACTGGGTCCTGTATATCCTTGCTGCGCTCTTTACACTTCGATTCATTTACATCGGGGCAGGGTAGTCCTGAAGCGACCTTGCATTCACCTGCCACGCCCGCCCGGTTTAATATTCTCAGGGTCGGAAGCGGTGTGGGCATGAGCATGACTCGCGGGCTCAGATTACCGGTTGTTGTGCTTTGCGCGTTGACGCTTTACGCATTTGCTTTTGCGGCTCAGGTGCCCTCGCAACTCGTGACACCAACGCCTCTCCCGGCGGGCTCCACCCTTGTCATCGGTTTCCTTGGCGGGTACGACCGCTGGGATGATGAGCACCGCAGCGTACGCCGGCTCGTTCTCGACCTCCGTCAACATCCCGGCGTCTTTGCAGAATCGATTGCAAATCGTCGACGCCATCTGGCGCTCCAGCTGATCCGTCGCGCTCTCGACTCAAATCAAAATGGAAGACTCGATCCTGAAGAAGTAGGCAACGCTCGCATAATCCTCTTCGGTCAGAGCTGGGGCGGCGCTGCAGCTGTCACCACGGCTCGCGATCTTCAGAGAATCGGAGTTCCCGTCCTTCTTACGATCCAGATCGACAGCGTCGGCCTTCACGATGACCTCATTCCGGCGAACGTCAGGGCAGCTGTCAACTTTTACCAGCACGACCCATTCACTACCATTCACGGCCGTCGTCGGATCCGCGCCGCTGACCCCTCCCGGACCACGATCCTTGGCAACTTCGACTCTTCGTACACCTTCCGCTCCGTCGATGAATCGAATGCATCCAAAGCTCGACAGGTCTTCGGCGGAAGTCACACCAAGATGGAACTCGACCCCGTTGTATGGAACCGC
>Ga0105241_10001321_pt1 | contig 18842 bp, 9 predicted proteins | sample KBSC64metaG_FD_80422 | JGI IMG/M metagenome (GOLD analysis project Ga0105241, IMG submission 80422) | Corn rhizosphere microbial communities from Kellogg Biological Station, Michigan, USA - KBS C6-4 metaG | ecosystem: Host-associated > Plants > Roots > Rhizosphere > Soil | place: Michigan, USA... | reverse complement strand
GGAGATTTTGCTCTCCGTGCCACATTACGATTTCAACTGGCAGCTGCAGTATCGGCTCAAGGATCCAGTACTGATGGAGAAAGGCAGCCGGATGATGGTCACGTTCCACTTTGATAACAGTGCGAACAATCCGGCAAATCCAGACCCCGCGAAGGCCATCCGTTGGGGTGACCGAACCGAAGACGAGATGATGGTCACTTGGACGGAGACACTGGATGCCGCGCCCAACAAAGCAATCACCGCATCGTCTGGAACCAAATAAGAGCGACCAGCCAATGAGTGTCCCGCATGGCTTGCCTTATGCGGGTGGAAGAGGCAGCGGGCTAGCGGTGTCTGGATCTTTCATATTGACAAGGATGCAGTAGTGCGCTGACCGCGGGGCAGCTCGGATAAGTGGCGCATTTAGGCCATTAATCTACATTGAACTAAGCCGCTTTGAGGCGGTTGGGTCATAGAGTGGGTCGCAGATTCCATGCCCCCCTTTCGCAGGCTCATGCAGGAGGAACTGCGGTGTAGACCACGAGGCGGATATTCCTCGCGATCGTCATACACCAGGACCACCTCCGTTAGAAGTGGTCCTGGGAGTATGTTTCCATCCTGGGTCTGCATCTGTCCAAGGAATCGTAATCTGGGGTGCTTGACCAATCGGCCGTTACTGCAAACTTGTCAGCGATCAGTTGTCGACCTCTTCGGCCGCAACTTCGTCGAGCTTCATCGTCCTCACTTCTCGGAAAGTAATCAACTGGCTCGGTTCCACCTCGCCAAACCTTTCCGACCCGAAGCAGCTCACGACGAAGCCATGCCCGAGCATGTCGTTAAGTGGGATCCAGTAACTTACGACTTCAATGTTGGCGTCGCATCAAGATTAGAAGATAACTTTGAGTGCCAGCTGCCCGATTCGCGGATCGCGAGAAGCCCTGAGGGTTCCGAATCCCGCTCCGTTAAGGGCAGCTCCACGCGAACCATCGGTATAGCCGGCGGAACTGGAGCTAAAGGGATTAATAAAGTTTGTGTGGTTGAAGAGATTAAAAAATTCCGCCCGGAACTGGAAATTCAAACGCTCCTTGATCGGAAATGTCTTGTGCACTCCCGCGTCTGTGTTGAACATTCCAGGCCCGCGCAGCGCGCCCTTGGCCAAACTCCCGTAACTGCCTAAAGCTGGGCTTTGGAAAGCTCCGGGTATCAGATAATTCACGCACGGTGCAACGTTGGCGCAGGCTCCCGACTGATAGATATTCGAGCTTACCAGGTCCACCTTGTCCGATCCGATGCCGCTCAGGGACCGGTCCAGGCCAGCGAGAATGGTGAGCGGTCCACCGCTTTGAGCAATAGTAATACCCGCGATTTGCCAGCCGCCTGCGATTGTGCGTAGCAATGCGTTCGAGTGAGAAAGAGCGGGGAGCTGCCATACGTAGGACACAACTAAGTTGTGATTAAAGTCGAAATCGGAAGGACCGCGATCCAGCGAATCCCAACCCGGTGAATTCCACGGCTTCGTCAGACCCGAGGTCAGAGTCGTCACGTCGGCTCCAAGGGGCATGTTGTCATTACTCTTGGACCACGTATAGTTGGCCAGAATGGTGAATCCGTGCGACAGGCGCTTCTCCAGGCTCCACTGCATGGAATTGTACCAGGCATCGGCCGAAGCACCCGCCTGGATAATGCTGGAGAAGGGTTGGAAGGGGCGGCGCGCGTCTGTTCCAAGGGTGCTGCCGGGTATATAGATGGAGGCATTTAATTGCCTGCCTTGCGGAAGATGATTGGTACGCGCGGCCACATAAGAGCCACGTACCAGCCAGTCTCGCCGCAATTCACGCTCGATGGTCAGATTCCAGTTATACACGGTCGTGGTCTGTATTTTGTAATGTCCCGTATCCCACGAAGAAACCGTAACTGGCGTCGGAAAAACGAAGTCGTGAGCTGTCGGGAAAGTAGTTGGATATGGATTGGTGATGCCCTGATAGGGGTTGCTAAAGGGCCCAACTAGGTTGGTAATCGTGGTCTTAGCCGTGTAGGGAGAAACCATGACTTGGGGGTTGTTGGAAAATGCCGGTTGCTGGGCGTTCTGAAATATTCCGGTTCCGCCTCGTATGCTGGTTTTCCCGTCCCCGAATGGGTCGTAGGCGAAGCCAAAGCGCGGCGTAAAGTTGTTGTAGGACGGGAGACGGCCATCGAACGGAAAGCCTGAGTCACCCGTGAATATCTCTCCAGGATACGCTTTGGTGAAAACCTGAGATCTCACGCCTTGAGCATAAAGAGCGGGTGAAAACGCTTCGGCTTGGCCATAGAGATCGTGCCAGGGAAAGGACGGCTCCCACCGAATTCCGAAATTGAGGGTCAGCCGTGAGTTGGCCTTATAAGTATCCTGGGTGAACAAGGAGTACAAGTAGTTGCGATCGTTTTGATAGGAGGGTCCGGCTTGCGTGAAGGTTCGGACTCTGCCCAGCAGGAAGTCGCTCATTGCGTAACCGGAGAGATCGCCCGAAAAGGCGAACGTGCCATTTACGCTCTTGGTAAAGTAGGGGAATCGGGCGCGCTCAAACGCGCCACCGATCGCCAAACTGTGCCGGCCCTTGACCCAACGCAATGTGTCGTACCAGTCAAAAGTAGTACGCGGAAATACCGATTCTCCAAGTCCGCCGAAAGCAAAGAGTCCGCTTACAGTGAACCCTTCGATTGCCTTGGTTGGCGATTGGTACATATTTTGAACGCCGAAGTCCGTCATGTTCGGAGTGCCGGGGGGCGGATGGCGCGTGGTGACTACGCGAGTCACTGCGAACCGGGCGTCATTCAGAAGCGTGGGGCTAAAAATGTGGGTCTCCTGCAACGCCGTATTGTAGGAAGTGTCCGGCGTGCCCAGGGCATACGTCAGCAGGTTATTGTTGGCAAAAATACCCGGCTGATCGTACCAGTTTTTATTGAAACGATAATTGAAGCGATCGCTGCCCGAGAGGCTGTAGTCAATGCGGGTGATAAATTCGTCGTAGTTTTGAACGACTGGCGTGCTGAAAAATACCTGGCCGTTCGGGTTCTGGCTGGCGGGCAGGAATGGCAGGACCTTTAGGGCCGAGGAATCAAAGCGGTTTGTCGGAATCTTGTTATTGGGAAACGGCTGTTTGTTCGTCGGATCGATTAACTGAACAGCGCGTCGTAACGGATTGGCCGGGTTGGTGGCACTGAGCAAACTTGAGAAGTCACCGTTAAGATTGGCTGCGGTGGGCACATAGGCGCTGAGGCCTCCCTGGGTGCTGCGAATTCGCGTGCCCTGATAGCCGGCAAAGAAGAATAGCTTATCTTTCTTAATAGGTCCGCCTATGTCGCCGCCGTACTGGTTGCGCTTCAATGGGTCCACCGTGGAGGCGAAAAAATTCCGGGCGTTGAATACTCCATTCCGTACAAACTCAAAAGCGTCTCCATGGAAAGTATTCGTGCCGGATTTTGTCACTACGTTGACTACGCCCGAGGAGTTCTGACCATATTCGGCGCTGAAATTGCCGGTCTGGAAACCAAATTCCTGTAGTGCATCAGGCATCGGCAATGGCTGGTTCACGTTGCTCATCACGTCCTGGGTGCGCACGCCATCCAGGTTAAACACCACGTTGTTGGACCGGCCGCCGTTCACGGAAAGCGGAACGACCGCCCCCGGGAAAGTCTTGGCCGATCCCATATCGGTGTTCCCGCTGGGGGCACTGACCGCTCCGGCAACCAGCGTCGTTAAGGATGCTGCGTTGCGCCCGTTCAACGGAAGCTCCACAATGCGCGCCGAATCGACCACTTGCTTCAGAGTGGCGCTGGTGGTGTCGACCTGGCTACCCACCGCGTCCACGCTTACGCTCTCATTTGCCGCACCAACCTCCAACTTAATATTGATGGTGACGGTAGCGTCGGCCTGCAAGGTGAGACCAGTCTGGTTGAACTGGCGGAACCCTTGTACCGCGACACTCAGCGTGTAGCTAGTAGGCCGGAGTGCACTGAGCACGTAAATCCCATCCACGCTGCTGACTGTCTCTCGCGTAAGACCCGTGTCCACTTCAGTGGCGGTGATTCTCACTCCCGGTATGACCGCCCCCGAGGGATCGGTAATTGTGCCGTTGATCGAGCTGATGCCTTGACTCCAGGCTGCGACGCAGAACAGCGACGCAGCCAGAATTGTGAGAGACGTGCGTGCCGCCATTAAGAACCTCCCGCAAAACAAAACTAATAGATACTATTGCCGGGTACGTGCGGTGTCAAGGCCAAAAAGGGAGGGCCAAAAGGAAGGGAAAAAGCGAGCGCAAACAGTATCATGAAGGAATACGAATCACGATTGCAAAAAACTTTTTCCTTCGATCCCCTCTGGCAAGCAGCTCAGGAGGGATGAAACGGACGCCCTGTGCGGAATCTAAGGCTGCACCGTCACGGTCACATCCAGAGGAACGGCCAGCATTCCGTCATCGCCGTAGGCCCGCACTACGTAGGTTCCGGCACGACTGAAGGTCATCTTGGTGGTTGCCTTCCCGGTTATAGTCTCCGCCGCAGTGACCGAGCCCGGCGGGCCCGCGGTTACAACCGGGACTCGCATCGGATCGAATGTCACCTCTCCGGGTCCGGATCGATACACTACCCAGGTCACTCCCAGTCTCACTCCGGGATCCAGCTTTACCACTGCCTGCGTAATCGGCGTTTCGAGTTTGGTACCGATGCCTGCGTATTCTCGAGCAGCTTCACGAATCATCGCCCCTCCGCCGGGCCGCCGGGCGCGCGGCAGCGGATGCCCGTCGTCGGTGACTTGGACGGTCACCGTGAGTGGCTCCCCCACCTTTATGGTTCTTTGCGAGGAGCCAACCATCTCGATGGCCGGAGCCGAATTAGGCTCGCCGGGGTAAGATAAATCGCCAGCGCTGCCGCGATTTTCCTGGTACACCATGTTCGAGATTTCCCAAACCGGGCGGAGTGTTCCGTAGGCTTTGTTGGTCCTGCCCGCCGAGGTAAGTGTCCACGTCAGATCCTTGTCGCCCCAGTCCTTGGGAACCTTTACCTTGAAAACGAATTCCTGACGACGGTTATAAAAGTGTGTCGGTTGACCTTGGTCGGGGTCGCCCGGCTCGAACATGTTGTTGGGACCGATCGGAATTTCAGGTTGCTCCTCATAATTTCGATTCATGTATCCGAATACCATGTTGAAGGACCCATCGGGGTTTGGCTCCCACCCTTCGAAAACGGGTGACACGTCTTGCCCGGTCGCATATTTGGTTTGAGCGTTCGCGTGCGTTGCGATGATTAAAAGAAACACCAGCAGTGCACACTTCAGGGCACGATCCATCATGAGTAGAACTCCTTGGTCAGTACCGGACTGCGGAATCGTCTATCGCAGGCTGGTTAACTTAGGCGTTTTGGCCTTGCGGGCCTCCACTTCCGCCTTGAACTCTTCTTCGGTTAGAGAGTAGAAATTCAACCACGCCCGGGACATATCTTCGGTGGTCCTCTCGCCGTATCCAACCCAGCTCCTGGGATCGGGATTCCATGGATTCTTGGTCGAGTTGTCATGCCAGGACGTCAGGTGGATGATGGTGCCGGCAGGCAGCAGGGGCGCAACGTCGTCGGCGTAGTTGTAGACGATTTGCCACCCGAAATTGTACCGGTTCACGCAGTTCAACTGCTCAACTGTCATGTTGGGATAGATCGCTTCCATGCATTGCGCTTTTCCGCGATTGTGCATATGCGGCTGATAGGCGGTAAGGCGGGCGGGCGTGGCAATTCGATAGTAGGCATCCGACCGGACGTTGTCCGCACCCGGTGGGATGTCGATATCTTTGGTCTCGGCAATCACGGTTGTTATCAGGTGTTTGGGCACATATCCCTTGGGGTAAAACACGAAGGCTACGCTGGTTCGATCTGTAATCTCCTCGCCGATCGAATGATAGTGCAGATTGAACCGGATGCGCGCGCCCGCCTTGATCAATTTGCCAGCACCATCGGGATAGATGTCCCCGTTCTTGCCGACAGCGTACTCGTTCAGCGTACCCCCCTCTGAAACTCCGTCGTCGCCCAGCAGGCTGGTCACCGCATGGTGAACGACTCTGATGCCGCCGCCCGACGAGGGCTTGGTTTCAACGGCCTTAATATAGCGATCCTCGGTGAGTCCCGAATCCGCTATAAAGTTGCCCCACCAATCGGAGTTCTTAGGCTTGACCGTGAAAGACACCGGCATCGAAACGATCAGATCGGGTTTCCCGATGTGCCACTGATCTGTATCCTGGAATTGCCGCGGCGGGGGCATATCGGCTCGATTTCCTTCGGGCGCTCCATTGTCTACCCAGGCAGCAATCGTTTCGATCTCTTTATCGGAGAGGGACGGGTCGTCCTTGAAGTCGCGGATCCCAACAGTATGGTCGATGAACCAGGGCGGCATGTCGCGCCGGATCACCTTGGCCTTGATCGAGCGGGCCCAGGGTCGCGTCTCCTGATACGTCATGAGCGACATCGGTGCAATGTTGTTTGGCCTGTGACAGTTTTGGCAGGAGCGCTGGAGTATCGGTGCGATGTCCTTCGTAAAGGTGACCTGATGGTCAGCCGTGGCCTTCGCATGTATTTGTGACGATGCCACACGAGCGTTTCCAAATAGCATTGCAATTGCCAGCAGGCTGACCCGGGACGGGGACAACCAACGGCGGTGGTTCCGGTTCATGATCGTCATGCTCTCCTCCAACACTTTGAAACTGGCAGGATGGTCTGGAGCTACCTGCTTTATTCTCTACCTGTGGGATACCGCCGTCAATCACCAGAGTATTTGTCCACGCCTCCAAAAGAGAGATTGATGAAACAAAGAGTTGTGACATACGTAAAAACATGAAAGTGCACGGGAAGAACATTCTGTACTTTCCAGCCGCCGACATTTCTCAAGCTTCCAAGACACCCGTTCGACACCACCCTAGGTGCCCACACCGAGTCATGGATTGCTGACTACTTCCGAGCGCTGGCAGGTCAGTGAAGTGGGGGCCGACGCCAAGTCCGCGCACGGAACCAGCAAGCTTTAGTTCTAGAAAATCCGGATTTGATGGCCAAATGGCCGTTCGCGCATGAATTCAAGATCACCCAGCGGCTTGCTGGCGGAGTCCTTGGGGTTAGTCTGGCCCACACCAACCGGCTGATACTCTCTATAGTCCCCTCGAAGCGGACAGCGTGATCTGTCGTTGCGCGCGTCGATCCTGAATCACGATGCGGCCATTTTCCAGCCTTACGTCGTCCACATGCTGGAATCCCTCCGGCACGCGCGCGTAGAACAGTAGAAAGTGCGATTCGATCTTAGACTTCGCCGGAAGCCACCGGTACACGGGCGTGCCGAACATCGGGCCATCCGTGATGATCTCGCGCCGCGGCAGGTCATACGGCTGTGTCCCGAATTCCATCCCGCGCACCACTTGAGTATCGGCCGGGTAGCTGCCCCAATGCTGGACCCAAGGGTATTCCTCACGTTTGAAGACATAACCAAGAATGGCCCGTTTCTTCGAGTTGAACGCCGCCACCCATTCCAATCTCCGCGAAGGATCGAGCAGGGTGGCGGCGTGATCTAGATAGTGGGGGTGCTCTGGGATCGCCCGAAGGTCAATCGGTTTCCCGTCCAGGCCTGGAGCCATGGGCCACGTGAAGTCCTGCCCGGAGGTCAGCCGCCGCTGGATCGGATTCTGTCCTTTCCCTTGCGCGGGGCTCTCAACATACGGCCGGGTTTGCGAGCGCGAACCCGAGACTTCCACTGTGGTGACATTGGGCTCGAGAAACGGCGCAGCGACAGTCGCGTGCTCTGCCCAATTGACGGGGCGGTCAAAACCCCTCAAGTTCTCCAACTGGCTGTCAACATACACCACATTTTCGCCCTCAACCATGCGGAAACTGCGCGTGAAGACTTCCTGCACGATTGGTAATATTGCAGTGAAGGTCAAGGAATTGCCGCCGGTTTGCTTGCCCGCGCTCACCTGGAAAGTTGTTACGTGCGCTTCGCCGTGCATGGGCAGGCCCGCTGCGCGTTCTTCCGCGGATGCCGGCCCAAACCCATCGACACAAACGAAATGGCCCAAGGAACCTGTGAACTGAACCGTGCGTCCGACCTCTCGCCCCAAGCGCGTCGGATTCCAATACGGACTCAGTTTTTGGTCATCGTCTGTCATGACAAGGCTGGCGATCGAACTGCCTTGGACCATCACAGTCATCTGCAGCTTGTCATTCGATAGCGTGACCGCGGGCTGCCCTTCAAACCTGCTGCCCTGCGGGCCACCCGGGGATTGAGCCACCGCAGCGGTCGCGATCAGAATGACGAGTAGTCGGCGCATGACAGGTAGTATATACATCACTGGACTCTTCATTAACTCTGGCTTCCGTACCAGGGAGCATGGTTCGCCCAAAAAGTAATTACCAGATTGCCGACAATACGGGAGTTGACCGTTGCTCCTCACGAATTCGCCCGGCTCTTGACCCGCAAACTCTTCAAGTCAGATGTCGGTTTGTTACGGATTTCATCAGCGAATCCGAGACCGGAGTGCGTCGCGTTCACGCTGGAGTTCGCGACGGTTTGGGCAACATCGAGTGCACGCTGCGCAACTTCGCCGAATGAGAACTACCTGGTGTACAAGTCCGATCCTCGGGGCTTCGGCTACGTTTAAGACCTTTCCCCTTATAGTCAGCGCGAGTACACGTCTCTGGCCCACCGCCGCCGAAACGGAGTGGAAAATCACGAACGGCCAGAGGCCCTTGCGCCGGTTCAAATATCGTGTAGCCGGTGTATTTGCCGTGCTCATCGTAGTGATGAATTCGGTTTCTGATGCGAGTGCTCAGGCCTTTGTAGTTTTCCTTCTCGTCATATGCTCTCGTCGTATTCCCACTGTCGATGGAACGGCCTTTGTACTCGCCGTTCGCGTCCCACGCTAGGGATCCATCGGCTCGATGTTCAGTGCGTCCGTCAGGCCGGCCACCCTCATCGTAGTGGAGAGAGCTTTCCCTCGAATGCACGGAGTAGCCGCGATATTTTGCACTGCCGCTATTGTCCAATTCGTAATGTCTTGTGATGCCATCGAAAGGTTGCGCCTCGCGCACGCGAACTGTGTACCTTGCAATCGAAGGCTAGGCGACGGTAGCCCTCACGGCGGCACCGCGCGTTAATGAGGATTCGGCTTCTGCAACACCGGCAGCTCGCGTGCTCGCGGCTCCAAATCGGCTCCAACCTCCAGTTCGAGCAGCAACTCTGGCGCTCTTGCCAACTGCCGCACCACGGACACCTGCACGAAGTGCGGCGCCAGCGCCGGAGGCAGGCTGGTCGCGGAGGACATCCAAAAAACACGAGCCTTGATTTCTTAAATCAATAGCGTTACGACCTATTAGTATCTTGTTGCCCTCCGTTGGAGCAAGACAGTGGTGTCTGTTGCATGCCTTTCTCCCGCCTTACACGACCCCTTGCCGCTCGGAAACAGCGGCCCTCTTCTCTCCCACTGAAGCGTGATGCGGCAAAATTCGCTCGTGCCCGAGGGCACTCCTGCCACGAAGGTCAGGCGCTACATGGGTGAGGGCTCGCTCTTCACCAAGAATGCGCTGTCTGATAGAATTCACTAAGAGGTGCACGACCATGTGGAGTTCCTCACACAGACTCAGGCGGGGCTTGGTCTTGTGCATACTCTTAGCAGCGGTCTCCGCGAACGCACAGGAAGCGCCGTCGCCAAAGTCTGATACTGCACAAGTATCCGCCGGGCGCACTGTTTTGAATCAATTCTGCGTCACGTGCCACAACGACAAGCTCCGTACCGGCGGTGTAACGCTGGAGCGAGCGGATATCTCACGCGTCGGAGCGGACGCCGCGCTTTGGGAAAAGGTGTTAAATAAGGTACGGACGGGAACGATGCCCCCGGCCGGTTTGCCACGTCCGAATGCTGTTACGTATCGTTCCTTGTCTGAGTATCTAGAGACGGCTCTCGACCGCGCAGCTGCCGAGAAATTGCAGCCGGGAAGAGTTTCTGTTCATCGCTTAAACCGCGCCGAGTTTACGAACGCGATTCGGGATCTGCTAGCGCTGGATGTCGATGTAAACTCACTTCTGCCGGCCGACGATTCCGGTTACGGTTTCGACAACATTGCGGACGTCCTTTCGGTCTCTCCGCGGCTGCTCGAAAGATACCTGGCGGCGGCGAGAAAAGTGAGCCGCCTGGCAATTGGGGACCCGAGCATCCGCGCCGACGTTCGGACCTACGACGTTTCTCCTCTGCTGATGCAAGAAGGGCGCATGAGTGAAGATTTACCGTTTGGTTCGCGCGGCGGAATTGCGATTCGGCACCACTTCCCCCTGGATGGCGAGTATGTCGTGAAAGTTCGTCTCCAGCGAGCCGGCAAGTTTCATGATGAGGATATTCTGGGGCTCTCGGAAGCGCATCAAATGGAAGTCCGCCTGGACGATTCGAGGCTCAAGGCGTTTAGCGTTGGTGGAGCTTTCCCTCCCACGCCGCCTGGTACCAGGAAGACCGGCGCCGAGGCGGACTATTACCGCACCGCAGACTCGGGCTTGGAAATTCGCTTCCAAGCCAAGGCTGGTTCGCGCTTAGTCGCCGTGGACTTTTTGGAGGAGAATGCCATGCCCGAGGGCGGGCTGCAATCGAGCATGGCGGCTTTTCGATTTCTCAATAAGAGGTCCGAGCAAATTCTCCCTTACGTGACACGCGTGAGTTTAGAAGGCCCCTACAACTCAAAAGGAGTAGCGGAAACCGCCAGCCGCCAACGCATTTTCAGTTGCCATCCCGCTGGCGCGGCCGAGGAGTTGCCGTGCGCGAAACAAATTCTAGCCACCTTAGCGCGTCGCGCCTATCGAAGGCCAGTGGCCGATTCCGACGTTCAATCTCTTCTTGCCCTGTATCAGAAGGGCCGCGAGAAGGCCGATTTTGAGGCCGGAATCATGAGAGCCGTGCAGGGCATCCTGGTGTATCCCGAGTTTCTATTCCGCGTCGAGCGCGAACCGGCCAACGCGGCCGCAGGCAGCGCATTCAAAATCAGCGACCTGGAACTAGCTTCCCGCCTGTCGTTCTTCCTATGGAGCAGCATACCGGACGAAACTCTTCTGGATCTCGCGGCGCGGGGCCAACTAAGAGATCCTGCGGTGCTGGAACAGCAGGTGCGGCGAATGCTCGCCGATCCGCGTTCGCGGTCTTTGGTGCAGAACTTTGCGGGCCAGTGGCTGTATCTGCGCAATATCGGGACGGCCGGCCCGGATCCGATTATTTTCCCCGATTTCGACGACAGTCTGCGCGAGGCCTTCGCGCAGGAAACAACGCTGTTCCTCGAAGAAAATCTGCGCGCGGATCGCAGTGTGCTGAATTTGTTGACCGCCGACTACACCTTCGTGAATGAACGTCTGGCGCGGTTTTATCACATTCCAAACGTTTACGGCACCTCCTTCCGGAGGGTGAACTTGCAGGACGAAGAACGCAGAGGATTATTGGGACAAGGTGCGATCCTGACCGTGACGTCCTATGCCAACCGCACCTCTCCAACCATTCGCGGCAAGTGGCTGCTCGAAAATATTTTGGGCACGCCGCCGCCACCGCCGCCACCCAATGTTCCGTCTCTTAAGGAGCAGACCGCCGAGAGTGGAAAGATCCTGACCATGAGGGAGCGCATGGAGCAGCATCGCGCCAACCCAGCGTGTGCGGTTTGCCATGCCCGCATGGACCCCTTGGGTTTTGCGATGGAAAACTTCGACGGCATTGGCCAATGGAGAACAGCGGAGGGTAGCAGCACCATCGATTCCTCTGGAGTTTTGCCGGATGGCACGAAATTTAACGGCCCGGCGGAGTTGCGCAAAATCCTGCTGAAGAACCCCGACCAATTTGCTGCCACGTTGACCACCAAACTGATGACATTCGCGCTGGGCCGCGGCGTCGAATATTATGATTTGCCGAGCGTGCGCCAGATCATGCGCGCCTCGGCGCCCGACCACAAGTGGTCGTCATTGATTATCGGGATTGTGAAGAGCGTGCCCTTTCAAATGAGCACGGTCAAGGCAGCCGCAGCGCAAACGCAAGCAATGGGAGGAACAAAACCATGATGATGCTGACGAAGAAATCCCTGGAGCGCAGAACTTTCCTGCGGGGCATCGGTGTCGCCGTTGGCCTGCCGCTTTTGGATAGCATGTTTCCGGCCTTGTCGACGGCCGCCACCGCGCCGAAGATCGCGAAGCGCATGACCGTCATTTATCTTCCTAATGGAATCATGATGGACCAGTGGACGCCGGCGCGGGAAGGTAACGATTTCGAAATCACGCCGATCCTGGAACCCCTTGCCGCGCTGCGCGAGCATATTCTGCTGATCAGCGGGCTGGCTCACCCCGAAGGAATTGCTTATCCCGGTGAGGCCGGCGGCGATCATGCCCGCGCCAGCTCATCCTACCTGACGGGTGTCCACCCCAAGCGAACCGAAGGCGCGGATTTGCGCTCCGGAGTTTCGCTGGATCAAATCGCGGCGAAGGAACTGGGCAAGTATACGCAGCTAGGATCACTTGAGCTGGCCCTGGATAACACGGGGACCATCGGAGAATGCGAAAGCGGTTACAGCTGCGCCTATACCAACACGCTTTCCTGGCGCACCCCTACCACTCCTATGCCGATGGAGAACCAGCCCCGCGCTGTGTTTGAAACTTTGTTCGGCGATAGCGAGAGCACGGATTCAAAATCCCGTTTGGCGCAGATCGAGAGCGATCACAGTGTTCTCGACTTCGTCTCCGACGGGGTAAACAAACTGATGAAGAACCTGGGCGCCGGTGACCGTAGCAAGCTCTCCGAATACTTCGATGCCATTCGCGACGTGGAGCGGCGTATTGTGCTCGCCGAAGAGCAATCTTCCCGCAGCCTGCCTCTGTTGAATCGTCCGACTGGCATCCCCGCTACTTATGAAGAACACGCGAAGCTGATGTACGATCTGCAGGTGCTGGCCTACCAGACGGATATGACCCGCGTGACCACCTTCATGATGGGTCACGAGCAAACCAACCGCGCCTATGCCGAAATCGGCATTCCGGATTCGCATCACTCGTTGTCGCACCACGGTGGGAATGCGGAGAAGAAAGCGAAGCTCCAGAAAATCAATATTTATCACGTCCGGGCGCTCGCCTATTTCCTTGACAAATTGCGCTCTACCGCCGACGGCGATGGTTCACTGCTCGATCATTCGGTCGTCCTTTACGGTGCGGGCCTCAGCGATGCCAATATGCATGTCCACACCAATTTGCCGGTGCTGATGGCTGGAGGTGGAGCAGGAAAGCTTAAGGGTGGCCGGCACATTCGCTTTGCTGGCGACGTGCCCATGCCGAGGCTTTATGGAACCTTGCTCGACATGGTAGATGTCACCTTGGACAACCTGGAAACCGACGGCGGAAAACTGGAACCTCTCTCGATTTCATAAAGACGCGATGGTTACTTTATGAACGCGAACAGCATTTACGTTTGTGCGATAGCGATGACGCTCTTTGCGTCCAGCCTGACTGCCGCCGATCAGCGGTTGGTCGACGCCGCCAAACGCGGGGATAAGGCTGCGTTGCGCTCACTGCTGCAACAGCATGCCGACGTCAATGCGGCGCAAGGCGACGGAGCAACCGCGCTAGCCTGGGCCGTCCACAAAGACGATCTCGAGACCACCGATCTCCTGCTTCGCGCCGGCGCAAGCGTGAATGCGGCCAATATCTATGGCGTCACGCCGCTTTATCTGGCTTGTTCAAACGGCAACGCGGCGGTGACGGAACGGCTTCTGAAAGCGGCTGCGAACGTAAATGCCGCCCTCCCTTCGGGCGAAACCATCCTGATGAGGGCCTCGCGAACCGGCAATGTTGACGTGGTGAAAGCCCTGCTGGCAAGAAATGCCGACGTGAACGCCAAAGAAAACACGCGCGGCCAAACCGCGCTCATGTGGGCCTTGGCGGAAAATCATCCGGAAGCAGCGCGCGAGTTGATCGCCCACGGCGCCGACGTGCAGGCGCGAACCAAAACCGGCTTCACCGTGTTGATGTTCGCCGCGCAGCAGGGCAATGTGGATGCCGCGCGCATGCTGGTGGCGGCGGGTGCAAAAGTAAATGACGCGTCGCCCGATGATGGGACGGCGCTGGTGGTGGCGGCCGCCAGCGGCCACGAAGCTTTGGCGGAGTTCCTGCTCAGCAAGGATGCCAACCCCAACGCAACCGACCGTTACGGCGTTGCGCCTTTGCACTATGCGATCCTCCGGGGAATGTCTCTAGGTGCCGGAGTTGAGTGGTACTCCAGCGCGCCCTTTCTCTATCGTTCGAACATGCCGAACCTGGTAAAGGCACTATTGGCCCACGGCGCCAATCCCAACGCGCGTATCGCGAAACCTCCGGTGCTGCCTGGAATCCGGAGAATCACAGTGATGAGCATTGTCGGCGCGACGCCTTACATCCTGGCGGCTCTGACTTACGATGCACCGTTGATGCAGACGCTGGTGGCCGCTGGCGCCGATCCCCATATCCATACCGAGGAAAATACGTCCGCCCTGATCTATGCAGCGGGGTTGGCGGAAGGGCTGGGCAAAACGCCGGATCGCACTGCCGAAGACGACAAGAATGCACTGGAAGCGGTGAAGCTGGCGGTGGAGCTTGGCGACGACGTGAATGCTCCGAACCGGAGCGGCGAAACCGCTTTGCATGGCGCGGCCTTCGTTGGCTCCAGCGCGATCGTTCAATTTCTCGTCGACAAAGGAGCCAAGGTCAATGTCACCGACAACTCCGGACAGACCCCCTGGACGGTTGCCGCACAGGTCTTCCCACCGACGTTACTTGACGACAATCTGCGGCCTCAATCCGGCCATCCGGAAACAGCGGATTTACTGCTGAAACTGGGCGCCACGCGTTACGATCCCGCCGCGAGCAACGGCAAATAGCCGCGTACCATCCTCCTAATTATCCAACATAAGTATCATCCATGGGACCTAGAAGAGAAACCTGAGTCCAAACTGAATCTGCCGCGACGTGTTCACAGTCACCGTCGAAGGCAAGGTGGCCGTGCTGCTGACGATCGTCTGGCTTCCGGTGAAAACATTAGACGTGGTGACGATCGAGGAGGTTGTAGGCGCAAGGTTTGTATTATTCAGAATATTGAACATCTCGGCCCGGAATTGCATCTTCAATCGATCGCCACGAAGATTCTGGTTCTTGAACACTGAAAAGTCCAAATCGCGGAACGTCGGCATACGGAAGACGTCACGCCCTAAGTTTCCCAGACTTCCAGGAGGAGCCAGCGCAAAACATTCCGTCTTGATGAAATGCGTATAATCGCCGGTGGTGGGATTATCGCACCCGGGAACGTTGCGCCGCCAGTCAGGCCGTTGCCCGCCTTGCGTTGCGCCCACAACGGAATTTCCCGTGAACGCGCGATCCACTGGGATCTTCAAATTGAACACGCCACCGCTTTGGCGGGTGTAGATTCCGCCCACCTGCCAGCCGCCCAGTATTGTGTTGGCTACCGCGTGAGTTTTCACAGCAGATGGGACGGGCACGTCGTACTGGAAGTTGATCACCAGGTTGTGCGTCAAATCAAAATCCGATACCCCACGGTTGCAACGCTCGCAAAATGCCCAAGGCTGCCCCACCGAGTTCAAGCTTTCGTTATCTGCGGAAGTATTCGTTCCGTTATCGATGCTCTTTGACCAAGTGTAGGCGATCTGGTAGGTTAGCCCCTTCGCAAAACGCTGCGTCAAATTGGTTTGCAGCGAGTGATAGGAACTGTGTCCATTCCAATCGGTGGCTCGAATCTGGCCAAAATTTGGGTTGATTCTTTGAACGTTTGCCAAGCTGTTACCCGCAGGAGTGGGAAAAACCAAGTGTACGCCGTCCCATTTCACCAGCCTTGCAGGCACCTGATTGATGTCATAAATGGTGTGCGTCAGGTGTACGCCGACCGAGCCGACGTAGCCCGCGGTAAGAGCGATGCTCCGGGCAAGCTGACGTTGGATGTTCAGGTTCCATTGGCCCTTGTAAGAGCGCTGCGGATCGAACTCAATATGCGTTGCCTGCGTGCTTGTGGGGGTGAATAAAGACACCCCTTTATTGGGGAACGCGGACACCGGTGGGTTGGTGATGGTTCCCTGGATATAGTGCGGCGCCGAGCGTGGAATGATGCTGATGAAGACGTAGGGCAGCGGGACGATGTCGAACAAACCCACTCCCCCACGAATCGCCGTCTTGCCGTCCTTGAACGGATCCCACGCGAAACCAAAACGCGGCGAGAAGTTCTTCAGTGAAGGGTTGTTATAGTAAGGCTCGCCTGTGGTCACGCTCTTGTCTGTAATGAAACGGAGATTATCCAGCTTCCCATTCACTTCCGTAATGACGGTATCCATCTCATAGCGCACGCCCATGTTGAGGGTCAGATTGGACAGGACGCGATAGTCGTCTTGCACATATCCGGCGATGATCGAATTGCGCTGGCCGCGAATGCCATCCGTGCTGGGCAGATCCGCGCTGAATTGGTTCGGATTCAACTGCAGCATCGCCTGAATCGATCCGAAGCTCCACAACCCATTCGGACGATTGCGCTCGTCCAGGTTATCGTCCACGCGCTCGAACGCGAACCCTGCTTTGATGGTATGGCTCCCTTTGGTCCAGGAAAGATCGTCGTAAAACTGCGGTGCGGTGTAGGCAAACAAATTCAAGCCGCCCGTACCCACACCACCAAATTGACCAGATAGGCCGCCAACATTGAACGCGCCTACTGGTTGTCCCGGAACAAAGCTCAGGTTGGGGTCATCCAGTGCCGCGACCTTGGTACAGCAATCGATGTTGTTGCCGGCTACCGTGCGGCTAACTCCCGCGCGGGTGTTGTTGATCAGTGTCGGTGAAAACAGGTGTTGCAGCGAAATCACGAAATTCTGCCTCCGCGATGGAGCCGCGGTGAGCTTCGAGTTGAACGGATCGGGCGAAGTCACCTCCGTGTCGTCAAAGGTGTAGCTCCCGGAGAGAGTCGTTCTGTCCGAGAAGTAGTGGTCAAGCTTGCCGATGACGTAATGCTCATCGCCGAGGCGGTTGGCCGCGAAAGCAAACTTTCCGGTGTCGCCATTAATCGCCCCGTTGGGGAGCGGATAGAGGGCCAGGTACGGCTTGATGCGCTGATCCACGGTTACTGTCGTGGTATTGGTGCAACTTGGCGGATTGGCGCACAGAATCCCGTTGCGCGCATTGGCCGACAGCGTATCCACATTTGACGATGAAGCCTTTAGTTCCGTCAACGCCTCATAGTTTGTGAAGTAAAACGTCTTGTCTTTCTTAATGCGGCCGCCCACGGCGCCGCCGTATTGATGGCGCCTAAACGGAGCGATGTTCTTACCGTCGAAAAAATTCCTGGCGTCCAGCGCGCTGTTGCGGTGGAAATAGTAGGCGCTACCGTGCAAATCGTTGGTGCCGGATTTGGTGATGGCGTTGATCACACCGCTGGCACCGCGCCCATACTCGGCAGTGTAGTTATTGGTCAGAACTGAGAACTCGCGGATGGCGTCCACTCCCATGTTCACGTGCAAAGAACTGCCCGGGCCGGAGTTGGCATAATCGTTAACCACCAAACCATCAATGCGGAAAACATTTTCCGTCATGCGGCCACCGGAGATGGAAAGCTGAAGTCCATTGCCGCGCTGGGCACGGGAACCGTCAGCCTGTTGCGCACCTTGATTCGCAAGCGCTCCCGGCTGGAGTAGAGCCAACTGCAGCCAATCGCGGCCATTCAGGGGCAGCTCACGAATCGTAGCGGAATCCACGAAACCGCCCAGCGTAGAACCGGACGTATCCACCTGCGCCACCTGTTCGGTGATTTGGACTTGCTCGTTCACCGCGCCAAGGCTCATCGAGAAGTTCACGGAGACGTCAGCGCCAACCGTCACGACAATGCCGCTACGAACCTCGGTTTTGAAGCCCATAATCGACGCCGTGATTTGATACGGACCCGCGGGAACGCCTGAGATCCGATATGTACCGTTGCTTTCAGATGTGCCCTTGCGAACGGCTCCGTTGTCCAGATTTTTCGCCGTGATTTCAGCATTAGCGATCACGGCGCCCTGCGGATCCTGAACAAAACCGAGAATAGTTCCATTCACCGTCTGCGCGCAAAGGACACTGAGATTCACGCAAGCGATCGCCAGCAAGTGACTGGCAAATTTAGATAGACTAATGTTGTTCTTAACCATGGTTTCCCCGGACGCGTGGTGCCAAATCCCCCTAAATGGCTCAAATGCTATCCGGAGCACCCCATTGCCGGATTCGATAGCCTGGCGTAGATTTCATCACAAGTGACCCTGGGTGTCAACGGGCTGGTGATTGTGCTGTCGTTAGCACGTGAGTTGTCCGGTGGAATTAGTTTGCTAGTTGTCCGGTCCAGTCCGGGAGGGCGAAAGTGGCGAGGTGGAACCGAGTCAGATGATGCCCGCCCGGGATACTTTGTGAGGTTGCCAGACGGGAGGGGTTCTCGTTAATCAACCCAGAACATTCCTGAGCCCTTGCCGTTGTTTCAAAGCGCACTTTCATGCAAGATCAGCGCGATCTTCGAACCAGACTGGAAGAAACACTTTCAGAGGGTGAGCGGTTGCGCGAAGAAGTCCGGCAACTGAAAGCGATCCTCGCGCAACGTTCCGATCTTTTACCCGAACTGCGAACGCCGCAGTCAACAAGGGTGCGGTGCCTGCCCGCAGCCTCGGACATCTCTCACGTTGGAACGGTGTCGGGCAACCAAGCAAAAATTACCCTGTTTCGATCTTTGTTTCGAGGGTGGGAGGACGTCTATGCAGAGCGATGGCGCATGAAGGACGGAACTTGGGCCTATCGCCCTGCGGGCAAAAAGAACTGGCAG
>Ga0105241_10001317_pt1 | contig 18865 bp, 3 predicted proteins | sample KBSC64metaG_FD_80422 | JGI IMG/M metagenome (GOLD analysis project Ga0105241, IMG submission 80422) | Corn rhizosphere microbial communities from Kellogg Biological Station, Michigan, USA - KBS C6-4 metaG | ecosystem: Host-associated > Plants > Roots > Rhizosphere > Soil | place: Michigan, USA... | reverse complement strand
TTTCCCTATGGCGATTCGTTTGCCCTGAGCCTTCAGCTCGCTCAGTCGGTCGCGACCTAAAAACCATCGACCCCATGAGCGTCCGTCCGAGCGACGAAGGCGAACCAATCGCCATCATTGGCCTAGGCTGCCGGTTTCCGGGAGCCACAGGCCCGGCCGCCTTCTGGTCGCTGCTCGCGCGTGGTGGTGACTCCGTGGGCGTGCTACCGCCCGACCGCCAGCTCGCCACCGCTCGGGCGGTGCGCGGCGGATTCCTCGAGCACATCGATCGCTTCGATGCCCGGTTCTTCGGAATCTCGCCGCGCGAGGCCGATCGTCTCGATCCCCAGCAGCGGCTGCTCCTCGAGGTGACATCGGAGGCGCTCGACGACGCGGGCCTCCCCTCGCGAGCGCTGGATGGCAGCAACACCGGCGTGTTCGTCGGCATGTGGATCAACGACTACGAGGCGAGGATGTTCGCGGAGACGGGTCGGGTCGATTTCCACATGACCACCGGCAGCGGTCGCTACACCGCCTCGGGACGCCTGTCCCACCTCCTAGGGCTACGCGGGCCGAGCATGACCGTGGATACCGCGTGCTCCTCGTCGCTCGTGGCGGTGCATCTCGCGTGTCAGAGCCTCTGGACCGGCGAGAGCGATATCGCGATCGCGGCCGGGGTGAACGTGATCCTGCAGCCGCACATCACCGTGGCGTACTCGCAGGCCCGGATGCTGTCCGCGGACGGACGCTGCAAGTTCGGCGACGCGTCCGCGGACGGATACGTGCGCAGCGAAGGGGTCGGAGTCGTGGTGCTCAAACGACTCTCACGCGCCCGCGCCGACCGCGACACGATCCATGCGGTGATCCTGGGCAGCGCGGTCAACAACGACGGCCACACCGGCGGCTCGCTCGGCACGCCGGGCCGCTCGGGTCAAGAAGATCTTCTGCGCGCCGCCTACCGCCGCGCCGGGATCGCGCCGACCGCGGTGCAGTACGTCGAGGCGCACGGCACGGGAACCCGAGCGGGCGACCCGGTCGAGCTCGCCGCCCTGGGTTCGGTCCTGGGGCGAGGGCGCGGGGGAGCGCAGCCGTGCTTCGTGGGCTCGGTGAAGACGAACATCGGCCACACTGAGGGCGCTGCCGGCATCGCCGGGCTCATCAAGGTGGCGCTGGGCCTCGAGCACCGAGTGATCCCGGCGAGCCTTCATTGCGACGTCCCGACGCCCGAGGTGCCGTGGAGCGATCTGGGAGTCGCCATCGTCCGCGACGCGATGACATGGCCGGAGGAGGGACGTCCGCTCGCGGGCGTCAGCTCGTTCGGCATCGGGGGTACCAACGCCCACGTCGTGCTCGCGGCGGCACCGAGCGACGGGGACGCGGCTCGCGTGGCCCTGCCCCCGGCGGACGCTTCGAGGGAATACGTGCTCCCGCTGTCCGCCCGGAGCCCCGAGGCGCTGCGCGAGCTCACGACCAGTTACCTCGCCCACCTGACAGATCTCGATCGGGAGGACATCCGCGACGTCTGCTTCACGGCGGCCGTTCGGCGCAGCCACCACGACCATCGGCTCGCGGTCGTCGGCTCGGATCGAGAGCAGCTCGTGACGCGGCTCGACGCGCTCCTCCGCGCGGGGTCGGCGTTGAGTATCGTCGCGCCTCGCGGGGCCGCACGCGCCTCTCGGGTCGCCTTGGTGTTCCCGGGCCAGGGCTCGCAGTGGATCGGCATGGGGCTCGGTCTCGCGGCGACGGAGCCGGCATTCGCGCGGGCGCTCGAGGGCTGCGATCGCGCCATCGCCGCCCACGCGGGCTGGTCTCTCCTCGAGGAGCTGCGGGCGGCCGACGGGTCGCGCCTGGATCGGATCGACATCGTCCAGCCAGCCCTCTTCGCGATCCAGGTCGCGCTCGCCGAGCAGTGGCGAGCCTGGGGGATCGAGCCGGTGGCGGTGGTCGGGCACAGCATGGGTGAGGTGGCGGCGGCCCACGTGGCGGGGGCTCTCGACCTGGATGCGGCGGCGCGCGTGATCTGCACGCGCAGCGCGCTGCTCCGCCGCATCAGCGGCCGCGGCGCGATGGCGTTGGTCGAGCTCTCGTCGGACGATCTTCATGAGCGGCTGCGCGGCCGGGAAGACCGACTGTCGATCGCGGTGTGCAACAGCGATCGGTCGACGGTGGTGGCCGGCGAGGTGGGGGCCATGGAGGAGCTGCTCTCTCGGCTCGACCGGGACGGGGTGTTCTGCCGTCCGGTGAAGGTGGACGTGGCCTCGCACAGCCCGCAGGTGGACCCACTGCGCGAGGATCTCCTGCGCGGCCTCGCCGGTCTCACCGCGGCCGAGACGCGGATCCCGATGTGCTCCACCGTCACCGGCGGCCTCATCGAGGGCGCGGAGCTCGGTGCCGGGTACTGGATGCGGAACCTCCGCGAGACGGTCCAGTTCGCGGCGGCGGTCCGGCGGCTTCGGGAGGACGGCTGCGACACGTTCATCGAGATCAGCCCTCATCCCGTCTTGCTGCCCGCGATCGAGCAGGGGCTCGCGACCGGCCGACCCGGCCTGTGCTTGCCTTCGCTCCGACGCGAGGAGCCGGAGCGGGCGACGATGCTCGAGTCGCTCGGCACGCTCTACTCCTCCGGCTACCCGGTGGACTGGGGCCGGCTCTACCCGACGGCCGGCCGCTGCGTCACCTTGCCGGCCTATCCGTGGCAACGCGAGCGTTTCTGGTATCCCATCGCCTCGGCGGGCGGCACGAACCGCCGCGTGGGTGCGGGCGCTCATCCGATACTCGAGGAGCACATCGTGTCCTCGGCCGACCCGGGGACTCACTTCTGGCAGGGCCGCCTCGACCCCATCCAGACGCCGTGGTTGCTCGAGCACCGCGTGCACGGGGTGGCGGTGCTCCCGGCCAGCGCGATCGTGGAGATGGCCCTCAGCGCGGGGGCCGCTGCCTTCGGTTCCGGGTCGGCAGGCGTGACGGATGTCCGACTGGACACGCCTCTGGCGATTGCCGCCGACGAGACACGGACATTGCAGCTCGTGGTCACCTCCTCCGGATCGGGTGCCGCGACCTTCCGGCTCGCAAGCCGTGAGGCTGGGGCCGGGCCCTCGAGTCGGTGGATCGTACATGCGAGCGGTGGCCTTCGAGACGGCGGAGCGCTCAACGCCACGACCACCACGATGACCCCCGGCGATGGCGCCACGAGCGAGGCGACCGGTCAGGCGCACTACGAGTCGATGAGCCGGCGCGGTCTCGAATATGGAGCCGCCTTCCAGGGTGTCGCCTCGCTCTCGCGGCACGGCGCGGTCGTCGTCACGCGCCTGCGCTCGACCGATGCGGTTGTCGAAGACGCCGGCCGCTACGCGGTGCATCCCTGCCTCCTCGATGCGGCGCTGCAGGGCGTGATCGCGGCGCTCGAGGTTACTCCCGCCACCGCGACGGCCACCTATGTACCGGCTTCGATCGACCGTGTGGTCGTTCACGGCGGCCCGGCCTTCGAGAAAGAGCTTCGCTGCCGGGTGACGGTGCGGAGCATGGGTCCCGACGACGCGCTCGTGGCGGACGTCGTGGTCGACGATTCCGCGGGGCACGTGGTCCTCGAAGCGGACGGGGTGCGCGTCGTGCCGCTGGCCCGACCCGATACCGATCTCGACCGGTGCACGTTCGAGATCCGGTGGCATCGGCAGTCGACCGCGGTGAGCGAGCAAGCCGAGGCGCCGGGACACTGGATCGTCCTGGCCGATCGTGCGGGCGTGGGCGAGCGGCTCGCGCGCCGGCTCACCGAACGTGGCGCGCGTTGCTCGGTGGTGACCCCCGGATCGGGCGATCTCGAAGCACGTCTAGCCGCTACGGGGCCCGTACAGGGAATCGCGTACCTCCAGGGGCTCGACGCCGAGCCTCTGGCCCCCGATGCGCACGAGGCGATCACCGAATCGACGGCGGTACAGGGAATGGCGGCGCTCGTCAAGGCTCTGGCGGTGGACGAGTCGGCGGTGCGGCCACGCATCGTGCTGGTGACGGCCGGACTGCAGGAGATCGCGTCCGCGGCCGGGCGTATCGCCCTCGAACAGGCCCCACTGTGGGGCGCCGGGGCGGTCCTGGCGAGGGAGCATCCCGACCTGCGGCCGCAGCGGATAGACCTGAGCGGTGAGCCGAGCGGCGAAGAGCTCGATGGCCTCGCCCTCGAGTGCGTCCGACCAGACGGCGAGGGGCAGATCGCGCTGCGGGGCCGCGACCGCTACGTGGCGAGGCTCGAGCGCGTCGCCCCCGCATCCGAAGCGGCCGAGGAAGCGCCGTCGGTTCCGGCAGGGTCGACACCGTTCCAGGCCCGGGCCTCCGCGATCGGCACTCTCGACGGCCTGCGGCTCCGGCCGCTCGTGCGACGCCCGCCCGGAGCGGGCGAGATCGAGATCGAGGTGTGCGCCGCCGGCCTCAACTTCCGGGACGTGCTTTCGACGCTCGGCAGTCTGCCTGGATACCCTGACGGAATCGGGCCCATCGGGATGGAATGCGCGGGCCGCGTGGTGGCCGTGGGCCCGGGCGTCGAGAGCCCGAGGGTCGGCGACGAGGTGATCGCGATCGCCTTCGACTGTCTGGGCACCCACGCCATCGCCGACGCGCGGCTGGCGGTGTCGAAGCCGGCTCACCTCGAGGACGCGGTGGCGGCCACCCTGCCGATCGCGTTCCTGACCGCGTCGTACGCGCTCGAGCACCTGGCCCGGATGCAGGCGGGCGACCGCGTGCTGATCCACGCCGCGGCCGGCGGGGTGGGCCTGGCCGCGGTGCAGCTCGCCCGACGGGCCGGCGCCATCGTGTTCGCCACCGCGGGGAGCCCGCGGAAGCACGAGCACCTCCGCGCGCTCGGAGTCGAGCACGTTCTCGACTCGAGGTCGCTGTCCTTCGCGAGAGAGGTCATGGCGCTCACGGGTGGGGCCGGCGTGGACATCGTCCTGAACTCGCTGGCCGGCGAGGCGGTCGCCGCTGGCCTCTCGGCGCTCGCTCCGTACGGACGATTCGTGGAGATCGGCAAGCAGGACATCTACCAGAACGCGCCAATCGGGCTGGGCCCATTCCGGAACAATCTGTCCTTTGCCGCGCTCGATCTCGAGCGCCTGTGCCGGGAGCGACCGAGCGTCGTCGGAGCCTTGCTGGCGCGTCTGATGGAGCGCGTCGCCGTCGGAGAAATCCAGCCTCTTCCGGTGCGCGTGTTCCCGATCGGCGAGGTATCCGATGCCTTCCGCTACATGGCGGAGGCGCGCCATATCGGGAAGATCGCCCTCTCGCTCTCGCAGTCGGCTGCGGCCGTGGCCCCGCTGACTGCGGCCGCGTCGGCGATCCGATCCGACGGGACGTACCTGATTACCGGGGGCCTGGGCGCGCTGGGGCTTGCGATGGCGCGCGCACTGGTTGACGCCGGCGCGCGGCACGTCGCGCTGCTCGGTCGTCGCGCACCCGGCGCCGAGGCGCACCGAATCATCACCGCGCTCGAGCAGGCCGGGACCGACGTGGTGACGATCCAGGCCGACGTCGCGGCGCCCGGACCGATGGCGACCGCCCTCGAGGCCCTGCGTCGTCGGATGCCGCCTCTGCGAGGAGTGATTCACGCTGCGGGCGTGCTCGACGACGCGACGCTCCTCCGGATGGAGCTCGGCCAGATCCGGGCGGTCATGGCACCCAAGGCCGCCGGAGCGTGGGTCCTCCACACGCTGACCGAGTCGGACCCGCTCGACTTCTTCGTCCTGTGCTCGTCGGTTTCCCCCCTCCTGGGCCTGGCCGGCCAGGCGAGCTACGCGGGGGCCAACGCGTTCCTGGATGCGCTGGCGCGGTATCGGCGGAGCCTCGGCCGCCCCGCGATCAGCATCGGCTGGGGCCCGTGGAGTGACATCGGGCTCGCCGCCGCGCGTCGCGATCGCGGGGCGCGCCTCGAAAGGGTAGGACTCGGAAGCCTATCCCCCGAGCAGGGTGTGCAGGCTTTCACCGCGATGCTCGGAAGCGACCGCACCCATCAGGCGATCATGATCTTCGACGCCGAGGCCTGGAGCGTGGCACGTGGCGGAGCGCCCGATCCCTTCCTCGGCGCGCTCGTGCGCCCATCGGCGGCGCGCCCCGACGCGGGCGGCGCCGCACTGCCGGACGTGTTGAGAGCCGCCCCGGGCTCCGCCCGGCTCGGGATGCTCCGGGCGCACCTGACGGCGCGGGTCGCGCGGATTCTGCGCCTGGAGCCGGCACGAGTCGACGCGGAGGCCCCTCTCAAGAGTCTCGGCCTCGATTCACTGATGACGCTCGAGCTACGAAACCGGCTCGAGGCGGACTTCGGGTTGCGCCTGTCGGCCACGCTCGTGTGGAACTACCCGACGGTTGCCGCGCTGGTTGGCCACATCGCCGAGGCGCTCGACCTCGTCGTCGATGCGCCGCGGGTGGAGGCGGCGCCGACGACCGAACGGGTCGACCCGGAGACCGAGGGCCTGTCTCGGGACCAGGTGGGCGCGCTGCTGGACGAGGAGCTGGCGCGGGTGAATCGACTGCTCGGAGGCGGACCGGAGCCGGGTCATGAGTGAGCCGAGCGGCGACCAGCTGCGGCAGGCGCTCGACGCCCTGGCGAAGATGCGCGCCCGTCTCGAAGCGGCGGAGCGCGCGAAAACGGAACCCATCGCCATCGTGGGTATCGGCTGCCGACTCCCGGGCGGCGTCCGCGACGCCGCGTCGTTCTGGGCTCTGCTCGCCAAGGGCGTCGACGCGGTCACCGAGGTGCCGGCCGATCGCTGGGACGCGGCGGCGCTCTACGATCCCGATCCTCGAGCCCGCGGCAAGATGAGCACGCGCTGGGGAGCGTTCCTGGGCGAGATCGATGGCTTCGATGCCGCGTTCTTCGACATCTCGCCGCGCGAGGCCGCCCGCATGGATCCCCAGCAGCGCCTGCTCCTCGAGGTGGCGTGGGATGCGCTCGAGGATGCGGGCCAGAATCCCTCTCGACTGGCCGGAAGCGCGGCGGGGGTCTTCGTCGGGGTCCACAGCCACAGCAACGACTACTGGACGCTCCAGGCCGAGAACCCCGCGGGCCTCGATGCCTACGCGGGCACCGGGACGTCGCATAGCGTGCTCGCCGGACGGCTCGCGTACCTGCTCGATCTCCGCGGGCCGAGCCTTGCTATCGACACCGCCTGCTCGTCGTCCCTCGTGGCGGTCCACCTGGCCGTTCAGGCGCTCCGGACCGGCGAATGTGACGTGGCCCTCGCGGCCGGCGTGAACGTGATCCTGTCACCCGAGTTCACGGTCGCCGCTTCCCGCATGCAGATGCTGGCCGCCGACGGTCGCTGCAAGGCCTTCGACGAGCGCGCCGATGGTTTCGTGCGCGGCGAGGGCTGCGGTGTGGTGGTGCTCAAGCGCCTCGCCGACGCCGTCGCGGCCGGAGATCCGATCCGGGCGGTCGTCCGCGGATCGGCGGTGAACCAGGACGGCCGCACGAACGGGCTGACCGCGCCGAGCGGACGCTCGCAGGAAGCGCTGATCCGCCGCGCGCTCCATCAGGCCGGTGTCACGCCCGAGGAGCTCGGGTACGTGGAGGCGCATGGGACCGGGACGCCGCTCGGCGATCCCATCGAGATGGAGGCGCTCGGCGCGGTGCTCGGATGGGGCCGCGCCGCGCCGTGCCTCGTCGGGTCGGTCAAGACGAACCTGGGACACCTCGAGGGTGCGGCCGGCATCGCGGGGCTCATCAAGACGGTGCTGGCGCTCCAGCACGGATCGGTGCCGGCGCACCTGCACTTCCGCCGCCTGAACCCCCACATCAGCATGCCGCCGACCCTCGCCATTCCGACGTCACTCGGCCCGTGGCCGGCCGGGCGTGGCCGGCGCTGTGCGGGCGTGAGCTCGTTCGGCTGGTCGGGCACGAACGCGCACGTGGTGCTGGAGGCAGCGCCGCCCGTGGTCGATGCACCGCCTGCCGCAGCCCGGGACGCGGTCCTGCTGCCGCTCTCTGCACGGAGCGCGCCGGCGCTCGCCGCGCTCGCGCGGTCGTATTCCGGGGCGCTGGCGGGTGCGGATCGGCTCGAAGACCTCGTCTACACCGCGGCCGTGCGGCGGGCGCATCACGAGCACCGGCTGGCAGTCGTCGGCCGCTCGGCGGACGGGCTGCGGGAAGCGCTGACCGAGTACCTCGCGCGGGGATCACATCCGGCGGTGATCGCCGGGCGGAACCGGAAGGCGTCGGCGCCGCTCGCCTTCGTCTTCCCGGGCCAGGGCTCCCAGTGGCCGGGGATGGGGCGCCGCCTGCTCGTCCAGGAGATGGTCTTCCGCGAGAGTCTCGAGCGGTGTGACGAGGCGATCCGGCGAGAGGCCGGCTGGAGCGTGGTCGAGCGGCTGACCGTGGTCGATCGCGAGCTCGACGGTATCGACGAGGTGCAGCCGGCGCTCTTCGCGGTGAGCGTCGCGCTGGCCGCCCTCTGGCAGTCGTGGGGGATTCAGCCGGGTGCGGTCGTCGGGCACAGCCTGGGGGAGATCGCCGCCGCGCACGTCGCGGGCGCGCTCGATCTCCCGGACGCCGCCCGGGTGATCTGTCGTCGGAGCCGCCTGCTCCGTCGGTTGAGCGGTCGCGGGGCGATGGCCGCGGTCGACCTCACGCTCGAGGAAGCACGCGCCGCCCTCGAAGGCTTCGAGGACCGCCTCGCGGTCGCGGTCAGCAACGGGCCGCGCTCGACCGTGATCTCGGGCGACCCGGTTGCGCTCGAGACGGTGCTCGTCCGGCTCCGGGAGCGCAACGTCTTCGCCCGGCTGGTCAAGGTGGACGTCGCTTCCCACAGCCCGCAGGTCGACGAGATCACCCCCGATCTGCTACGGGACCTCGCCGGGATCCGGCCGCGGACTGGAACCGTGCCGATCTACTCGACCGTCACCGGCCGCTTGATCGATGGCGCGACCCTCGACGCCGCCTACTGGACGCGCAACGTCCGGCAGCCGGTGCTCTTCGGCCCCACGATGGAGCAGGCGATGGAGGCCGGCTTCACCACTGTCCTCGAGGTCAGCCCGCACCCGATCCTGGTCACCGCGGTGGAAGGCACCGCCCAGCACGTCGGCCGGCCAGCGGTGGTGCTGTCGTCCCTGCGTCGCGATCACGACGAGATGACCGAGCTGCTCACCTCGCTCGGACGGCTCCACTGTCAGGGCTCGCCGGTGAATTGGTCCGCGCTCCAGACCTCCGGAGCACGCGCGGTGTCCCTGCCGAACTATCCGTGGCAGCATCGACGGTTCTGGATCGAGGCCGCGGCCGACCGGCCCGCTCTCGAGCGGACGGCGCGGGGTAGCCGCCGGCCGAGCCCGGACTGGCTCTGGCGTCTCGCGTGGCGACCCGAACCGCGCCCGGCGGATTCGGTGCCGCAGGTCGGGCGCTGGCTGCTGCTCGCGGACCGGAGTCCGGTCTCCCGCGCGCTGCGAGTCGAGCTCGAGAAGCGCGGGAACCGGGTCGTCGCAGTTCACGCGGGCCCCCGTTACACGATGTCGCCGGATGGCGAGTTCACGGTCGATCCGGAGCGGCCCGACGATTTCCGACGTCTGCTCGAGGAGACGGGCGAGCCGGGTGAAGCGTGGGCGGGCACCGTGCACCTCTGGGGGCTCGATGCGGGAGCATCCGGGGGCCACGATGGTGGGCCCGCGACCAATGCGAATCGCGCCTGCATCGGCGGGCTCCATTTGGTCCAGGCACTCGGCGCGTCGAGCCAGTCGACCGGCGGCCGGCTGTGGATCGTCACGCAAGGGGCCCAGGCGCTTGGCGCCCCGCGCGCATTGACTCTTGCGCAGGCACCGCTCTGGGGCCTGGGCCCCGTCGTGGGGGTCGAGCATCCAGCCCTGTGGGGTGGCCTCGTCGACATGGATTCGGCGGTCGGTCCGGACGCCATTGGCTCGCTCGCCGACGAGATCTCCAGCCGTGCCCTCGGCGAACGTGTCGCCTTCCGTGACGGATGCCGGTACGTCGCCCGGCTCGAGCATGCCGAGGTGGCCGAAGCCGCGGATCCGCTGCGCCTCCGGCCAGATCGGGCCTACGTGGTCACGGGCGGCCTGGGAGGGATCGGGAGGCGGCTCGCGCAATGGCTGGTCGCTCGAGGCGCGCGACATCTCGTCCTGCTCGGCCGCCATGCCTCCGCTGACACGGCCGCCGACCTCGTCCAGGTACTCGAGGCAGCGGGGGCGCGGGTCATGGTGGATCGGGCCGACGTCGCCAACGGTGACGACCTCGCGGCCCTGCTCGATCGGATCCCGCGAACCCTGGCGCCGGTCGGCGGCATCCTTCACGCAGCCGGTGTCCTCGATGACGGGATCATCGGTCGACAGGACGCCGCACGCTTCGCCGCGGTGATGGCCCCGAAAGTGGCGGGCGCGTGGAACCTGCACGAGCTGACGCGCGAGCTCGGGCTCGAGTGCTTCGTCATGTTCTCCTCGGCGGCGGCCATTCTCGGTACGCCGGGACAGGCCGCGTACGCGAGCGGGAACGCCTTCCTCGACGGGCTCGCCCACCATCGGCGCGCCGCCGGGCTACCCGCTCTCGTCGTCGACTGGGGCCGCTGGGGCGAGGTGGGCCTGGCGGCGGAAGGCGAGCGGGCACGCAACATGACCGCGCTCGGCTTCGGGGCGATGACGCCGAGTACGGCGCTGGACGCGCTGGGGCACGCCATGGCCGGGACGGCCTCCCAGCTAGCAATCATGGCCTTCGATCCCGAGGCGTACCGACGGAGCTTGCCGGGCCGCGCGCTGCCGGTCCTTCCGGCCCGGACCGTCGCGCCGGATGCGGGCGATGTCGAATCCGGGGGGTCCGTCCTACTCGACACCCTGCGCCGCGTGCCGGCGGCGACGCGGGGCGCGCTCCTGCTCGAGCACGTGCAAGCGCAGGTCGCCGCGGTGCTCCGGCTCGACGACCCGGAGGCTCTCGACGAGGCGCGGGGCTTTTTCACCCTCGGCATGGATTCGTTGATGGCGGTCGAGCTGAAGAACCGGCTGCAAGGCACGCTGGGGCTTCCGCTGCCGTCCACGGTGGTGTTCGATCGGCCGTCGATCGCCCTGCTCGTGCAGTTCCTGGAGCGTGAGGTCCTGGGCTCGCCTCCCGGCGGCCCGGTCGACGCCATCCGGGTGCCGCGCGAGGTCATCGTTGACGGCGAGGAGATTCGCCGCCTGCCTCGTCACGAGATCGAGGCTCTGCTGGCGGACGAGCTCAAGCAGCTCAAGGGACTCGGAGACGCGCGATGAGCCAGGGCGACGCGGATCAGCTCGCCGAGGCCCTGCTGGCCCTGCGTACGATGCGTGCGCGCATCGACGCGCTCGAGCGAGCCAAGCCCGAGCCGATCGCCATCGTAGGCATCGGCTGTCGCTTCCCCGGCGGGGCCTCCGATCCGGAGCGGTTCTGGCAGCTGTTGCGGAGCGGAACCGACGCGATCACGCCCGTTCCGGCCGATCGCTGGAGCGCCGAGCGGTTTTCCGGCTCCGATCCCGAGGCGGGCGGGATGATCCCGGCTCCCTGCGGAGGCTTTCTCGGAGACGTTCGCTCCTTCGACCCCCACTTCTTCGGGATCACCCCGCGCGAGGCGCTCGCGATGGACCCTCAGCAGCGGCTCGTGCTGGAGGTCGCCTGGGAGGCGCTCGAGGACGCGGGCGCGGTACCCGGTCAGTTGGCGGGGACGCCGACCGGGGTGTTCGTCGGAATCGGGCTCAACGACTACGGCCGCCTGCAGGTAACGGAGCAAGAGCAGGATCCACGTCGCATCGACACCTACTCGATTTCGGGCAACGCGCTCTGCATCACCGCGAACCGCCTCTCGTATGTCCTGGACCTGCGCGGCCCCAGCATGGCCATCGACACCGCGTGCTCTTCGTCACTGGTCGCGATTCACATGGCCTGCCAGAGCCTGCGGACGGGGGAGAGCACGCTGGCCATCGCGGGCGGGGTGAACGTGATGCTGTCGCCGGCGAACAGTATCGGAGTCGCCCGCTTCCTCTCGCCGGATGGACGCTGCAAGGCCTTCGACGCGCGAGCGAATGGGTACGTCCGGGGCGAGGGCGCCGGGCTCGTGGTTCTCAAGCCTCTGTCGCGAGCCCAGGCCGACGGGGACCGGATCTACGCCGTGATCCGTGGGAGCGCGATCAACCAGGACGGGTTCAGCAGCGGCCTCACGGTGCCGAACGGCACCGCCCAGGAGGCGCTCGTCCGCCGCGCGCTCGAGAGCGCGGGAGTGGCCCCCGCGGACATCCAGTACGTGGAAGCCCACGGGACCGGCACCGCGCTAGGTGACCCCATCGAGGTCAACGCGCTGAGCGCGGTACTGTCCGCCGGGCGTCCCGCAGACCGGATCTGCGCGATCGGCTCGGTCAAGACCAACGTCGGGCACCTCGAGGCCGCGGCCGGGGTGGCCGGGCTGATCAAGGTCGCGCTCAGCCTGGAGCACCGGGAGATCCCGCCGAGCCTGCACTTCGAGAGCCCGAATCCGCACATTCCCTTCGATCGGATCCCGCTCCGCGTGGCCCGTGCCCTCTCGCCATGGCCCGAGGTCGGGGGGCGGCCGCTCGCCGGAGTCAGCTCGTTCGGATTCGGCGGGACCAACGCGCACGTGGTCCTCGAAGCGGCGCCGGTCGCGGCGGAGCCGACTGACCCCGCCTTGCCGGATCGGGCCCAGGTGCTCCTGCTTTCTGCGAAGAGTCGATCGTCCCTCGAGTCCCTCGCGCGCGAATGGGATGCCTTCCTGGCGAGCGGCGTGCGTGATCTGGCGGCGGCGTGCTCCACCGCGAGCGTTCGCCGGACCCACCACCCGCACCGGATCGCGCTGGTGGGACGCTCCGCGGCCGAGCTCCGCGAGCGGCTCCAGCGTGTCCTTGCCGGCGAGACCGTCACCGGGGCCGCTACGGGTGAGCTCGTGCGCAAGCGGCCCCGGCTCGCGTTCGTGTTCTCCGGCCAGGGTCCCCAGTGGTGGGGAATGGGCCGCCAGCTGCTCGCTACCGAGCCCGTGTTCCGCCAGGTCGTCACGGAATGCGACCGACGGCTGAGCGAGCTCGGAGGCTTCTCCCTGCTGGCGGAGCTGGGCGCGGGCGAGGCGGTCTCGCGTCTCGACCGTACCGACATCGCGCAGCCGGCGATCCTCGCGCTCCAGGCCGGTCTCGTGGCGCTGTGGCGTGCGTGGGGCGTGACTCCGCACGCGGTGGTCGGGCACAGCGTGGGCGAGATCGCGGCGGCGCACGCGGCGGGCGCGCTCACGCTCGATCAGGCGGTCGAGATCGCGTTCCACCGCGGCCGCCTGATGCACGAGGCGGCGGGCCGCGGGCGCATGGCCGCGGTCGAGGTGAGTCCGGAGCGTGCCGCCGAAGCATTGCGCGCGTACGAGCAGCGCCTGGCCGTCGCGGCGGTCAACGGTCCCGAGTCGGTGGTCCTCTCCGGCGAGCCGGAGGCCCTGGCCAGCGTGGCGGCCGCATTCGAGGCGCAAGGGGTGACGTGCCGGATGCTCCCGGTGGACTACGCGTTTCACAGCCCGCAGATGGCCGGAGCGGCGCGAGGTCTCGCGGAGCGTCTGCGCGATCTGGCTCCCGCGGCGGTGAACGTGCCCCTGGCCTCGACGGTGACCGGGCGTGGCATCGATCCCTCGACCATGGATGCGCGGTACTGGGCTCGCAACGTGGAGTCGGCGGTGCAGTTCCGGGCGGCGGTGGATACCCTCATCGAGCAGGAGATCACGCTCTTCGTCGAGATCGGCCCGCATCCGGTGCTGGGAGCCGCCATCGCGCAGTGCCTGGAGCGGCACGGCCGCGAAGGTCTGACCATCGCGTCGCTCCGGCGTGGCCAGGACGAGCGCGCGGTGATGCTCGCCGCCCTCGGGGTGCTCCACACCAAGGGCTTGCCGGTGGACTGGACGGCGGTTCAGGGGCCTCGGCTTCGGCCCGTCCGCGTGCCGGGCTATCAGTGGGACCGCAGGCCGTACTGGATCCTGGACGAGGCTGCCCGTCATTCGACACCGGCGGTCCACCCGATGCCGGCGGCGCATCGGCATCCACTCCTCGGAGACCCACTGCGCTCTCCGGTCGGCACGATCTTCCCCTCGATCCTCGACACCGTGACGATCCCCCTCCTCGGTGATCACCGCGTTCTCGACACCGCGATCCTCCCCGCGGCCGCGTGTCTCGAGATGGCGCTTTCGGCCGCCCGACGCGTCACCGGGCAGTCTCGGCCCCATCTCGTGGACGTCTCGATCCTCCAACCGCTGGTCGTGCCGGATGCTGGTGCGCGTGCGGTGCAGCTGGTGCTCGAGCCGGCAGGGGCCGACGCGCTCGCGTTCCGTCTGTTCAGTGGCTCGGCAGAGGCGGCCCAGGCGACGAACGATTGGACCCTGCACGCGACGGGCACGGTGGCTGCGGCTCGGTCGGTCGACGCGTCGGGGACCGAGCCGCTCGCGGCGATCCTGGCGCGCTGTGGCGAGGTCCAGACCGGGGACCGCCAGTACGAGCGCCTCCACGCGGTGGGGATTCACTTCGGGCCTCGCTTCCGCCGCATCGCGGAGATCCGGCGTGGCCACGACGAGGCGGTGGGCCTGGTCCGCGCGGTCGACAATCCCGGCGAGGTGGGGGCGGAGTGGACGGTGGATCCGACGGCGCTCGACGGTTGTCTCCAGGTGCTCGGCGCGGCGCTCCCCACCGGGGTGGACGCGGCGTTCTTGCCGGTGCGGTTCGAGCGGCTCGTTCTTCACCGCGGGCTTGGTGGTTCGACCCTCTGGAGTCACGCCCGGTTGCGTCCCTCTGTCGGCGCGACCGTGGAGACCCGGGTGGGAGACGTGGCGGTCTTCGACGAGTCGGGAACGCTGGTCCTCGAGGTCTCTGGCGTGACCGTGAAGCGCGCCTCCGTCGAGGCCCTGGCCGCCATCGGGGTAGCAGCCGGTGGGGACTGGCTCCACACGGTGCAGTGGCGGGTCCAGCCGCTGGTGTCCTCGCAGGGCGTGGCAGGCGGCCACTGGCTCCTGATCGGCGCCGCGCCGGGGATCGGCGAGCGACTGGCCGCCGAGCTGCGCGCGCGCGGCGACACCGTGACGCTCGCCGGAACGTATCGCCCGGCCCCCGCGGGCGACCGATGGCGGGGAGTCGTCCATCTGGACGGAGTCGCGGAGCCTCGAAGCGGAGTCGACCGCATCGCGCCGTACCTGACGGCGACAGAATATTGCGCGAGCCTGCTCGAGGTGGCGCAGGCGATCGGTCGGGACGCCTCCGCATCCGAGCGCCTGGTCGTGGTCACCCGTGGCGCGCAGCCGGTGGACGGCGGGGTGAGCGCCGTGGCCGCGGCCTCTCTCTGGGGCCTGGCCGCGGTGATCGCCTCCGAGCAGGATGGGCTGCGTTGCGCGAGCCTCGACCTCGACCCGCTCCGGGATCCCCGGGAGATCGAGTGCCTGTGCGACGAGATCCTCGCGGTATCGAGCGAGCAGCGGGTAGGCTGGCGCGGCGGCGAGCGTTACGTGGCGCGGCTCCTCCCGGCCCCGGTGCCGTCGGGCCGGTCCGGGGCGGGCGACGGTCTGGTGCGGCTTGAGATCACCGAGCGCGGCGTGCTCGACAACCTGGTCTGCCGTCCATCGAGCCGGCGCGTGCCCGGCCCAGGAGAGGTCGAGATCCGGGTGGAGTGCAGCGGGCTCAACTTCCGCGACGTGTTGAATGCGCTGGGCACTCTGCCGGGGCTGACCGCGGATCTCGGAAGCGAGTGCGCGGGCACCGTCGCCGCGGTAGGCCCGGACGTCGATGGGCTCGCGGTGGGCGATCCGGTCCTGGCGATCACGCTGGACGGCGCGTTCCGGAGCTACGTGACGGTGCCGGCCGCATTCGTGGTCCGGCGGCCGGAAGGCCTGGGGCCCGAGGACGCCGCCACGCTGCCGATCGCCTTCTTGACCGCCCAGTACGCGCTCGTCCACCTGGCGGGGCTGCGGGCGGGCGAGCGGGTGCTCATCCACGCGGCGGCGGGCGGAGTCGGTCTGGCCGCGGTGCAGATCGCGCAGCGCGTCGGCGCCCAGGTCTTCGCCACCGCGGGAAGTCCCGCGAAGCGCAAGCTTCTCTCCGACCTGGGTGTGTCGCACGTCATGGACTCGCGCTCGCTCGATTTCAGCGATGAGGTGCTGGCCCGAACCGACGGCCGCGGAGCGGACGTGGTGCTGAATTCTCTCGCGGGCGACTTCATCCCGGCGAGCGTGCGCACGCTGGCGCCCGACGGTCGCTTCATCGAGATCGGCAAGACCGGAACCTGGAGCGGGGAGGAGATCGCGGAGGTCCGGAAGGACGTGCGGTACGCCCGGCTGGACCTCGGCACGGTGTGCGCGGAAGCGCCGGCCACCATCCGAGCGATGCTCCAGGGGCTGGTCGACGATGTCGCGATGGGGGTGTTCCGCCCGCTTCCGCGAACCGTATTCGCGCTCGCGGATGCCGCGACCGCGTTCCGCCACATGGCGCAGGCCCGGCACGTCGGGAAGATCGTGGTGACCCAGCCGTCCGGCGAGCGGCCGCTGGTGCGAAGCGACGCCACGTACCTGGTGAGCGGCGGGCTCGGCGGTCTCGGCCTCTCGGTGGCCCGCTGGCTCGTCGCGAGCGGAGCGCGCTCGCTGATGCTGATGGGACGCGGCCGTCCGTCCGATCGTGCGGTGAGCGCCATCCAGGGCCTCGAGGCCGAGGGTGCCCGGGTGCTCGTGGCGGCGGGCGACGTGGCGTGCGAGGCCGACGTCGCGCGCGTGCTCTCCACGATCGAGGCGACGATGGCGCCGCTGCGCGGGATCGTTCACGCGGCCGGCACGCGCGACGACGGCGTGCTCGCCGAGCAGACCCCCGATCGGGTGGCGGCGGTGCTGGCTCCGAAGCTCGCGGGCGCGTGGCAACTGCACCAGGGCACGCGGGGACGGGCCCTCGACTTCTTCGTCATGTTCTCGTCCATGGCCGCGCTGTTCGGGGCGCCCGGACAGAGCGGTTACGCGGCCGCGAACGCCGCGATGGATGCCTTCGCCCACCGACGGCGCGCCGACGGGCTACCCGCCACGAGCATCAACTGGGGGCCGTGGGCCGAGGCGGGAATGTGGGCGACGCTCGGTGACCACGACCGGCGCCGCTGGACGGACCGGGGAGTGCAGGTCATCGACGAGGCGGACGGCGGGCAGATGCTCGACGTGGTGCTGCGCGCCGACCTCCCTCAGGCGGCCGCCCTGCGGATCGACTGGTTGCGCTTCCTTTCCCGGTACGCGCCCGGCGACGTGCCGTCGCTCCTCGCCGACCTCGGCCGGCCCGCGGCGCCCGCGGCGCCCGCGGCGCCCGCGGCCCCCTCGCTCGTGGACCAGCTCCGGGGTGTTCAGCCGGAGCGGGGCCGAAAGCTACTCGAAGCCCACGTACGGGAGCAGATCCTCCGGGTGCTGGGCCTGGATCCGGCGCACCGGCTGGATCCCCAGCAGGGCCTGCGCGAGATCGGGATGGACTCGTTGATGGCGGTGGAGCTGCGGAATCGGCTGCAGTCGAGCCTCGGCCGGGCGCTGCCCTCCACGATCGCGTTCGACCACCCGACGCCCGGCGATCTCTCCGCCCACCTCGGCACCCTCGTGCTCGAGCCGGTGGCCACACCCGAAGCTACGCTCGAAGAGGACGATGACCTCGCGACGATGTCCGACGCGGAGGCGGAATCGGCGTTTGCCGAGGAGCTGGCCGCGATGAAGGCGGTCCTGGGCCGCAAGAGGACCGGCGATGGCTAGTGACATGAAGCGAGCCGTCCAGGAGCTGCGCGCGCTGCGGCAGCAGCTCGACGAGATGGAGCGGGCCGCGCGCGAGCCCATCGCGGTCATCGGCATGGCCGGGCGCTTCCCGGGTGCGGATACCCTGGAGGCGTTCTGGGCGCTCCTGCGGGAGGGCCACGACGCGATCACCGAGATTCCGTCCGACCGGTGGAACGTCGACGCATACTACGATCCCGATCCGGCCGCCGCCGGCAAGGCCTATGTGCGGCGGGGCGGCTTCGTGCGCGACGTCTCGCGGTTCGACGCCCGGTTCTTCGGTATCTCTCCCCGCGAGGCGTCGAGCATGGACCCGCAGCAGCGCCTCCTGCTGGAAGTCGCGTGGGAGGCGCTCGAGGACGCGGGCGTGGTGCCGGCGCGCATCGAGCGCGGCGCGGGGGGCGTCTTCGTGGGGATCAGCAACGCGGACTACGCGCACCTGCACACCCGGGCGGGGGATCAAGCGCGGATCGACACTTACGAGGGCACCGGCAACGCGTTCAGCTTCGCGAGCGGCCGCCTGTCCTACGTGCTGGGCTGGCACGGGCCGAGCGTCTCGGTCGACACCGCCTGCTCGTCGTCGCTGGTCGCGGTGCACCTGGCGGGGCAGAGCCTTCGCGCCGGAGAGTGCGACGTCGCGCTGGCGGGCGGCGTCAACCTGATCCTGAGCCCCGATTCGTTCATCCGGGCGTGCAAGAACGGAATGCTCGCTCCTGACGGCCGGTGCAAGACGTTCGATGCCGCCGCCGACGGGTATGCGCGGGGCGAGGGATGTGGGGTCGTGGTGCTCAAACGACTTTCCGCCGCCCTGGCCGCGGGCGACCGGGTGCTCGCGGTGATCCGCGGCTCGGCGGTCAACCAGGACGGCCGGACCGGCGGGCTCACCGTGCCGAACGGGACGGCGCAGCAGGCCTTGATCAGGCGCGCTCTTGCGAGCGCCGACGTGGCGCCGCACGAGATCGCCTACGTCGAGGCGCACGGCACCGGCACCGCGCTGGGTGACCCGATCGAGGTCAACGCGCTGGCCGCGGCGCTAGGCGTTGGCCGCGGTCCCGACCGACGGCTCTGGCTGGGCTCGGCGAAGACCAACATCGGACACCTCGAGTCGGCGGCCGGGATCGCCGGGCTCATCAAGACGATCCTCGCCCTTCGCCACCGGG
>Ga0105241_10001313_pt1 | contig 18899 bp, 14 predicted proteins | sample KBSC64metaG_FD_80422 | JGI IMG/M metagenome (GOLD analysis project Ga0105241, IMG submission 80422) | Corn rhizosphere microbial communities from Kellogg Biological Station, Michigan, USA - KBS C6-4 metaG | ecosystem: Host-associated > Plants > Roots > Rhizosphere > Soil | place: Michigan, USA... | reverse complement strand
TGCACGGCGCGTTCGTCTCGGTCCAGGAGACCGCGGGGCTCGTCAAGTTCCTGCGCAAGCAGGCCAAGCCCGAGTACGACGAGGAGATCACGAAGGAGCGCGAAGCACAAATCGCGACGCTGATCGCCTTTCTCCAGAAAGAAGCCGCTGGCGCTCAGTAATCGGTGACATCATGATTCCCGTGAATCGACGCAAATTCCTCGGCGCCGCGGCCATGGTGGCGGCGCGCGCCGCCATCCCCGGGCGCCTCTCCGCGGCCCCACGTTGGGCTGGACACATTGGCCGCGCAGACGCCGCGTCCTCAGCGAATGCGCTACTCCCCGCGACGCTCGACGCCTCCACGCTCCGAACGCTTGCCGCCGCCGCGCTCGATGCGGCGCGTGCCGCCGGAGCCACGTATGCGGACGTCCGGGTCGCCGAGCTCCACGAGCTGGAGATCCGGCAACGCTTTGGTGAACCACTCGTTCCCGATGTGGATCTCATTGTGACCTTCACCTACGGCGTCCGCGTCTTGGTCAACGGCGCGTGGGCCTTCGCACACGGATCCGCTCCCGATGCGGCGTCCGTGGCGGCATCGGCACGCGGTGCTGTCGCGACTGCCAAAGGAAATGCGGCAGCACTCAAACCGTCGTCCCAGGCATCGCCCGAGTGGACCGCGGCGCCACCGGTCACCGGCGAGTGGACCTCGCCCGTGCGCATCGATCCGTTCGGCGTTGCCATTGAGGACCAGATCGCGGTCCTGTGGGCCGGCGAGCAAGCGGCGCAGCGCACGTCGGGCGTCGAAGCCAATGGTGAGGTGACATGGCGGCGGGAATCTCGCGTCATTGCGTCCACTGACGGCACGATGGTGACACAGACGACGTGTCGCGGCTTACCGTACTTCGGCGCATCGAGCGATCGTGGGACGGGCTTCGTCTCGTTGCGCCTTCCCTTGGTCTCCACGAGCGGGGGATACGAAACGATCCTCGTCCCCACGCTGCAAGACCAAATGAAAGTGGCCGGAGAACAAGTCCTTCGCTTGGCGAGCCTCCCATACCGCCCGATGGATGTGGGACGGCATCCCGCGGTGTTCGACGGATTCTCCATGGGGAGTCTGTCGATCGCGACACTCGGCGCCGCACTCGAGCTGGACCGAGTCATGGGCTACGAGGCCGATGCCTCCGGTACCAGCTTCCTCGCCCCGGTCGACGAAATTCTCGGGCAACAGTTTTTCTCGCCCCTGCTCAACGTGTCAGCGGGACGGGCGGTCCCTGCGGTCAACGCGGTCAAATGGGATGATGATGGCGTGGAAGTCCATCCATATCCTGTCATCACCGGTGGTCGTGTCGTCGATTACCACACGTCGCGCTCGACGGCATCCACCTTACGCTCGTGGTACGAACGACAACATCTCCCGATGGCTTCGCGCGGATGCGCGGTCGCCGTGACTGCCGCCGATCCGGTCCTGATTCGGACACCGCACTTGACGATGGAGGCTGGTGATTCGGCCACCACGATCGACGCCTTGTGCAAAGAGGTTGGCCGCGGCGTGTTGGTGCATCAGGCGGATTGGGGATCGCTCTCCATGGATCAACGGTGTGGATCGGGCGCATTGGTCGGAGCAACGATGTTCGAGATCGAGCGCGGACAGATCGTCCGCCGGGTGGCGGATGCCGGACTGCAATTCGCCACGCGAGGGTTGTGGAAATCGCTCGTCGCGGTCGGAGGAACCAACACCGTGCAGACGTGCGACGGATGGGGGATGAAAGGACAACCGTGGATCCCCGTCCGCCAATCCGCGACCGCCCCCGCCGTGGCATTCAAAGATGTCGACCTCATCATGACTGGACGGAGATCGTGAACGCACGTACTAACAGCGGTACTGACCGCCCTATGACCGGGCGCCGAGAATTGGATCGTCCCGTGTTGACGCGCGCGCAAGTCGACGCGCTCAACGGCCGGATCATTCGGATGACCTCGGCCGATACGGCCATGGTCACCGTCACGCACACCGCGCGCGTCGTGACGCGTTTCTCCAACGGACGGGTCCTGTCGACGGACGACGGCGATCAGTTGGAGATCTCGATCTCGACCATTTACGGGACGCGCGGAGGCATCTGGACGCGCACGAATCAGCTCGACGATACGTCATTGCACGCGATCGTGGCGCGATGCGAGGCAATGGCGCGCGCCCAGATGGGCGGCGAGCGAATTCTGGACGAAACGGAGCAACAGGATCAATATCTCCCCGTCGCGCTCTGGCACGACACGACGGTGCGCGCCATGACGACGAGCCGCGAGATGGTCGTTCCCACGATTGTGAACGAAGTGGATCGTCACGGACTGGCCGCCGCCGGTTTCGTCGGGATCATGGCGCGCGCACAAGCGGTGCTGACCAAAGCGGGCATTCACGCGTATTGCGATGAAACCGATAGCGAAGTAACTGTCACCGCACGAGACACTCGTGGCTCGACACCCGCGACGTGCTCCGGGTGGGCAGGACAAGCGGCACGCGATTGGTCGGCGATGGACGTTGCCAACGTGGCACGCCGAGCCAGCGAGCTTGCGTTGATGAGCCGGAATCCCCAGGCGCTGGAACCGGGACGCCGCACCGCGATCCTCGGTCCGGCCGCGGTCGCGCAGATGATGCGATATTTCGCGCAGGAGCTCGACGCATTCTATACGGATGGCGGTGGCACCGGCTTCTCCAAGAGCGAGGCCGGCGGCAACAAGTTACGCCAACGGGTATTCGATCCTCGCATCACCATGAGCTCAGATCCAGCCGATCCCGACGGCGGATATCCCAATTATTTCCTCCTCGGATCGGCGAACCCGAAAATGACGTGGGTGGAGAAGGGTGTATTGAAAAACCTCTCGTACAACGTGGGGTATGCGCTGTCCAAGGGGAAAGAGTACTCCGAGAATCCCTACTCGATTCGTGTCGACGGTGGACCAACCTCGATCGAGTCGATGATCGCGAATTGCAAGGAAGGTGTGTACGTCAACCGGTTCTCAGGGATCGAGCTCATCGATCTTCGAACGGGCGTGATGACCGGCGTCACGCGCGACGGATGCTTCTTCGTCAAAGACGGCAAGATCAATCGTCCGGTGAAAAATTTCCGGATCCTCGAGTCGCCATTCTTCTTCCTCAATAAACTCGTCGCACTGGGGCCGACGGCCCGAGCACCGTTCGGATACACACCGCCTGGCCGATACGAGTCGAATCAATTTGTGTTCGATTGGCCTCGGCGCCCGATGATCGTTCCACCGATGATGGTGGATGACTTCAACTTCTCGGCGTTGGCGGACGCGGTGTGATGTTCGGCAGGGCACGGTCTTCGTGAGACTAGGCGGCCGAGACAGCGTATGACCGATCGAGCCTCAAGGTCGATTCGTCAAACTCGGCGCGAAAGTATCATAGAATCCGTTCCGAAAGAGCTCGTTCGGATCATAGACCCGCTTGCGCGCAAAGACCTCGCGAATGTTGGGATAGGCGCGCTCTAGCTGTTCCGGTGTCGCATGGAGGCGGTACGGAAGATAGTACGTGCCGCCCACTCGGATCGCCGCGTCGATGAGCTCTTTCGTCAACGCTCGCGCACTATCGTCGGCCGCCACGGAACGCCCTTGATTGAACAGCATGACGAGGCCGAACACCGGTTCACGCGCATATCGAAGCGTCCCGTCAGTATCCGGCTGCACATCCCGAATCGTCACATTCAGGAGATCGGCGTGATGCGCCGGAATGATGCGTCGCACTTGTACCAGGAACTCCTCCAGTCGCCGTTTGGGGATGAAATATTCATGCAGAATGTCCGTGCTCGTCTCCGACGTATTTGCAAAGAAGTCTGACGAAACGTTCAGAATCTGGTTTCGCGACACGTAGCGGTGTCCCGGTGTTGCGCCAAGCCATGTCTCGAGGTCCCAGCGGAGCGTCTTCCCATAGGTATTACCGACAGAGCCACGAAAGACTTCGCGCGCAACTCGTAGCGGACCAATCGGCGTGAGCGGGGGAACTGATCCCTTGGCGGATGGAGCCTTCTCGAACACTGTCAACGTTGCATCGCGGAGGTAGCCGCGTGGCACAACGCTCAAACGTCCGTACGCGAGACCGATGGATTCGTGCCCCTCGACCGTTTTGGCGAACAGACTGGCATACCCCTCGCTCGTCGTGCGGTAGCGGCGTGCGCGATACCGTTCGTTCGGAACCGTAACGAGGTCGACGTCCAGAACGATCGCAAACATTCCATAGCCGCCAAGAATGAGCGAAAAGAGCTCGCGATGATCCGTACGGCTACACTCGATGATCTGGCCGTCGGCGAGCATGACCCGCATACGTTCGATACTACTAGCCAACGGCGGACGATTCGGCTGCCATCCGTGCGCATTCGCACTCAGCGCACCACCGATGGTAAAATCATTGTTGGACTGCATGATCGCCACGGAGCGGCGATGCCGATCGAGATACGGAATCAGCTCCGCCCATCGCGTCCCGGCACGAACGTGGACGTGGATGCCGTCGGCGTCGAGCTGCATTCCGTGGAACGACGTCATGTCGACCAGGATTCCGTCGCGCGTGATGGTGTGGCCACCCATGGTGTGTTGCGCACCTGCAATCGATATATGCAGATGCTCGCGCTGTGCGCGACGAAGCAGTTCGGTGAGTTGCTGCTCTGCTGAGTCCGGGGGTGACGGAACGACGAATCGCTCGGCGATCGGCGTACGATTCAGTCGGCTGGCGTCATCCGCATACCGGGCCGGTACACGGATTTGGTGGTGCTCGTCGTGCATCCATGTGTATCCGAGGTGATACAGGGGACGAGCGAGTACACTGAGGATGGCGATTCCGAAGACCATCCCTGTAAGGATAAGGCGTCGTATTATTGTGATATGCTTATCTCGTGCGACGGAGGTGGTCCGCGCGGGGGCGTTTTTCCTTCCAAAGTCCATGGCTATAGTATACGCCTTCTTCGAATAGGACACTTGATGGGAGGGGGCAATTCCCCCTGTTTGTGAACAAAAAAAGAAGATAATATTTGTTATACCTTCCGTGAGTTCAGTTTACGACCCATCAAATCACGTTACGCAAAATGGGTGGTTCAGTGGGCGTAACCTTACCCAAAGACATCGTAGATGACTTGCACGTCCAACCCGGAGATACGATGACGGTAGTTCGTATCGATCGGGGGATTCTGCTGACACCCTATGATCCTGTATTTGAGGAAGCGATGCGGTTGTACGCCGAGGCGAATGTGCAATATCGGAACGCGCTTCGCGAACTTGCGGGGAAGTGAGTTCCCGCTATTCTCGTCCTGCTGCGATCGGAGCCATCCAGGACAGTATCGAATTGTATCAGGACTTCGGGAGAGGGAATCAATGTCATCGTTGCACCTGCTGGGTCGCTATGTGAGCATTCCCAGACAATGGGCGCAAAGAGCTGGCCTTGTTTTCGAGTGCCGCTTCGGCTCCAGCGAATCACCATCGTTGTCAGTTTGAGTCCCAGGCCGTATACTGGTCGCGTCTCCTTCCAAGCGGCGAGTGGCGATTTCAGACCTCATTCTTTGGTGCGATCGTGCCGAGGACGACTCAGGTGAGTCGTTCCGGTCGCGCCGTGAGGCCAGCTCGCCCGAGCCGGCGGACAGCAGCTCCCGCGCACGTCTCACCATTCCCCCTGAACGCGAGCGCGCGTTGCTCGACCAGATCCGCGCGGGAGACGTACACGCGTTCGAAGAAGTCTACCTCGCGCTCTACAGCCCCCTCCGCGAGTTCGCCTACGCCCTCACCCGGGACGATGGCTCCGCGCACGACATCGTCCAGGATGTCCTGTTTGTCTTCTGGCGCGATCGTGTGCGCGTCGCACCGGGTGATCGGTTCATTCCCTATCTCTACAAAGCCGTGCGAAATCAGGGGGCGAAGCACTGGCGTCACGCACGCATCGTGCGTCGCCTGTTCGCCGAGAGTAGTACGACGGCGAAGCCGGAGATTCCCATTCCGGGGATGAGTACCCCTTCAGCAGGGGCGCCAGAGAGCGCAGAGCAGGCGGAATTACACACCGCACTCGTCGCCGCGGTCGAGCACCTCCCCACAAAGCAACGCGAAATTGTCACCTTGTATCTCTCGGCCGAGCTGAACGCTCCGGAGATTGGGGATGTCCTGGGCATCTCCCCCGAAGCAGTGCTGATGGGGCTCTCGCGCGCCCGAAAAACGCTCCGAGTCGCGCTCGAAAAATTCAGACGTTAGGGTTTCACGCGTCGCGGTAGTGTAGGGCATGATCCCCTACGAGCCAGACCCTTTGCACGAAGAGGGCGTTGCGAGCGCTGTACACCGGGCGAACCACGCCGCATCGAGCAATGAGGTCAGAGCGGCGTGGCAAGAAACTCGCGCTCGCATCGAACATACGTTCGTTCTCCCCTCGACGACGGGCCGCGAAGTCTTCCGTGTACCGACCGCGACTCGGCATCCGGAGCGTGGATGGCTCAGTACGGGATGGCGCGCCACGATTGGTGTCGCCTGCGCCACGCTCGTCATCGTGGGGGGCAGGTGGGCGCTGCATGGGCGGTCACACACGACAGAGGTGTCCACGGCCGGGCATCAATATGCAACGGCGGCTGGCCAACGTCAGGTCGTGACGCTGCGGGACGGCACGCGCGTGACGCTCGCGCCGCAAAGTGTACTGACCGTCGGTCGTGATTTTGGCGCTACGTCCCGGACGGTACAGTTATCCGGACAAGCGTACTTCGAAGTCCGAACCGCCCAAGGGACACCCTTCATCGTTCATTCAGGCACGCTGAACACCCGCGTCCTCGGCACCGCATTCATGATTCGCCGCTATGTCACGGATTCTGTGGCGCAAGTCGCCGTGCTTTCCGGCCGGGTGAGTACGGGAGGGGCGAGAGGGAGCGTCACGCTCTCGGCGGGAAGGGCCGCACGCCTGACCGATTCGACCGTGGCGCTCACCGACGACGCGCACGCGCTGACCGATTGGACCCGCGGTGAATTGGTGTTCAAAGATGTCCCCGTTCGTCACATGTTGACGGAAGTGGGTCGTTGGTACGGATACGATTTCAAGCTCGTAGACACGACGCTCGCGACGCGGCACGTCTCCGTGACATTCGATATGAGCGATCCGGACGACATGATGCTGGTGTTGAAGAGCGCACTCCATGTCTCGATGGCATTCGACGGCAAGACCGTCACACTCGCACCACGCCATACACCAGCGGAGCGAAAGACGCGTCCGCTAGAGCTGTCCACACCTTCAAGCGAGAAAGGGCGATGATTGGAATGTATAGTCGGCATTTTGCTGTCGCGGTGGCCATGTTGGCGGCCGCGGTGGAAAGTCCGTTGGCTGCGCAACATGTCGCGACGACGCAACGGGCCGAAAGTGGGGAAGTGGATCTCTTCGCACAGACGGTCTCGCTGGACGTGGACGGCGCGACGGTCAAGAGCGCGATCGAAGCGCTGGCGAAGAGCTCGAAGGTGCGCATTACCTATCAGAGTGAGCTGCTGGATGGCATCGCCAAACGTGTCACGGTACACGCCAAAGACGCCACGCTGGGCGTCGTCCTCGCGCAAATTCTCTCCGGGACCGGACTGCAAGCCGAGTTCGTGACGCGGAATGCGCTCAACATCTGGCCCGTGGACAACACGGTGGTGGCGACCGGCAGCATCTCTGGTGTGGTCACCGAGGCGCACGGCAAGCGTCCATTGAGCGGCGTCAAAATCACGCTCGACAGCAACTCGCGCGGCGTGACGACATCGAGTGCCGGCGAATTCCGTCTCACCGGCATTGCGGTGGGTACGCATACCGTACATGCCAAGCTGATCGGATTCAAGCGGGCCACCCAGAAGATCGTCGTGGAAGACAACGCCGCCGCGATTGCCAATTTCGTGCTGGAGACGAGTGCGACGACATTGGACCAGGTCGTCGTGACCGGTACGGTCGTGGCAACGGAGCTCAAAGCGGTCCCGAACGCCATCACGGTCATTACCGCGAAGCAGATCGAAGAACGCGGGATTACGCGGATCGATCAGCTCTTTCGTGGCGACGTGCCGGGGCTCTTCGCGCAGAACACCAACTCGCAGGAAAAGTTGGACGCGGTGACGATGTTCTCGCGCGGCGCGACGACGCTCGGATCGAGCGTGAACACGTTCAATGGCACGAATCCCATCAAGACGTACGTGGATGGGATCGAAATGGCCGATCCCCGATATTTGTCGCAGATCGATCCACGAAACATCGAGCGCATCGAAATTCTCACCGGACCGCAGGCCAGCACGATCTACGGTTCGAACGCCCTCAACGGCGTCATGCAGATCTTCACCAAACGGGGAACGGAAACGCACCCACAACTGACGCTCAATTTGCTGAGCGGGTTGATTCAGAACAACTTCAGCGATGCGCACACGCCGCAACACGACTACAACGCGCAAGTCGCCGGCGTGGAAGGGCGGATTTCCTACAGCGCGGACGCGTCGTGGTTCTACATGGGACCGTGGACGCCGTCCAAGCAGACGACGCGCGTGAATGCGTCCGGGGCGGTGCGGTTCGCGTCGCCGACCCCAGTGGGCAATCTCACGGTCGACGCGTCGCTCCGGCAGGCGAATACGAGAACGAACAAGAACGGCCCCACGGAACAATCCGCCCGTTCGCTCCACGACAACGGATATTCAAACGACACCGGAAACTATTTCGACAATTTCTCGGCGATCGATCGTCTGTCGAGCCAGGCGGTTGGTTTGACATTCGGGTACGCTCCCACAAGTTGGTGGTCGCACGAGCTGAGCCTCGGCAAGGATGTCTCGAACGAGCAGGATGATCGGACGACCCGGGCCTACGAGGCTCCCTGGGACACGACGTTGCAAGTGTTCGAGCCGACACTCGACCGGCGCTCCCTGCGCTACTCCACGACGGCGCGCGTCCCCGTCACATCGATCGCGCAGGCCACGATGACGTTGGGCGCGGATACGTGGCAATCGTTGCAGACGAATACGTTTGCGTATCCCATGGTGCAAAATGGCGGGTTCCAGGCGAACGTGTATCGTCATCCGGAACACAACACCGGTGCGTTCTTTCAGGGGCAGCTTGGATTCCTCGACAAAGTATTCCTGACGTATGGGTTGCGCGCCGAGTGGAACCCGAACTTCGGAAAGGATGCGAGCCCGAGCTATTCGCCGCGGTATGGCATCGCATACACCACGGACATCGGACCGGTGACGGCCAAGCTGCGCGCGAGCTACGGACGTTCGACGCGGCCACCCGCGGCGGACCAGAAAGTGGCACAGCCATCGACGGACAACGAGCTCATGGCCACGTACGGCCGGTACGATACGCAACTCGCGAACCCGGATCTCGGTCCGGAGTTTCAGCAGGGCGGTGAAGGTGGGATCGAGCTGTATTTGGGGAGCCGAGCCTCATTGGTCGTGACACGATACAATCAGACCATTGATGCACTCGTCACCCCGATCCTTGGCGCGGACAGCGTTCGTTCGCTCCTCCCCGACCCGAAGTTTTTTGGCGGGAACTTCACGTGTGCTCAGATCATCGCATTCAATCTCCCCGACTTCTGCTCGAGCCAGGACGCGCAAGGGTACGGCTACGCTGAACAACGGCAAAACTTGAACGTCGCCGGGCTGCGAAATCAGGGGTGGGAGCTGCAAGGGACGATCACGACAGGGCCGATCACGACGCGCGGGACCTACAGTTGGACGAAGAGCCGTTCCATGGGGGTGACGGCGAAGTATACCCCCGCCATCGCGGCACTCCTGCGAGATCAGCCACAGTACATCAAGGGCGCGACCTTCATGTTTCTCCCGGAACATACGTGGGCGCTTGGGATGACGTATGCGCAGTCGCGGGCCACGGTCGCGCTCAGCATTAGTGGCGTCGCCTCGCTCCGGAATTACACGGACGAATTCTTCATCCAGCATCTCGAGCCAAGAATTCGGTTGCAGGAGAATCGCTACAATTTCCGCGATGGTAACGCATCGAGTTACTATGTCAGCTTCAGCTCCGACTACGCACTCGCCGATCTGACGGCGTCGTATCGATTCACGCGATCCGTCGAAGGAGTGCTCGGGATACAGAACCTCGGCAACTTCTACACACAGGACAACGATGCTCGGGTTGCGGCGCTCGGGCGGCAAAGTAAGGCCGGATTCCGGATTCGCTTGTAAAGAGGAAGATTCTATGCGGTTGGCAAGATTTACCATGGTGACAGGCCTCAGCCTGTTGAGCTTCACTCCATTTCTCGGCGCGCAGGGAGTCAGCGGCGGAGCCGCTCCGGCGTCCACGTCTGCACCGGCTAGCGCGCCCGCGCGCATTGTCGGACCGCCAGTCGGCGACGTTCCGCAGGCCCGTCTCATCACACCCGCGGAAGAGGCCGCGGCGCTCGAGTTGTATCCGGCGACGTTTCTCAATCAGGACGAGATGCAGCGCATGCCGGATCTGCAAGTCGACACGGCGTTCGCACAGTTCGATACGGTCATCAAGGAGCGCGCGAAGGTCTGGGTCGCGTCGCTACCGAAAGGGTTGGTGACTGGTTTGCAAATCGATCCCATGGGGCAGCTCTACGTCGCGATCGGCCAGGATTCCATTGCGCGGCGGCTCTTTGCCCAACGGCTCTCCACGCCCAAACTCAGCGTCGACGATCGCGCCTTCACGTTGTTTGCGGCGATCACGGCTTTCCTTGGTCGTTCATCCTTGTATTCTGCGCCAGATCCATTCATCGATCCGGTGCACGTACGCATTGCGCAGGAATATCTGACCCAACTCGACGCACTCCCGGAAATTGCGTCTCGCCGGAAATTCGACGCGCATGTGCTCATGGGGAGCGCATATTATTGGATGGGCGACGGTCCCAACGCGGCCATCCATTTGAAGCGAGCGCTCTCCCTCGTTCCGTCGCTGGTGTTCGACGAACGGCTCGACGCATGCGATGCGTATCGCATGCTCGCGGACGTCATCTCCGCGCAGCCCAAGGGGCGCGAGACAATTGACTCCGTGACGAAGTGGCTCCGGCCCTACTACGCGGCAACGCCGGAGATGATCGCGGCGGATCCGACGGCGAAGTACATGGGTGAGCGGTCGGAGTTCATCTTCAACCAAGCGGTGCAAGTCACCGATTTCCTCGGCCGGTCAGCCCCGGCCATGACCGGACACTATTTCTGGAACACGTCCAAACCAGCAACGCCGAGCACCGCTGATACGAGCGCCAGAGTCATCCCGGTAAACGATGGGAAGATTCGCGTCATCGAATTTGGACATCGCGGATGCACCGCCTGCATGTTGGCGTTACCGAAACTCGACCGCGCCCGCAAAACCGCGCCACAGAATGTGGATTATCTCTATGTCACCCACGGCGATGATAGCTGGGGCGGAAAAGAGTGCAAGACCACCGCGGAGTGCGCTGAGCATTATCGCGAATACTACGTCGAACAGAGAAAGCTCGGCCTCCCGATCGCGATCTGGTTCGGTGCGCGCGAAGCGGATGTCGATGGCGGTACGCAACAGAAAGTGAGCCCGACGTTCGCCGCCGTTCCCATGAATGCCGTTCCCATGTTCATGGTGACAGACGGTCGCGGGATCGTCCGGCACATCTCCATTGGATACTCACAGCTGCTCAGTCGCACGGTGAAATATTTGCAAGCGGAATCGGCCCATAACGCCGCCGTGGGAACTGCGTCCGCGGCGCCGTCGTCCGACGCGTCGGCGCCGTCACACGGGACCGCCCAGTGAGCCAGGGATCTTCACGCGGATCTTCACGCCGGGTGTTTCTGACGCACTCGTCGCTCGCGCTGGCTGGAATGGGGTTGGGACTTCACCGCATTGGAGCCCAGCCGCTGTCCGCGGCAATCATGCGGTCGCGGCAACCGATGTCGGATTTTCTCCCCGAGCCTGTCGGAGCGGAGCTGCTCCGGCAAGTCGCACTCGCGGCCATCGAGGCGGCCACGCAGGCGGGAGCCAGCTACGCCGATATTCGCATCGCCGATGCGCGGAGGTTGGATCTCAACGTCGGCGACACGTTCGTGGTGCCGATGAGTTATCTCACCTTCGATTATTCCTATGGCGTCCGCGTTCTGGTGGACGGAACGTGGGGATTCGCGTACGGTGCCGGTCCAACGGTCGACTCCGTGACGCGCGCCGCCCGATCGGCCGTGTCGACCGCGCGTGGCATCGCGAAGTTTTCGACGCCGTGTCCTCCGCTCGTGCCGGTGCCCGTGGCCAAAGGGGAGTGGGCCACACCGGTGCAGGTCGATCCATTCGCGATTTCGCCAGACGAACACGCGAAGACCCTCAACGCATATCGAGCCGCTGGGCACCACATTCTCGATAAACGAATCAGCTTCTCGACACTTCGGTTTCAGTGGTGGAATCAAACGCGCGTCTTTGCGTCGAGCGAAGGATCACTGTTGACACAACGTCTGACGCGCGCCATGCCGCAAGTCGAGATTTGGCGCGGATTGAAGTATACCAATGAAGGTGTGAACATTCCGCTGACGGGATTTCGTCCTCGTGGCGCGGGATATGAGACCGTCGTTGGCCCTGAGCTGCAAGAAAGTATCAAACAGAACGCCGAAGAGATCGTCCGGCTGTCGAACTACCCCATCGCGCAGGCCGACGTCGGACGCTATCCGGCGCTGCTCGACGGTCAGGCGATCAGCGTCCTCGCCTCGATGACGCTGAGTCGCGCGCTGGAGATCCGTCGCGTGTTGGGCCATGACGCCGATGGAACGGGAACAAGCGTCCTTGCGCCAGCGAATGAAATGCTCGGTAAACAGGTTCTTTCCCCGCATATGACCATCACCACCGATCGTTCGGTTCCCGAATATGGTGCCGCGAAATGGGATGACGAAGGCGTCGCGACCGAGCCGTTCACCCTGATCGACAAGGGAACCGTCGTGGACTACTTCACGACGCGTGCGACTGGTTCAGTGTTGGCGGAATGGTATGCCAAACGTGGCAAACCGTTGACGACCCACGGCTCGGCGGTCGCGTGGTCACCAACGGTCGTGCCGAACGGCGTTGCGTCATCGCTGCGTGTGCAGGAAGATACGAACGGAAAATCGCTCGATGCCATGACGAAGGAGATGGGAACAGGCTTGTTGTTCCGCGGTGTACGCGGCGCGTTCGGGATCAACGGCATGCGACAGGCGCACATCAATACGGACCAACAGCTGTCTGGCGGGTCATACCTCCCAATGATGATGTACGAAGTCAAACGTGGCGCCATCACGCGACGGCTCATGGGCGGGATGATGCAATTCCGGACTCTTCCCTTGTTCAAATCGATTACCGCCGTCGGCAATGCGAGCACACTCGAACCCTATACACACGGCGAATCGCTGTTCGAGGCGTTGGATGTCTCCGTTGTTCCGGTGATGGCTCCCGCGGCGCACGTTCCACAAGTCGACATCACCCAGTTCGAGAAAACGCTGTAATGTCACATTCGACAGTCATGTCGCCACCGGCATCGTCAAAAAAATCGGTGCGTCCCGATGACTCGCCGCGGCGCGTCTTGACGCGCGAGCAAGCCATTGCGCTCGGCCACAAGCTGATCGACCACATTCTCCCGCGCTATCCCGCGCTCGATCGGATTTGGTTGACGCACACCGCGTTTTCGGTGACGAAGGTCGCCAACGGCTCGGTGCTCGAAGCCAATGATGGCGACCGGGTGCTCATCATGGTCGGTTCGGAGTACGGAAGCCGGCTCCCCGTGTGGATCACGACGAATCAACTCGACGACGGGGCGCTGCGCAAAGCGATCGATCAGGCGCTGAACATGCTCCCACCGCTCCCGAACATCACGATCATCGCCCCTCGAAGCGAGGACGATGAAAGCGCGTTCGTGACGACCCCGCGAGAGTTCCTCCCGATCTCACTGTGGCATGACAGTACGGCGCGTGCCATGGAGACTGCACGTGGCGATACGATCCCACGCATCATTGAAGATCTCCACGCCGCGAAGCTGAACGGCGCCGCGACGGTTGGCATGACGCAACGCGTGGCGCTCTATATGTATCCCGCTGGACTCACGGCATTCGCCGAAGAAACGGATTGTGAAGTGACCGTGACGGCGCGCACACCCGATGGGCTCGCCGCGGGGTGGGGCGGCCAGGCGCATCGAGATTGGTCGAAGGTGGCGCCATCCGCCGCAGTCGCACAAGCGGTCGACATTGCCAATCGGAGCCATAATCCCGTCGCTTTCGAACCCGGACGCCGAACCGCGATTCTGGGTCCAGCCGCCGTTGCACAGCTGGTGTATCAGATGGGCGAGCTGTTCGACGGTGAAGGGGCGCGCGGGGGCGGCTCCCCCTTTTCGGTGGTGAACCACAACGCCGATGGTTCGGGGCGACGGTCCAAGGTGGGAATGCGCGTCTTCGATCCACGGATCATGATGCGTTCCGATCCGGCCGATCCCGACGGCGGCTACGCCCCCTTTTTCGAAGATGGTTCCATCGAGCCAACCTCGGGCTACCCAACGTCGGCGGTAACGTGGGTCGATCGTGGTGTGTTGACGTCGCTCGCGTACAACTTGATGAACGGCATGAAATACCGCTTGCCTGCATGCGATGTGCCGCGATCGATGCATGTGAGTCCGGCACCGGGAACGCAAACGGCGACGATTGAAGAGATGATCGCGCACTGTGAGCACGGGATTTACGTCAACCGGTTCTCCGAGCTGACGATGCTCGATCGCGGCAGTGGGATGATGACCGGGTCGACCCGCGACGGATGCTTCCTCGTGCGCAATGGAAAGATCGACAAGCCGATCAAGAATTTCCGATTCATCGACTCGCCGTTCTTCGCGTTCAACAAGTTGCAAATGATCGGCGTCCCGGCTCGGGTTCCGTTCGGATACGTGCCGAGCAGTCCCTTCGGTTTCGAGTCGCGGTGGCCGCGTTCGCCGATCATCGTCCCGCCGATGATGGTCACCGATTTCAACTTCAGCGCGCTCGCCGACGCCGTGTAACGCCGTGTAACGTCGTGTAATGCAGTGCGATGTGGCGGCGCTCAGCCCCGGCTGAGCGTCACCACCGTGACTTCCGGTGGCGTTCCAATGCGGAACGGCAGCCCCCAGTAGTTCGTTCCGGGATTGATGTAGAGCACCGATGCGCCGCGGCGATGCATCCCCATCGCGAGCGCGAGGAACGGCGACGCGAGACTCCACTCGAGATGGGGAATCGCGAATTGTCCATAATGGGTGTGCCCACTCAGCGTGAGCGCGACGTTACGCGCCGCCAATTCCGGCCAAAGGGCAGGGTTGTGCGCGAGGACGATCGTGAACCCGTTCCGTGGAACACTGGCGAGCGTCCGTCCAATGTCGGGCGCGACGGCGCTCGTGCCGGGACGTCCTCCCGCCGGATCCCCAGTCCCGGCGAGCCAGAATTGCGTTCCTCTCCGTTCGAGAGGGACAGCCTCGTTTACGAGCACCGTCCACCCAATACCTTCCATGCCGCGCCGCACGGACTCCCATCCTGCGTAGACGTCGTGATTCCCCGCGATGGCGAAAACGCCGAGTGGTGCGGAGAGAGTGCCGAGTGCCGCGCCGAGTGGTTCGACGTCGCGGGCGTAGTCGTCGACTTGGTCGCCCGTGAGGGCGATCACGTCTGGTTTGGCATCATGAACCGCCTGCGCGATTCTGGCCAACTGTCGCCGTGGCGTATGGGGACCAACGTGAAGGTCCGACAGCTGAACGATGCGCATCCCCTCTAGCCCGAGCGGGAGATTTGGGATGGGCACATCGAGCGTCCGGATGACCAATTGGCGTGTGCCGAAGTATCCCCACGTCGCCGCCACCGCGAAAATGACCGCCATTCCGTCGACCGCCCATCGTCCAACCTCCCTCGGCTCCCCAACGAACAGGCCGCCAAGAATTCCCAGGAGCCCGCTTATCGCAAGGAGTGGAAGGAAGAGCTGCGCGTACCAAAACGGCCGCAGCACGAATAACCTCGTGAGCGCAGAGGGATAGGTACGTCCCCGAAAGCCTCGAAGGAGGACGAACACCGGCAGAAAGACCAGCACGGCCAGAGCGAGGAGCCCCCACCCGCCGCCTGGAAATTGGGGAGCGAACAGCCAGCCGAGGACCAACCAAGGGAGCGTGTTCCATATAGTGAGGACCAGGAGCACAGATGACGTTCCTGGCAGGGCGGGGGCCGTGTCGGCTGTAGTGGCGGGTTCAGGCACCTGCGAAAGATACTTGGGGGCTATCGCAGCCTATCGACCCCGATCTGTAAGTCTTTGACTTACAAACATTCGATTGGGAAACAAGTGTTCTGCGCGCCTGGCGAGTTTCAAGTGAGTAAACCCTGTAAGTAATTGCCTTACAAAGAGTTAAGCTTTCTTGATGCCTTTAGGTCCTGTTCTTTCGTGACGATGCTTTGAACGCAGACGTCTCTTAAGAACATGGCCACTTACAAGCAGTCCACTGGCGGTACGCATCCCACCCCTCGTGCGTCGCGCGGCTTCACGCTGCTCGAGATGCTCATTGTCGTGGGCATTGTCGCGATTGTCGTCGCCTTTGGATTCCCCCGCATTTCCGCGATCATGTTGCGGCAGCGGACGGATCGCGCGACCTATATCGTCGCGTCGGATCTCCGTTCCGCCTTTACGTCGTCGGCGCGCGGCCGTGTTCCCGTCCAGGTGCTCATTCCCGGGGACACCAACGCATACACGGTGACGAATCAGATCACCAACACACGAATTCTCCGACGCACGTTTGCGTCGGATCGGATTCCCGTCAACGGACAAACGAACCAGAGTGTCACGATGATGGTCTATCCAAACGGTGTCGCGACGGGGATCGACACGATTGTCGTTGGAACGGCGGCGTACAAGCGTCTGATCAGCGTGAGCCGCGTTGGCTTTGTCCGGGTCATTCCATGAAGCTCATGACGAGTAGGAATCGTAACGCCGTTTTCCGTCGTCCGGCGCTGAGATCCAGAGCCGGCTTTTCGCTCATCGAGGTCATGATCGCCGTCATGATTCTCGCGGTGGCGATGATGTCGCTCACCGGACTCTCGATTGCGCTCGCGACGCGATCCAACCGAAATGCTGGGCGAGCCTTCGAGACCGGACTTCTGACGCAGGAAATCGATCGGATGGTCGCCGCCCCGATCGAATCCCTCGCGGTTCGTCTGGGACAAGTGCAGGTCGACACGCCAGTCACCACGCCGTGGCCCATCGCGCGAGACATCAGAATCAGCGGACGCGCGGACTCGCTCACCGTTCGCATCGCGATTCTTCCGCTTCGTCCGGTGCAGCAAGCCGACAGCGCGGTGCACGTCGTGGTTCGGACCCGTTGATGAGACGCCGTCATATGTTCTGGCTTTCGAGCAGGAAGTCGTCGCATGCCATGAGCGGGAGCTCGGTGCACGCGTCTCGTCGTGGTATGACACTGATCGAGCTTCTCATTGCGTTGATCGTGTTGGGACTTTTGGGGGCCAGCATGGTTCGCTTGATGACGTCGCAGCTGCGCTTCGCCGATCAACAGATCGTCACCAAAGACGCGCGCGAGGTGTCGCGTTCGGCGTTGAACGGATTGATGACCGACATCCGCATGGTCGACGCGGATAGTGGAATTCTGGTCGCGACGTCTGATTCCTTTACCGTGTTGGCCCCGTACGCGAGCGGGATCGTGTGCGGTCCCGCGGCGACGGGCGGAACGGTGATCGCGCTCCTCCCGTACGACAGCGCGAGTTATGCCGAGGGCGGGTATGCGGGGTACGCGTACATCGATACGACGACCACGGGAACGCAATTCAGCCAGGTCTATCAGTACAATTTCAATGCAACGTCGCCCACCCGGATGGACTCCGCGTACGCGGCGAACAACACGCCGTGCCAGTCCGGGACCGATCGCGTCGGCATCTTTCACCCGGGCGCGGTCATCGTGCAACCTACGGCACCCGCGCAGGCGCGCTATCAGTCGGCGATGCTCTTTCGAAAGGTGACGTACGCATTTCGCCAGTCGACCTCGATCCCCGGAAAACGTGGATTGTTCCGAACGATCGCCGGCGGCGCGCGAGGGTCGGAAGAGATGGCCGCACCGTTCGACCCGTCGGCAGGATTTAGCTACTTCCTCTATACCGGTGCGACCGTCGCCTCTGCGTCGGGAGCGACGACGCACATGATTCGCGGGATCCAACTTCGGGTCAACGGCATCGCGGAACGTACCGTACCAGGAACGTCGTCGTCGTCAACGACCGCGCCGATGACGACGGCGGTCTTCTTCAAGAATCGTCCTATTCAATGATGACCATCGAGGCTCGTATGCGGAGATCGCCGGATCGCCGAGGGTTCGCCCTCCCCCTGACTATCTTGGTGCTCACGGTCGTGACGGTTGGATTGGCCGCGGGCTTTACGCTCATCAACTCCGAACGGCGTACCGTGGATGATCAGCAAGCGCAGGCGCGCGCGCTGGGAATCGCCCAACAAGGGTTGGATCTGTATCTCCGCCATCCGGAAAATCCAGCCTTTCGTCCAGGGCGCACCATCAATCTTCCGCCACGCGACAACGACACGGCGTGGGTCGCGGTGAATACATCAGGTGATACCGCGATCATCATCCCCCGCATTTTTCGGGTCTCCACGCTCACCACGGTCGATACACTGTACGTCATCAGTTCCCTCGGCTTTCAAGGAAAGGGGCTCATCCTTGGTACTCCGAAGGCTCGTCGCGCCGTGGCGGAAGTCGCGAGTTGGACTGGCGCGGACGTGACGGTGAAGGCGGGGTGGTTGAGCTTGACGGGTATCGAAAAAAATGGTGTGTCTGGGACTCTCTCCGGCATCGACGCGGCATCGCCCGCCTGTTCGGGCGCAGGAAACGTCGCGGGCGTCAGTGTTCCGACGCTGGTCAATGGCCAGCCCGGCTATCAAGGGCCGTCGAATCCGTTGTCGGGCAATCCACCGCTCGATAATACTT
>Ga0105241_10001303_pt1 | contig 18976 bp, 16 predicted proteins | sample KBSC64metaG_FD_80422 | JGI IMG/M metagenome (GOLD analysis project Ga0105241, IMG submission 80422) | Corn rhizosphere microbial communities from Kellogg Biological Station, Michigan, USA - KBS C6-4 metaG | ecosystem: Host-associated > Plants > Roots > Rhizosphere > Soil | place: Michigan, USA... | reverse complement strand
TGCACGCGGCGTTGCTCCATCAGGCTTTCGCCCATTGTGGAAAATTCCCTACTGCTGCCTCCCGTAGGAGTCTGGGCCGTGTCTCAGTCCCAGTCTGGCTGATCATCCTCTCAGACCAGCTATTGATCACTGCCTTGGTGAGCCATTACCTCACCAACAAGCTAATCAAACGCAGGCCGTTCCCAAAGCGCCGAAGCTTTACTCCGTAGAGCACATGCGGTATTAGACACCATTTCTGGTGCTTATCCCTCACTTTGGGGTACGTTCCTACGCGTTACTCAGCCGTCCGCCGCTCGCCACCAGTCCGAAGACCGTGCTGCCGCTCGACTTGCATGTATTAAGCACGCCGCCAGCGTTCATCCTGAGCCAGGATCAAACTCTCCAAAAAAATTTGAATGTTGTTTGATTGCTCTCAAAACATATCAAAAAATGAACTGACGTTGATTTGCACTACTCAATTTTTAATGAGCTTTTGGAGAAACTGTTTCCAGACCTCAAAACTCTTAGGTGATATTACGATGATCGGGTATCTATTGTCAAGGTGTTTTTTGCTGAAAACGTCGTTTTAGTTACATCAAGCTTCAGCGGGGGCTTCTTCATCGATCGAATCGTCGTCTTCCGCCACATCTACCAACGCAAGCGCGACCACTTCATCACCGTCGTTCAAGCGCATGATCCGCACTCCTTGCGTCGAGCGACCAAGCTCAGAAATATCCTTCAACCCAAGGCGAATCGTCTGGCCTTGCGAAGAAATGATGATTACCTCTTGGGATTCATCTGTTAGCGTCTTAACACCAATCAAGTTGCCTGTCTTACTATTGACCACTGCTGAACGGATACCGACGCCGCCACGAGCGTGAGCAGTAAACTGAGCAATCTTCGTACGCTTGCCGAAACCGTGCTGGCTGATGACAAAAATACTCGAACCAGCCTGGACCACATCCATGCCAATTACCTGGTCACTGGCACGCAAGCGGATACCGCGCACACCACGTGACACGCGGCCCATCGGCCGGACATCACGCTCATGGAAACGGATAGCCTGTCCTTGGGCGGTTGAAATCACAACTTCGTTGTCGCCGTCAGTCATGCGGATCCATTTCAGCTCATCGCCGTCATCGAGATTAATGGCGATTAAGCCGCTATTGCGCACATTCTGGTATTGCTCAAAGGGCGTTTTCTTCACTACACCTTGAACGGTACACATAAAGAGATTGCCGTTGTTAGACTGTTTGCTGACATTAATAACTGAACTGACGACTTCCTCGGGTTGCAACTGCAGCAAGTTCACGATGGCGATACCCTTGGCGTTGAGGTTGGTTGCCGGCACTTCGTAGGTTTTCAAACGGAAGACGCGACCTTTGTTCGTGAAGAACAATAGATAGTCGTGCGTGCTGGCGTTGACCACGTGCTCAATGACGTCTTCTTCGCGAGTAGTCATGCCCCGCCGACCCTTACCGCCACGCCCTTGACGCTTATACTCAGCAACTGGACTCCGTTTAATGTAGTTAGCCGATGTCAACGTAACAACAACTTGCTCATCTGGCACAAGGTCTTCGTCGCTCATGCGGCCAAGTTCGCCGGCGATAATCTGCGTGCGGCGCTCGTCGCCAAAGCGCTTCTTCATGTCCACCAGCTCATCCTTAATAATCGCTAGAATTTTTTGCTCATCAGCCAAGATAGCTTCCAGCTCCCCAATAAGCTTCAACAGTTCAGCCAATTCGTCTTCGATCTTCTGACGCTCCAACCCCGCCAATGTGCGCAGCTGCATGGCCAAAATTGCCTTGGCCTGAATCTCGCTCAAGGAAAACTTGGCTATTAAGTTAGCCTGAGCTTCCTCGGTGGTTTCGCTAGAACGGATCGTCGCTATTACTTCATCGATGTGATCGAGCGCAATTTTCAAACCCTCTAGAATATGTGCACGGTCACGCGCCTTACGAAGCTCATATTCGGTGCGTCGGCGAACAACGTTCTGACGGTGCTTAATGTGCTCATTGATAATATCCTGAAGACCCAGCACGCGTGGCTGGATACCGTCGATCAGAGCCAACATGTTGTAGTGGAAGGCCACCTGGAGCGGCGTTAGCTTATAGATTTGATTGAGGAGTTTTTTGGGATATGCATCTTTCTTGAGGTCGATGACAATTCGGACAACGCCACGAGCGCTTTCATCACGAATATCAGAGATGCCGTTCACCTTTTTGTCTTTCACGAGGTCGGCAATTTTTTCGACTAAACCGGCTTTGTTAACGGCATATGGTATTTCGGTAATAATAATACGCTGCCGGCCCTTACTGGCTTCCTCAATGTTCGCAACACCACGGACCATAACACCACCACGCCCGGTTGCAAAAGCGCGACGGATAGATTCTTGACCGTAAATAATACCACCGGTTGGAAAGTCCGGGCCTTTGATGTACTTCATCAGATCATCGAGTGTGGCGTCAGGCTTTTCGATCTGGCAAATGGTGGCGTCCACCAGTTCATTGAGGTTGTGCGGCGGAATGTTAGTGGCCATGCCGACGGCGATACCAACCTGCCCGTTCAACAGCAAGTTCGGCAGTTTAGCTGGCAAAACTTCCGGCTCTTGTTGTGAGCCGTCGAAGTTGTCACGGAACGGCACGGTGTCTTTGTCGATGTCTTCCAGCAAGGCTTCGCTGGCACGCGTCATACGCGCCTCGGTATAACGATAGGCAGCCGCCGGGTCACCATCCATCGACCCGAAGTTCCCTTGCCCATCTACCAGCATATAGCGAGTCGAGAATGGCTGCGCCAAGCGCACCATGGAGTCGTAGATGGCCGAGTCGCCATGCGGGTGATACTTACCCATCACTTCACCGACGATCTGGGCACTCTTGGTGTGCTTGCCAACCGATCGCAGACCAGCTTTATCCATAACATATAAAATGCGGCGATGCACCGGCTTGAGCCCGTCGCGCACGTCCGGCAAGGCACGTGCCACAATAACACTCATAGAGTATTGAAGATAACTGGTCTCCATCTCATCTTCAACGGAACGATGCACGATAGTCCGCGAAAAGTTGTTCGCTTCTGGAGCGCTTTCTACGGGGTTTGTAGGAGTTGTAGCTTGCTGATCGTCTTCCATATTAGATGTCCAAATCCTTCACAAAAGTTGCCCGTGACTGAATAAAGTTCTTACGCAATGCCACTTCGGTACCCATCAGTTTGTTGAAAATGGCGTCGGCCTTCTCAGCATCCTCAACCTTCACCTGGATAAGCACACGGTTGGTCGGATCCATAGTGGTTTCCCACAGCTGATCGGCGTCCATTTCGCCCAGACCCTTATAACGCTGAACCGTCGCGCCAGCCTGTTTAATACGGTCGTCTTTAGGATCAACTTTGACGCCTTTGGCTTTGCGATCAGCGATCAGCTTGTTGAGCAGCTCGTCACGCTCTTCTTCACTGTAAGCATACTCTTTTTTCTTGCCAGTGATGACGGCAAAGAGCGGAGGCTGAGCGGCATAGAGATGTCCACCCTCGATGACGGGGTACATGTGCCGGAAGAAAAGCGTCATGAGCAATGTGCGGATGTGGGCGCCGTCGACATCGGCGTCGGTCATAATGACGATGCGCTCATAACGAAGGCCAGCCATGTCGAATTGTTCGCCAATACCGACACCCATGGCTTTAATCAGATTCAAGATCTCTTGATTGGCTAGCATTTTATCAAGCCTAGCCCGTTCAACATTCAAAACCTTACCACGAAGCGGTAGAATGGCCTGAAAACGGCTATTGCGGCCGTCTTTGGCGGAACCACCAGCTGAGTTACCCTCAACGATGAACAGTTCAGCTTCGGTGCGGTCTTTGGTTGCACAATCGGCCAACTTACCTGGCAAACTGGCGCCTTCGAGAACACCCTTGCGAATGATGTTGTCACGAGCGGCACGAGCGGCTTTGCGAGCACGAGCAGCAAGCAAAGCCTTGCCAACGATTTTCCGCGCTACGGCAGGGTGTTCCTCGAGGTAGTAGTTGAAGTACTCAGTCATGACCTGCTCAACGTAGGCACGGACTTCGGGGTTACCAAGCTTGTTCTTTGTCTGACCTTCAAACTGGGCTTCGGGCAACTTGACCAAAATGACTGCGGTCATGCCTTCACGACAGTCTTCACCAGTGAGGTTTTCTTCTTTTTCTTTCAGCAAACCATTTTTACGGGCATAGTCATTAATAACCCTGGTGAGGGCCGAACGGAAGCCTGTCAGGTGCGAACCACCTTCAGGGTTCACGACGTTGTTGGCGAAGGCCTTGATAGTCTCAGTAAAGCCGTCAGTGTACTGAGCGGCAATTTCGATTTGGTCGCCTTCGACTTCTCTATCAACATAAAAAACATCGTCGTCGACGACTTCTTTACCGAAGTTTAGATGTGTGACATAAGACTTTATACCGCCTTCGAAATAAAAACTGTACCTTTTATCGTGCTTTTCGTCATAAATCGAAGTTCTAATACCCTTGGTGAGGTATGCCTGATGGCGCAGGCGGTCTAAAATAGTTTCGTAGCTAAAATTGATAGATTCAAAAATAGTTTCGTCCGGATAAAAAGTGATCTCGGTACCCGTTTGGGTAGTTTTGCCGACTGGTTTGAGGTCGCCTAGCGGGATACCCCGTTCATATTCTTGGCGGAAGGTTTTGCCGTCGCGATGAATCGTCGCGATAAGTTTACTAGACAAAGCGTTTACTACACTTACGCCGACACCGTGCAGACCACCAGAAACTTTATAGCCACCGCCACCGAACTTACCACCCGCGTGCAGCACAGTCAGCACCGTTTCAACAGTACTCTTACCAGTCTTGGGGTGAATATCGGTTGGGATACCACGGCCATTGTCGATAACAGTAACTGAACCGTCCTTGTGAAGGACTACTTTAACTTCAGTCGCAAAGCCACCTAAAGCCTCGTCGATACCGTTGTCGACAATTTCCCACACAAGATGATGCAGTCCCTCTATACCGGTGCTACCGATATACATACCGGGCCGCTTACGAACCGGCTCGAGCCCTTCAAGCACTTGAATTTGATCTGCGGTATACGATTTTTGTGTAGCAGCCACTATGAAAGACCCTCTCGAGATTTAACTTCCCACTTACGGATAATTATAGAGAATACCAGATGGTTGCGCAACTTGAAAGCTCGGTTTAGGAGTGTTTTTTCAAGTTGAACTAGGCGTCTGGGGTTTCTCGACGATGTAGATTGCCCTCTTGATCGATGAAGATGGTGTCTTCGGCGTCGCCAGTGTGAGCACCGCCGTTCAGGTTGATCTCCCCTTCATTTGGTTTTTTGCGAGGAGGGAGTTCAGGTAATTGCGACTCTTCATGTGCCGATTTTGGTGACGCGGGCTTAGGTGCCGCTGGCGCCGGCCTTAATGGGATATCAGGCGTAATGGCAGGCTGCTCTGGACTATTCGACAGCCTTGCTGCAACCGACTCAGCCGAGTCATCAGCTTCTTCGAGAGTAGGTAGCGGCGCAGCTTTTTTATGCGGCAACGGATGTAGTTTGCGTTCATGGTGCATTGCGGCGGCAGCATGGGGCTGTTTCGCAAGGGACGGTTCCGTAGCGGCGCTTGCTTCTACTGCGGCTGGCTGGTGTGTTGCTATAGGTTCAACTGGTGACTTTAGAAGACCACCGGTATGATGTGTGACGGGAACCGGAGACGGAAGCGCCTCCGAAGTTGACTGAACAACAGGACTTGCTACGTTTGATGGCGGCACGGATGTCGGATTGGATTGGAGGGGAGCTGGCGCAGGTGTGGGGGCACCAAAATTAGGTTTTTTTGACCATGGCGATGGCGGCAGAGTTGGGACGTCAGCCCCCTTCTTGGCCAGCCACTCATCAAGAAATGAGCCGGTACCGACGGGCGCTGGTGCGGGTTTCGGTGCTACTGGAGTGGTCGGCAGAGAGCTAGCGTCAAAGGCAGGATTTGAACCGAACGAAGCGGGCGAAGGTGTCGCGCTTGGAGCGCTACCAAATGCCGGCGTGGGCCCACCGAAGCCGTTTGGCGCTGGCGATTTAAACGGATTCGCTGAGGCGAAGGCAGGCGGCTCAGGTAACGTAGCCATGCGGTCAAAAATTTCCTTCTCTACTACCGATTTTGGTCGGCCGTACTTTGCTGCTGAGAGCTGTTTCAAAGCCTCTGCGAGCTTATAATTTGGGCTACCGAGCGGTGGCAACGTTGCCATACTAAAAGGCTGCGTCGGCACGCCGCCAATCATCGTACGAATTACGGCGTTGTGATTAGGAATACGCAAAAGATCATTCCCGTCAAAAATTGGCTCAAAATAACGCGATAGCGGCTCAACATCCACCTGACCAATACGGAATGACACAATCGTACCAATATTACCAAAGACGGCGTCGCGGATTTCTTCGGTCAACTGCGTGGTGAACTGGTTAGCAACAATGAGGTCTAGGTGATACTTTCGGGCCTCGGACATAATCGTCGCAAACGAATCGGTTGAAAAGTTCTGGAACTCATCGACGTAGAGGCTAAAATCACGGCGGTCGTCCTCGTTCTTAATATCTGCCCGACTCATCGCCGCAGCCTGAAACTTCATAACAAAGATCATACCGAGCAGCTGCATGTTCAGCTGGCCTAATCGCCCTTTACTCAGGTTAACGAGCAAGATCTTACCGTCGTCCATAACTTCGCGCAAGTTAAAGGCGCTCTTATTTTGCCCAATAATATTGCGCATCATCTCATTCGACAGGAAGGCACCAAATTTACTCACGAACCAGCTAACCACATCACCAAACTCGTTGGAACGCTGCGACTGTGGCATTTCTTTTTGCCAAAATTCCAGCACGTTTTGGTCGGTTACGTATTGTAATTTTTGCTTCACGAACTGAGGATCGCGGAATAATTTCGGGATATCGATGAACGTACCCCCGTTTGGATCAGCCATGACCGTGAGAGCGGCATTCCTGAACAAGTGTTCATAACGCGGCCCCATGATACCCTGGTGTTGTGGGTCATACAACTTGTAGAGCATGTTGAGGACTTCCTGAATAATAAAGTCCTTCTGATCGTTGGTCTGATATTCGAACAAATTAAGTCCTAAAGGATAGTCCATGTCAGACGGCGAGAAATAAATGACGTCTTCGGTTCGCTCACGCGGCACCATAGACAACAAACGCTCCGCAGTATCGCCATGCGGATCAACGAAGGCAAATCCGCGACCGCTCATCATGTCTTGGAGTGCGAGGTTTTCTAGATAGGTAGACTTACCAGTACCCGTCTGTCCGACAGCATACATATGCCGAGCACGATCGCCATTGCCAAGCCTGACAGGCTTCTTTACACCACGAAATACGTTATAGCCCAGTAGCAATCCTTTATCAGGAATGTTGCGCGGTCCATCAACCTGCTTGGAACCCTGGCGTTCAAGTTGTGACGTTGGTATATTGCTCTGATCGGGAAAATGAAATATTGTTGCAAGTTCGACAGCATTTAAAATATCTTTATTCTGGTTCTGCGGAAATATTCTCAAGAGATATGATGTAACAAATTCATCAATATCTTTGGTTCCTGAGTACTTAAATCCATTCCTTCCCTGCGCATCAAACAAAGAAAATGAAGCAACAATATTATTCAAAATGACCTGTGCACGCTGCGAGATATTAGAAGAAACAACTACCCGGATAAGCACTTCATAGCCCGGATGCCTCGTCTTATCTTCCATGGCGTCAACCACGGATTGTTCAAGGCTGGAAAGCTCGTGCTTCTCTTTCTCTTTGGTTTCAATTGGCTTCACAAATGCAGTAGCAAAATCGCGCATGAAGCCGGCAGTAGCCTTGCCTGGACTTGATTTGTGCCCACCGCCTTTGCGCTTCCTGCCAGCTATAGCCAGCGCCGACTTACGCCAGCTCGGATCAGCGGGACGCATTAAAATCTGAATACCCGCACCGTCCTCTTTTCCGAGGGTAGAAAGCGCATTTAGCATGCTTTGCATTGAGTCGCGCTTCAGCTCCTGGTATGTCGCAATCGGAAATGCAAACAAGTCCTTGAGATGCAGCTCACCACCAGCGCTCCCGGTCAACTTACCAATCGGACTAAAAATATTGTGCTCGGCGACTTCTTCGAGTCGCGCTGCTGGGTAGGCGCTCACTACGGCCTGCTTTACTACCTCTACCATAGGTACAGGAACAGCTGCATAGAAATACACGAAACCCTTAGAACCGACAATTTCAAAGGCAAAATGACGCTGCCCATACAAACGTGTCTTAAAGCCCTTTTGCGCAGTGCTTGCAATAATATTGTAGATAACCTGGGCTTTAGAAATATTCTCTTCGGTGACATCACGCGTGTCACGCCCATTACCCTCAATATCATCACTCGGCGGTGGCAAATGGATCAGCAAGGGTACCATTTTCAAACCGCGCTCGTAGTTCTTCTGATCGCGCAAGCCACGGCGCATATAGGTAAAAACGAGCGGCGCAGCCGCTGCGATGAAGAGACCCACGCACACGAATATTACGATGAGCGTCGTAACCATACTACCCTTCGACTGGCTTTATTTCTTTATTATAGCGAGCTTTCAAATAAGCGACTTTCGTCTTGCCTAGCTCCTGACTCTCAATAAACGGATCAGTGTGCGTCTGTTCAACAATCTTCTTTGCCTTAGACACCCAGAGCTCGTCAATTTGCTTTTCAGTCTGCTGCGTTGGCGTAACAGACGATGAAGCGACTGGCGCAGCTATCAGCGTTGGGTCAGCAATAGGCATCGGCAAAACGGCACTTTGCTGCTGTGCTGTGTTGTCTTGCGGCAAGGCAATAGGCGGTACGCTGGGCGGAGCCAGGCTCGGCCCAGCTTCTGGCCGAGCAGCATGTTCGGAGTGACCGTAGCCCGGTAGATTTACCGGTGCATATTCCATAACAGGCTGCGGCAATTGCAATACTGGTTCTGTGCGCGCACTTGGTTCCATATCTGGGTGTGATTATAGCAGTTTATGTATTAAACGGCTACTGGCGCAGTGCGGATGTCTTCATTATATAAATCGATCCTAAGCCAAAGAAACCAATGAGCATGGCCGCATCACGAATAGTCAGCTGATCAACTGACTGCAGCACCAGCAATAAACATGGCGCGGCGGCAAGTAACAAACTTAGCCGCCGCGATTGCTTCTGAGTCAGGGCGGTCTGGCCAAAATAAAAACGGGCAGCTACGTACAAGATGCCAAAAAGTAGACAAAATGGCAGGATAAGCATAAATGACGGCACGTCATGTGGATCGGTACTATACAGTATCGCTAGTAGTGCAAATGAGAGCAATCCGGCAATAAGTATGAAGCGCTTTAGGTTCATAAGCTCAGTATACTGCACGGCCAACAAAAAAATAAAAGCCTGTGCTTTTGTGAGCACAGGCTTTTTGTAATAAGCCGAAGCAGTAAATCCGCCCTAAATATGTGAGTTAAGTAGCGCTTACTGCCTGCGGCAATGACTGACCGCTCTGGCAACCTTTAGGGTTACAAGAGCGAATGATTTGTTAAGGTCACTGTTTGTTTTTGGCTTAACAATTTCATACTACCACGCAGCTGCACTTCTGTCAATAGTATAAGCGGCATCTTGCATTACAGAATAGGGGTGGAGCTCATTTTTGCATCAATTATTTCGCCAAGAATACCTGTCAAAAAAGTTATACACAGCTTTATGAAAAAGTGCTTACGATTATTATTGACACAATACTCAGTAATTTATAAGATACCAATAGCGCTTGAATAAAAAAAGTGCTCAAAAACAAAAACGAACCAACAACAACGGCTTCTCGCAGGCCGTTGTTTCATAATAAAAACAAAGTATTATTCCCTAAAAATTTGCCCAAACAAACACACTCAAAGACCCGCCAAAACCAGGCGGGTCTTTACTTTTTAGGCAACTAATCGTATTACCTAGAGCATGCCTGGACCAGTTCAAAGTATTTTACAAAACAGCCTCGACGGCATCATTATTGAAGCCGAATGTCATATCTCCAACGGCCTGCCCGCTATCATTCTGATCGGCCTCGGCAATAAGGCAGTAGAGGAAGCCCGGGAACGACTACGGAGCGCTTTCGCCGCTTCTAAGCTAACCCTTCCCGCTAAACGTATAACTATCAACCTGGCACCAGCTGATGTCCCTAAAGATAGTACCGCTTTTGATCTAGCAATTGCCGTGTCGATTTTGCAGGCGAGTAGCCAAGTGCATCACGATTTTACTAATCGCGAGGCTTTCATAGGCGAAATTGGGCTGGATGGTATTATCCGGCCAGTCCGCGGTATCATCGGTAAGCTCTTGGCGGGTCGAGGGCGCGGCATCGAAGTCTTCTACGTTCCCGTGGGCAATGTCGAACAAGCGCAATTAGTTCCCGGCGTCACACTGATACCTGTCACAAACCTAGCCGAGCTACACCGTAATCTCATCGGCGCAACGCCGACGCCTATCATCAATACAAGCAATGGCCTGCAGGTTCGACAGCCACCGAAAACCACCCACCATCAAATGGGTGAAGTGATTGGGCAAGCGGCTGCTAAACGTGCCATGGAAATTGCGGCTGCAGGCGGGCACAATATTTTCTTGAGCGGACCTCCGGGTACTGGAAAAAGCATGCTCGCAAAAGCACTGCCCAGCATTTTGCCTCCGCTCACACAGCAGGAGATGCTGGAGGTGACCCATTTACACAGCTTGGCAAATAATGACTACGAGCAGCTCGTTACCGAACGACCGTTTCGCAGCCCGCACCACAGCGCCAGTAATATCGCTATTATCGGCGGCGGGCTCAACATTAGGCCCGGAGAGATCAGCTTAAGCCACCGCGGCGTGCTCTTTCTCGATGAATTCCCCGAATTTAGCCGCAGTACGATTGAGGCCCTGCGGCAGCCGCTCGAAGATGGCGTTATCACCGTGGCGCGTGCCAAGCAAAGCGTAGTCTACCCCGCCCGGTGTATGCTGGTCGCCACAGCCAACCCCTGCCCTTGCGGTTTTTACGGCAGTACCAAGCCGTGCGTCTGTTCAGTAAGTGATCTTGTGCGCTATCGGCAACGTATTTCTGGCCCCATACTGGATCGCATTGATTTATTTGCGACAGTCGAATCGATCGATCATACCCAGCTCTTGGCCGCGACACCAACAACCGCTGATGATACTGCCGCGAAACAACGAGTTATAGAAGCGCGTCATTTGCAAGCAGTGCGCTTCGCAGACGATTACTCAACCAACGCTTCAATGAGCAATCCGACCATCAAACGCCACGCAAAGCTCGCACCAACCGCTAAAGCCCTACTCGACCGGGCCGCTGCACAGCTCGATATTTCGGCACGTAGCTATATGCGTACAGTCAAGGTGTCGCGAACCATTGCCGATCTAGACAATTCTGCGATGATTACACCCGCCCATATCTCAGAAGCCCTCCAGTACCGCAGAACTAATCAAACAGAGGCCATCTGACGCATGCGGCAAACGCACTGTTGACCTCTGTTTTCTCATCTGTTACAATATTGAACGTTCACAATATATAAGGAGACGTCATCAGCAAGTTTACGCGCCTGAATCAAGACATTCGGGCACCACAGTTACGAGTGATCGATGAGGACGGCAATCAGCTTGGCGTTCTGTCGCGGGTGGAAGCACTAAGATTAGCTGCGGACCAAGAGCTTGATCTTGTCGAGATTTCGCCGGAAGCCAGCCCGCCAGTTGCCAAAATCGTTGATTGGGGCAAGTACAACTACCAGCGGACCAAGCAACTTCAGCGCAACAAGCGCACGACCAAATCTCTGGAAATGAAGCAAATGCGCTTCGGCCTCAAGATCAGCGAGCACGATTTAGGCGTAAAAATGAAAAAAGTTACCGGCTTCTTGGAAGCTGGCCACAAGGTAAAGATTACTATTTTCTACCGAGGACGAGAGCTGGCACACAAGGAAATCGGGTTCAAACTTGCTGATAAGGTTATCGCTGATTTCGGCGACACGATCGTTGTAGATCAAACCCCACAGTTTGCTGGAAAACAGCTTAACTTCGTAATAAGGAGCAGTCATGCCAAAGCTAAAAACGCATAGCGGTACCAAGGACCGCGTGCAGATCACTAAGAACGGCAAAGTTCGTATTCGCCATTCATACAGCAACCACTTTTTGCAAAAAAAGACTGGTGCGCGTAAGCGTAAGCTGGCTGGCTTGGAAACGCTGGGGGCTACCAACGGTAAAATTATTAAACTGAGAATGGGAGCCTAGTATGCGCGTAAAACGTGGTGTTGCCAGTCACCAGAAACACTTGAAGATCCGCCGTGCCACAAAAGGCATGACCAAATCGAACCGCTCGAGCATTAAGCGCGGTAAGCAAGCCGTTACAAAGTCGCTACAATTCTCTTACCGCGATCGTCGTAACCGCAAGCGTACATTCCGTGAGCTATGGAATGCCCGCATTAACGCCGGCGCGCACCTGAACGGTACGAGTTACAGCAAGTTGATTTCCGGCTTAAAAGCCACTAACGTCACCCTAGATCGCAAGATCCTAGCTGAACTTGCTGTTAACGAGCCAGCCGCCTTCGCTGCTGTGGTCGCTGCTGTAAAACAATAGTCAGTAGTTAACTGCAGTCTAAAGAAAAATCGCTCCAAGTGGAGCGATTTTTATGTACCAGCTTATCCGTAAGCCGGGTTCTGTTTTAGCCGATCATCTATCTAGTCTTGAGCGTTGCCGCTAAGATCAAGCGGATTAATGACGACCTCCGGTGGGCACCGAAAGCTTTCGCTTTGCGAGATCATCTCCTTGCAGCAGACAGGGTTTACCGCTTCACGCCGTCACCGACGCAAACTGCGGGCTTTTGCCCCGCTCTTTTCACCCTTACCTCGTTGCTCTTGCGAACAAAAGGCGGTTTCGTTTCTGTGGCACTTTCCCTAGAGTTACCTCTGGTTGCCGTTAGCAACTGCCTTGCCCTTGCGCTGCCCGGACTTTCCTCTTGCATTGCTGCAAGCGATCAGCCGATAACCTGGCACCTCTGTAGTATACCATAATCGGGTTACCTGACGTAGGTCATGCTAGGAGGCTTCTCGTGCCGCTCGCTGTTTTTCAGTCCGCTCCGCTTCATCAAGCGCATCATTAACTGCTCGATCAGCAAGCTTGTTAAGCTCCCGCGGCACATGCGTGAATGAAACTTGTGTGAACTGTTTTACAAGTTCACCAATGCTCTCATGAATTGGCCAAAGATCGCGATTTTTTACTTTAAATCTCCCCGTCATTTGGTTGACCACCAGCAGGCTGTCCATATAGACGTGCACGCTGTGCGCACCAAGTTTTTGCGCTTCTTCCAGGCCAAACTTCAGCGCTTGGTACTCTGCCTGGTTGTTAGTGGTTACCCCTAAGTAAACGCCGGATTTCATAATCAACACGTTGTCCATCCCAAGTAATACAAAGCCGCTGGCTGATGGTCCTGGATTACCCCGCGAACCGCCATCTGCATACAATTTTAGTTCTTTAGATAATGATGCCATTTTTGCTACGTTATTCACCTTTTCTCCCCGTTGGAGTACAAAATGAATCATCTTTACTGGCGTTTCAAGGGTTACTTGCGGACCGTAATATTTGCGGAAATCATCGAGCATTTTCGCTGGCGTTTGGTATGCTTCATGTCCGTCAGAGTCTTCGGCTGTAATGGCGCCAAGTTGTTTTTCAACTACGAGTGTCACCTTAGCAACACCAACTGAAGTCCAAGTCCCTGGATTGTGTGGGTCAACTTTATCAATTAATTCTATACGATCGTTGACGCTAATATCTTTGTCGTCATATATACGCCAAGTGGCCGTTTTCTTGCCGGTACGCACGAGTTCTGCCAACTGGTGATCGAGCTTTAGAGCTTTCACTAGACCTCTTTGTAAACCTAATCAAATGGTCGGGGTGACAGGACTTGAACCTGCGACCTCACGGCCCCCAGCCGTACGCGCTACCAACTGCGCTACACCCCGTCAAAATGCCAGGCGGACCGATATGATTAACCTGGAAAATCCCAGGTGGGTGCCCGCACGTATCAACCGCAGTCAATACAGATATTGAGCTCCCGTTCACGAAAAATATTCAGATAATCATTCCTCGGCCATATGCCTGGCAACTGCTATTATACCCCGCCCCACCCTGTTAGTGAAGGGATTAAAAAGTTCAGAATGTCGGCTTCTATATTACCTAAAAACGGTCCGATAAATTGCATCAAGAGCAGTAAGACGAGAAGGATGGGCAGCAAGCCTAGATGCTCAATATTCATCATAATCTCGCGCAACCAGTCAGGAGCAAAAGCGTAGAGCAGACGCGAGCCGTCAAGTGGTGGCAACGGCAGCATGTTGAAGACGAATAATGCGATATTCACCTCGGCAAACAGCGCAAATACGGCAAACTCAAGACCGTTTGTTGGCGGCGCAAGAACACGGATAGCAGATGCAGCCAAGGCCGCAAGGAGTAAGTTAGTAAATGGTCCTGCCAAACCGACCAGTGCCGCGCCGAACTCATCGTAACGCAACCTTGCAGGATTAAACGGCACTGGCTTGGCGGCAAAAATAGGCGGATAGCCCGTCGCAATGAGAATAAAAGGCAGCACTACAGTAGTAAGTACGTCAATATGGCGCAGCGGATTCAGCGTCAGTCGGCCAGCATCCTCGGCAGTACTATCTCCCAACCAGTGGGCCACAAAACCGTGCATTGCCTCATGAAAGGCCATGCCAATAACTAGTGAGAACAGCAGAACTGCCAAACCCGAACCCGATAAACCAGAAAACATAGGCCTTATTATACAGAAAACGTGTAGGAGTTGCGCCTGTTGCCGCTAATTTGACATTCCCGATTGACGAAAACGGTGAAAACCGCTAGAATATATTCTTGAATAGAAGGAAAACCCTATGAGACAGTGTGATATTACCGGCAAGAAAGGTCTGCGCATCCAGAAACGCAGCCACTCAAACCACAGCACCAATTACACGCAGTTCCCCAACCTGCAAACAGTGCGTGTGAAAGGCGCCGATGGCCGCCCCATCAAGCTAAAGGTAAGCGCCCACGGTATTCGTATCCTGAAGAAGCAGGGCTTGATTCCAACCGCCGCTAAATAAGCCTTGAGATTTCTCTAGCTACAACAAAATGGACGACTCACATGGTCGTCCATTTTGTTTTACATTACTCTTTTTTCTATTGTCGCTCGAGCACAACTAGCTGGGTATTTTCGCCGAGCTCGCCGCTCTTGACCTTCAGTTTGGCGACAGTCTCTTTGGGTTCCATACTCATCGCCTGCAGCGCTTGCGTCAATGGCTGTTGCGGCACTGGGTAATTGAGCCCATCGATGTCGTAGTGAGTAGGGATGATCAACTTTGGCTCGATCTTTTTAATAAGCTTGAGCGCGCCAATACCATCCAGCGTGTACCCATTACCGCCAACCGGTACGAACAAGACGTCCACCATACCAATTGCTTCGAGCTGTGATTCACTCAGCTCTGGATAGATATGGCCGGTGACGAGTATACGCAAATCGTCCAAGACGATTTTATACATAGTGGCACTCTTTTGCTTTTCTTCGTCGATGTGCGCTCGTGCAGCGATACCGTAGATTGAGACACCAGAAACTTCATATTCGCCTGGCTGATCTATGAGAATCTTGGCGCCAGCGACCGATTCAGAGCGCAGAGTCGTGAAAAGCGCAATATCACCCGCCTTAGTCAGCGGTTTGCCGCCGAGCTCAGCAAGGTTATCATCGATAACAACTCTTGCCTGCTTGCTTGTAATAGTAATGCAATTCGCTCCAAAAAACTGTAATTCCATAGTCTCTCCTTCAGTTACAATATGGCGTTTTTATCAATCAGCACCTGTTTTTTGGAATCGAGGAGCGTGATAACAAAACGATCTTTAATTTGTCGACGATATTTGAACTCGTCGAGCGACATAACAACGAAACGTAACTCTTTGCCTTCTTTGGCTTCGAGCTCATTAATGTGCTTCTGAACGGCGTTTTGGTTGATATCACCCACGATAAGAATGTCGATACCGCTGGATTCGTCACGAGTAAACTGCCCAGTATAAATCATGATTTCTAGATTACCGAGAGCTTTGAGATCTGCGGGCGCAGTATCAGTTGCCTGCACTGCTTTCTTGGCAGTCGCTGGACCAGCAACCTTGCTGGCATTGCCAAAAATAATCAGGAACGGCTTGTAAAACTCAAAATTCTGATTGACCTCGTAGTACAAGCGGTTGTTAGTGTTGTCTGAAACAATGATGCCCACATTCAATAAGTTGGCTAGTTCGCGGCGGACTGAGTTGATTTGTTCGTCGATTTTGCGAGTGATTTCGCGGACGTAAAACGAACGGTTTGGATTGCTAAAGAAAAGCTGCAAGAGCTTGACCCGCGTTTTTGATCCGAACAGTTGTTCAATCATAGAGTCATTGTAGCAGACTTCGTCAGCGCTCTACAGATTTATTTGTTCAAGAATGTTGTTATTAACGCTACTGCTCCTTCCCGTTTACTGATCCAATGAATACTTTTGTTTCGTCTGAACCACGTGCGTTGGCGTTTCGCAAGCTGAGCAGTGGCACGAATGATAGCCTCACGAACTTCTTCTAAAGACAGCTTACCGCTCAGATATGCAATGACCTCTTTGTAGCCAGGGGCTTGCAACCCTGGCGCTTCCGTACCGTACCGTTCCTTGAGCTTGTACGTTTCATCGATTAAGCCCTCGGCAAGCATCGCGTCAGTTCGTGCTGCAATCCGCACTAATAATTCCTCCCGGGGAATTCGTACTCCAATGACGAGCATGTTGGCACGCAATTGGCGATGTCCAGCGGCACGACCTCCCGTTTCAAGCGCACGGATTAAATGACGCGGGTTGCGCTTGTTCTGTGGTAGCGAAATGCCTGCACTATTCAGACGCGCCTGCAGTTCATCGACTGATAGGTTTTGCAGCTCAGTGCGGAGTTTTTCGTCCCCCGGTGGACGAAAAGAAAAGTCATACAATACTGAGTCGACATACAGCCCACTGCCGCCGACAAGAATCGGAATCTTGCCGCGAGCAGCTATCTCGGTAATGCAAGAGAATGCCCGCTGCTGAAATTCCTGCGCAGTACACGTCTGATTGGGCTCCAGAATATCGAGCAAGTGGTGCGGCACACGATCTCGATCAACATCACTTGGCTTGGCCGTGCCAATATCCATTCCTTTATAAACAGTTCGCGAGTCGGCACAAATAATCTCTCCGCCAAATTGCTCGGCCAACTCGACTGCCAGCGCCGACTTGCCTGAAGCTGTCTCGCCGACGATGGCAACTAGAAAAGTTGGGCTTGCTGCGGATTCCATAAAAGCTGTCCAATATTCACTGTGTAGTCCTCACTCACGCTAACACCTTCGCTTGCAAGCAAAGCAGCGTGAGCTGCACGGCCGCCATTCGGCCAGCCAGCAGCCAAGCCACCCTGCTTGTTCACGACACGGTGCCAAGGCAAATCAGTCGGCCCAGTATGGGCAATCTGCCCAACTTCCCAAGCCGCCCATGCAGCGCCACACAGTGCGGCGAGCTGCCCGTAGGTCATCACTCGCCCCTCGGGAATTTGCGCAACGAGATCGTAGACGCGCCGCGCAAATTCAGCATCGACCCGCGCCATGATTTACAGCGAAGTCCTGCTGGTGCGCGAAACAGTTTCGTTCGCAACCGTCTTTAAGAATTCGTCGACGGTGCGGGAAGCGATTTCCTCGCTCACTACTAAGTCTTTCCGGATACGCGGCGTCAACTCGCCCGTTTCAATCTCCTTTTGGCCAATCACAACGGTGTACGGCACTTTTTGGACTTCTGCATTACGGATCTTTTTGCCAACTGACTCATTGTTGTCATCGACGGTCACGCGCAAGCCCAATGCTTTGGCTTTTTCGAGCATGGTGTCGGCAAACGTAACAGTCGTTTCTTCTTGGTTGACCGTTAGCAACCGTACCTGCTCCGGCGCCAGCCACACCGGGAATTTGCCAGCAGTGTGCTCAATATAGACAGAGAAAAAGCGATCAAAACTGCCCATGATTGCACAATGGATCATGATTGGCTGTTGTTGCTCACCATGCTCGTCAGTGTATGCGAGTTTAAAGCGCTCGGGCTGTACGAAGTCAAACTGAATGGTTGCTACCTGCCACTTGCGACCGATGGCGTCAGTGGCCATAAAGTCGATTTTCGGCCCATAAAAGGCAGCTTCACCTTCTTCGGTGTAGAAATCGAGATTGTTCTTGTTCGCGAGATCCTGAAGCTTATCCTGAGCCAAACTCCACAGTTCCTGAGCTCCAAGGTATTTGTCACTGGCGTCACGGAAAGACAAACGAGCTTGCAGTGGCATATCAATTACCTTGTAAAAATCCTGGATAGCCACCATCAGAGAGTTGACCACCTCTGGTACTTGGTCGGCACGCACAAAGGCATGGGTATCATCTTGCGTAAATGAACGAACTCGCGACAAGCCGTGCAGCTCGCCTGTCTTCTCATCACGATAGCAGGTTGCTGTTTCCATTAAATTGAGCGGCAAATCTCGGTAACTACGTGGGCGTGAAGCGTAAATCTGCGTGTGGTGTGGGCAGCTCATAGGCTTCATGACGAGCTCATCGCTCGTTTCTTGGCTTTTAACCAAAAATAGTTCGGGGCCGAACTTTGCCCAGTGACCCGAGACCTCATACAAATCCTTTTTAGTAATATGCGGCGACCAGACTTTTTGGAAGCCGATTTTGCCGCGCAATTCTTCAGAAAGTTTCGTAAGCCCTTCGCGGATGACGGTGCCACGCGGTGTGTACAGGGGCAAACCAGAACCAACTAGATCTGAAAAAGTAAATAGATCGAGCTCTTGGCCAAGCCGACGGTGGTCACGCTTTTTAGCTTCTTCGAGCATGGCTAAATATTGCTTCAGCTCTTTCTCGGTAGTAAATGCAACTCCGTATAGACGCTGCATCTGCGGATTACTTTCTTTGCCGCGCCAATACGCTCCCGAGATGCGTAGCAGTTTGAACGCC
>Ga0105241_10001302_pt1 | contig 18979 bp, 13 predicted proteins | sample KBSC64metaG_FD_80422 | JGI IMG/M metagenome (GOLD analysis project Ga0105241, IMG submission 80422) | Corn rhizosphere microbial communities from Kellogg Biological Station, Michigan, USA - KBS C6-4 metaG | ecosystem: Host-associated > Plants > Roots > Rhizosphere > Soil | place: Michigan, USA... | reverse complement strand
CCCGAATTCAATCGCGGATTCACCAGCAACGGCCGCGAAGGCACGGTCAGCATTTTCGATTTGAAAACGCTCGCGCTCATAAGCAAGGTAAAAGATGTTGGCGAAAATCCGGATGCCATCTTGTACGATCCCGCGAGTAAGCGTGTTTTCACTTTCAACGGGCGCAGTCATGATTCAACCGCAATCGACGCCGCCACCGGAAAAATCGTCGGCAAGATCCCTCTCGACGGCAAGCCGGAATTCGGCGTGAGTACCGGCGCCGGTGAAATATTCGTGAATATCGAAGATAAAAGCGAACTCACGTCGCTTGATCCGCAGGCCTTGAAGGTGAAATCTACTTGGTCTCTCACGCCTTGTCAGGAACCCAGCGGGCTCGCGATGGACGTCAAGAGCCGCCGTCTTTTCTCCGGTTGCGACAACAAGATGATGGCGGTGGTGAATGCCGACACCGGCAAAGTCATCACTACTCTGCCTATTGGTGAAGGTGTCGATGCTGACCGTTTCGACCCCGAGACTGATCTGGCATTTGCCTCGTGCGGAGAAGGCGTGTTAACGGTCGTCAAAGAGGAGTCTCCCGACAAGTTTTCGGTTTTACAGAATGTTCCCACAGAGGCCCGCGCCCGGACCATGGAACTGGATTCAACGAACCATCAAATCTACCTTGTGACTGCTGAGTTTGGCCCAAAGCCGGCAGCGACCGCCGATCAGCCGAATCCACGTCCGCCGGTCCTTCCCGGCAGCTTTGTCGTGCTTGTGGTGGGAAGATAACAGCGTGGTCGCGGAACTCTGCATCCAACACACCCAATGAGAGCTTTCGCGCTGGCCTTACTCCTCGGGATATTGGCGTTGAGTGCGGCGCCGGCCCGCGCCTATTCCGTCTTGACTCATGAACAGGTGATCGATCTCGCCTGGCGGGACGAACTGCAGCCTATGCTGCTGAAAAGGTTCCCCAACGCCACCCCGGACGAACTGCGCCACGCCCACGCCTTCGCCTACGGTGGAAGCCTGGTCCAGGACATGGGTTACTACCCCTTCGGCAAGAAGTATTTCAGCGATCTTCTGCATTACGTACGCAGCGGTGACTTCGTGGCCACGCTTCTGAACGAGTCAACTGACATCAACGAATACGCCTTTGCCCTTGGCGCTCTGGCCCATTATTCATCCGATAACATGGGGCATCCGACCATCAATCGCGTGGTGGCGATTGAATTTCCCAAACTGCGCGCTAAATTTGGCGACGAAGTAACCTACGCCGATGACCACAAAGCCCACATCCGCACCGAATTTGGTTTTGACATGGTGCAAGTGGCAAAAAACCGTTACACCTCTGACCGCTATCACGACTTCATCGGATTTGAAATTGCCACTCCTCTGCTTGAGCGTGCATTCCTGAAAACTTATGGCATGAAGCTCAGCGATGTTCTGGGAGATGAAGACCGCGCCATCGGGACCTTCCGCCGAGCTGTCAGCCAATTTATTCCGGAGATGACGCGCGCAGCGCTGATAAACCGCCGTGCTGATCTCGTAAAAGACACGCCCAATTTCGACAAGCGAAAATTCCTTTATCACCTGTCGCGCAGCAAATATGAAAAAGAGTGGGGGAAAGGCTACAAACGGCCCGGCTTCGGGACTCGGTTGCTCGCTTTTTTCCTGCGCATCATTCCCAAAGTTGGTCCAGCTGCCGCTCTCAACTTTAAGGTTCCCACTACTCAAACCGAAGACATGTATATCAAGAGCGTGGACCGGACGATTGATGATTACCGCAGGCTGCTAAAGCAGGTGACCGGGAAGAACCTGAAGTTTCCAGACACTGATTGCGATACTGGCCGTGAGACCGCTCCAACCGAGTATTCACTGGCTGACGAAACTTACGCCCGACTGCTTGACGAGCTGAGCGAGGGCAAATTTACGCAGCTTACGCCCGAGCTTCAGGAGAATGTCTTGGCTTTTTATTCCGCTCCGCGGGTGCCAATGCGGACCAAGAAAAACAGGTCGTGGGCGCGGACGCAAGAAGAAATTAAGCAACTCAAAGCCTGGAAGCCGAATGCCGCCGGGCCTGCACCTGCCAGCTGAAACGGAAACTCCGACCATCTGCTATTCCATCGGAAGCCCGACATAGTTTTCCGCCAGGCTTTTTGCCGCCGCCTGCGAACTGGTGACGTAATCCAGTTCCGCCAGCTGACGGCGATAATCAAACGGATTCTCGTCCGGAAATCGATGCAGCATCGAAGTCATCCACCACGAGAAGCGCTGCACTTTCCACACTCGCCGCAAACACGTCTCCGAGTAGCGTTCGAGTTCCCGCTGGCTTCCATTTCGATAAAACTCAACCAAGCCGCGAGCCAGCACTTGCACGTCGGCAACGGCCAGATTCAAACCCTTGGCGCCCGTCGGGGGAACAATGTGCGCTGAATCACCTGCCAGAAAGAGCCGTCCATATTGCATTGGTTCGACGACGAAGCTGCGCATTCCGGTGACGCCCTTTTGCACGATCGGGCCTTCCGTCAATTTCCAATCGTCCACCGCCATCCGGGTTTGCAGTTCCTGCCAGATTTTCTCATCATTCCAATGATGAATGTCCTCGTCAGGCTTGCATTGCAGATAGAGGCGGCTGATTGCTGGACTGCGCATGCTCAAAAGCGCAAATCCGCGCTCGTGCAGCGTGTAGATCAATTCATCAGATGCCGGCGGAGCTTCCGCCAGAATTCCGAGCCAACCGAAAGGATAAGTCCGTTCATACTCCGTTAAGACACCGGACGGAATGCTTGACCGGCAAATTCCGTGGAAGCCGTCGCAGCCGGCAATGAAGTCACAACTGAGGTCGATCTCGTCGCCATTTTTTCGATAGTGGATACGGGGCTTTGGGCCTGCGAGGTCAAGCACTGAAACATCCTGTGCTTCGAACACCACCTGGCCTCCCGCCGCGATTCGTGCTTCGTTCAGGTCATTGAGCACCCTGTTTTGCGGATAAATGACGATGCCTTTCCCGGTGAGTCCCTTGAAGTCAATGCGGTGACCGCGGCCGTTGAATCGCAACTCGATACCGTAGTGCGGCAGTCCTTCTTGTTCCATTCTTTTTCCAACGCCCATCTGCGTCAGCAAATCAGCTGTATTCTGCTCGAGTACCCCTGCCCGCACGCGTTCCTCCACGTGCTGACGGCTGCAGTTCTCAACGACGACTGACTCAATTCCTTGCAGATGCAGAAGCTGGGAGAGCACAAGCCCGGCTGGACCCGCTCCGATGATTCCGACCTTAGTGCGTATTCTCGTAGTCATTGCCCTAACTCATTTTATGCGGTGCGGCGTCGGCGATAGACGGCGTACTCAAAAACAACCTGTCCCCCTACAGAATCCGCTCGCATTTTGCGATCATCTAAAGCTTTTAATAAGACGCGTTTACGTGTAAATTTTTGTCAAAAAGTGTACGGCTTGCCGCAATGACGTTACTGTAGTTGTTAACTCCTTATGTGGATTGTCGCACTAGCCCTTCGTCGGCCTTACACCTTCATCGTGATGTCACTGGTGCTGCTGATCCTGGCGCCTATAGTCATCTTCCGCACCCCTACCGATATTTTTCCTGAGATAAATATTCCGGTCATCAGCATCGTGTGGAATTATCAGGGACTCTCCCCGAACGAACTTTCTTCGCGCATTACTACGATCACCGAGCGCGCCCTGACCACGCTGGTCAACGATATCGATCACATCGAATCGCAATCCATGAGCGGGATCGCGGTAGTAAAAGTGTTTTTCAGGCCGCGAGCCAACATTCAGACAGCGCTGGCCCAGGTGACGGCAATCTCGCAGACCCAGCTTCGGCAGCTGCCTCCAGGAACGACACCGCCTCTTATCATTCAGTACTCCGCTTCGAGTGTTCCCATCCTTCAGCTTGGATTGAGCAGCAGCACTTTGCCCGAGCAGCAACTCTTTGACGAGGGTGTCAACTTCATTCGTCCCCAGCTCATTACTGTCCCCGGCACCGCCATTCCCTGGCCCTATGGCGGCAAGCAGCGCCAGGTCCAGGTGGACATTGATACCAAGGCACTCCAGGCCAAACAGCTCACCGCGGTGGATGTTGTGAATGCCTTTAGTGCACAAAATCTGGTGTTACCTTCCGGCACCGCCAAGATTGGATCGCTTGAATATCAGGTCCAGCTGAATGCCAGCCCAAACTCTATCGCCGAATTGAATGACCTTCCTGTAAAAACTCTAAATGGCACCACAATTTATGTTCACGACGTTGCGCATGTGCGAGACGGTTTCGGCCCGCAGACAAATATTGTCCGCCAGGACGGTGTGCGCGGCTCATTGCTGACCGTGCTCAAGAATGGCGGCGCCTCTACGCTTGATATCGTGAACAACATTCGCGGCATGCTGCCGCGCATTCTTGCCACGGTTCCTCCGGAACTGAACGTAAAACTGCTGTTTGATCAGTCACTATTTGTCCGCGCCGCTATACAAGGAGTAATTCACGAAGCGCTGACTGCGGCCTGTTTGACTGCCGCCATGATTTTGCTTTTTCTCGGAAACTGGCGCAGCACGCTGATCATCGCCGTATCCATTCCGCTCTCGATTTTGACCTCCGTCATTGTGCTGGGAGCTCTCGGCGAGACTTTCAACATCATGACCCTGGGCGGTCTCGCGCTTGCCGTCGGTATTCTCGTTGACGATGCCACCGTCGAAATCGAAAACATCGAGCGCAATCTGGGAATGAAAAAGGAGCTGAAACAGGCCATTCTAGACGGCGCACAGCAGATCGCGGTTCCTGCCTTTGTATCGACGCTCTGCATCTGCATCGTATTTGTGCCGATGTTTTTCCTGACCGGTGTAGCGCGTTATCTGTTCGTTCCCCTGGCTGAAGCGGTTGTCTTCGCCATGCTGGCGTCGTACTTGTTTTCGCGAACCCTCATTCCCACGCTCGTCATGTACCTGTTGCGGGGTCACGAAGACGATTCCCACAAGCCGCCTTCCAATATCTTCGGGCGGTTTCAGGCGGGGTTTGAGCGCCTGTTCGAGCGCTTTCGCCGTTCCTACTGCAACACGCTTGAAGCCATCATGGAACATCGCGGACTTTTTGCTGGCATCTTTCTCGGGTTCTGTGTTCTCTCCGGCGGGCTGATCTTTTTTCTTGGCCGTGATTTTTTCCCCAGCGTCGATTCCGGGCAAATGCGGCTGCATGTGCGCGCGCGTGCCGGTTTGCGTATCGAGGAAACTGCCCGTTTGGTGGATGAAATTGAGCAGGAGATCCGACGCGAGGTGCCCAAGCGCGAGGTCACCACCATCGTGGACAATATCGGCTTGCCCTACAGCGGTATCAACACTTCCTATAGCAATTCCGGAACGATAGGAACGTCAGACGCCGAGATTCTGGTAAGTCTCGCTAAAAAACACAAAGCGACCGACGATTACACGCGACAGCTCCGCAGGACTTTGCCGCAACAATTTCCCGGCGTGGAGTTCTTTTTCCAGCCGGCAGACATCGTCAGTCAGATTCTTAATTTCGGCCTGCCTTCACCGATTGACATTCAGCTGAACGGGCCCGGTTATTCGCAGAACTTCCTCGTGGCGCAGCAAATTGCCAATCGACTGCGGCATGTTCCCGGTGCGGTTGACGTCCATGTTCAGCAACTGATGAACGATCCCACTCTGGACCTTAACGTCGACCGGGTGCGTGCTCAGCAGGTGGGACTTACCGAGCGTGATGTCGCCAATAACGTGCTGGTTTCGCTGAGTTCGAGCTTTCAGACGAGTCCGACGTTCTTTCTTGATCCCAAGAATGGGGTCAGCTACCCGCTGGCGATAATGACACCCCAATACAAGATGGATTCCATTCAGGCTCTGATGAATACGCCTGTCAGCGGGCCGTCGAATGCCTCGTCAGAGATACTTGCCAATCTGGCTACAGTGACGCCGACGACGAACCCCGCGGTGGTCACGCATTACAACATCTTGCCTACGGTTGACGTTTATGCCAGCGTTGATGGGCGCGATCTCGGCGGCGTCTCTGACGACACCGACAAGATCCTGGCTCCATTTAGAGATCATCTGCCGCGCGGCACCACGCTGAACGTCGTCGGCCAGGTCGAGACCATGCGCTCGTCATTCGAAGGGCTTGCCCTCGGCCTGGTGATGTCAATCGTCCTGGTTTATCTGCTGATCGTGGTTAACTTTCAGTCGTGGCTGGATCCGTTCATCATCATTACCGCGTTGCCCGGAGCCCTCGCGGGTATCTGTTGGATGCTGTTTCTGACCCACACTACGCTCAGTGTTCCGGCATTGACCGGGGCAGTCATGTGCATGGGTGTGGCTACAGCCAACAGCATTCTGCTGATCTCATTTGCCAGAGAGCGCATGGCAGAGGGCATGGAACCTGTCAAAGCCGCGCTCGAAGCCGGGTACACTCGAATGCGCCCGGTGATCATGACTGCGTTAGCTATGATTATCGGCATGATGCCCATGGCAATGGGCATGGGAGAAGGCGGTGAACAGAACGCTCCGCTTGGCCGCGCCGTGATCGGCGGCCTGCTTTTCGCCACCGTGGCAACGCTGCTGTTCGTGCCGGTTGTGTTCAGCGTTTTTCACGGCTGGCTGGCAAAACGTGCGGCCCGCAGGAATTAAGAAATTCGAAGTCTGTAAAAGCGGAGCCTGGAAACTTCTTTTATGAACGGTGACATGGTCGATACCGAAGTATTCGAAGCTGAGCCGCAGCACGGGGATCAGGGGCGCCGTAAACATCGCGGCTATCTGGTCGCAATAATACTGGGCATAATTTTTCTCGTCGCCGCCATTGTTGGCATCATGTCTCGCTTCAGCGAACGCCGCGCGTTGGCCGATGAAACCGAACAATTGGCGATTGCCACCGTGTCCATCGTTCACCCCAAAGTCGAGTCGCCACAGGAAGAATTGGTCCTTCCCTCAACCTTGCAGGCTTTCACGGAATCACCCATCTACGCCCGCACCAACGGCTACTTGAAAAAGTGGTACCACGATATCGGCAGTCCGGTGCACCAGGGCGAACTGCTCGCCGACATTGAGACTCCGGAGATCGATCAGGAACTGATGCAGGCTCGCGCCGCCCGCGATCAGTCAACGGCGCAGCTTGAAATCGCCAAGTCTTCGGCCAAGCGCTGGGAGAGCCTTCAGAAAATGGATGCAGTCGCCCAGCAGGAAACTGACGAACGCAACAGCAGCTATACGCAGGCGCAAGCCAACCTCGCCGCTGCCGATGCCAACCTTCGCCGTCTGGAACAGTTGGAGTCCTTCAAGCACGTTTACGCGCCGTTTTCGGGCGTCGTCACCAAGCGCAGCGTTGATATCGGCGCGCTGATCAATGCCGGGAACAACGGGCCCAATCAACAGCTCTTCAATATCGCGCGCATCGATCCTATTCGGGTTTACGTGAGCGTTCCGGAGAATTATGCGGCGTCAGTGCGGCCCGGAGTTCGATCAAAGATTGAATTGGCTTCTATCGCCGGCAGGGATTTTTCCGGCAATGTAGTCAGGACCGCCGATGCCATTGATCCCGGCACCCGTACCTTGCTCACCGAAATTGATATGCCGAATCCTAAGGGCGAGCTTTTGCCTGGCGCCTACGCGCAGGTGCATTTTGATCTGAAGATTCAAGTCCCCCGTTGGACAGTTCCGGTGAACGCTCTCCTGTTTCGCGCTGAAGGTGTTCGCGCCGCGGTCGTGGACGATAGCGGGAACGTCCAACTTAAACCCGTAGTGATTGGTCGCGACTACGGCCGTGATGTTGAAGTGCTGAGCGGGATTGAAGCTTCGGACGCTGTCGTGTTGAACCCGCCCGACTCCCTTGAAGATGGCGAGCACGTTGCTGTCAAGGAAGCGGGTACTAAATGAGACTTCGCCTCCTCGGCATGGCGTTGATTTCAGCGTCTGCATTCGCCGCCGGCCCCAAGTATCAGAAGCCCGACGTCACCGTCCCGCAGAACTGGCATGCCCCTGCGCCCTGGCACGATGCGGTTCCGGGCGACTCTATTCCTAAAGGATCATGGTGGACTCTATTCAACGATCCAGAGTTGAATCAATACGAAAATCGCGCCATGGCCAACAATCAGACGCTGAAATCGGCTGTGGCGCGGCTCTCCCAAGCCCGGTCCTTCGCGCAAATAACGGCGTCAGATTTATACCCTCAACTGAACGGCGGCGTCTCCGCCGCGCGCCAGCGCATCTCCGGTAATCGCCCGACGCTGGGCGCTGTAACCTCTCCGCGCCCCGACACTGAAAGCACCTTTCAGATTCCCTTCAACCTTAATTATGAAATCGATCTCTTCGGACGAGTTCGCAACAGCGTGTGGTCGGCAAATGCCGGATACCAGGCGTCTGCTGCTGATCTCGAAAACGTCCGCTTGATCGTAAGCGCAGAGCTTGCGGGAGATTTCTTCCAGTTGCGGGAACTCGACGCCGAAATGGCCGTGGTCCGAAAAGCCATCGATTTCGAGCAAGCCGGATTGAAGCTGGTCGAGAACCGCCACACCGGCGGCGCCGCTTCTGGGCTTGACGTCGCCCAACAGCAAACGTTTCTTGACGCTAGTATTGCCCAGCTCTCGCTTCTGCAACAGCAGCATGATCAGTTTGAGCACGCCCTGGCAGCATTGCAGGGTCTGCCGGCATCGAGCTTTGCCGCTCCTGTCCGTGCTCTGAACGTGGAACCACCCGCCGTTCCGCTGATGTTGCCCTCGGAACTCTTGCAGCGCCGCCCTGACATCGCCGAAGCCGAGCGCAGCGTCGCTCAGGCGAATGCCCGCATCGGTGTGGCTCGCGCAGCACTCTATCCGAGCATTTCGCTGTCCGGCGCTGCCGGCCTGCTGAGCCGCGACATTCTGAAACTGATTGATGCCCCCAGCGCGTTCTGGTCGCTCGGGGTTGCGGCTGTGGAACCCATCATCAATGGGGGACGCAATCGCGCCGTCCTGCAGAATACCCGCGCGGTCTATGACGAGAACGTCGCGAATTATCGCGAATCATCCCTCGTCGCCTTTCAGCAGGTGGAAGACGCGCTGTCGGGGTTGAATGCATTGTCAGCCGCCTATACTGCACAAGTTCGCGCCGTGGGCGACGCTGAACGTGCGCTTAACCTGGCCAACGCGCGCTACACCGGTGGCCTGGTGACTTATCTGGATGTGATCACCGCGCAGGAAACGCTGCTCGGCAATGAGCGCCTTTCGACCCAGATTCTGGGACAACGCCTCACCACGTCAGTCCTTCTGGTGAAAGCCCTCGGCGGCGGATGGGACAGTGCCAGCCTGGCTTCGGTGGGTATTAAGCCCAGCCTCAAGCAGGCTCTGCAGCAGTAGCGTTCCTCAGACCCGAGTTGTTAGTAAAACATCAGCACACCCAGTATGCGCCATTGGGATACTTCGGCGTGCGGGCATAACACGTGCCAGCCGAGTAAGTATGAAGTCCGCGTTGGGAAATAACTTTCGAGATTGCTGATGGAATTGTTTCTGGCTGCATGCTGGTGTAACGCAGCATGTACGCACCCGCCGACGGCGCAGCCGCGCTGAGCGAATCGGCTTGCGCCATGGCGCATGCGCTAGCCTCAGCGCCACGATTGCTGGTGCGCTGAAGTCGGGGCATCTTCGCCTGCTCACGCAACTGTTCGACGCTATCAGCCACCAACTCCTGTGCTTGTTTCACCGAATATGAGGGCAGACTGTCGCCGAAATCCTGCGCGACGTAGATCCGGTTGTCCTTACGATAAACACCGATACCGGCCACATTGAAATTCGGGCTCAGCAGGTTGTCGCGGTGCGGAGGCGAAGCCATGAGCGCCCGGTGCGCATCGTCTGCCGTGGTCGCCACCGCAACGTTTTCACCTTCGCGGTCAAGATGAAGCGCCGAATTTGCAGAGATGCGCTGGGTAAGCGGTGGTTCGCCCGAAAATTGGTGTGAGAGCTGCTTCTTCGACGCCATCTCCACGGCGTGTGCGCGGGCGGCTTGCACCAGCCCGGCGTCCATCTTCAGCGGAGCCAGACCGGCACGTGTGCGCTCGGCATTCGCCATTTCCAGCAGCTGTTTTTCAGCACTAGTGTCGTAACTCGCTCTGTCGTAAGGCGAAACCTGCTGCGTCGAGCTGTGCGGGGCCGTATCCGCGGCTTCGGGCGTTGCAGCAAAAGCGCCAAGCGAACTCGCCAGCACGATAATCAGGGACCAGAACATGCGGTTACCGGCCCGCAAAGCCGCCACAATCAGCGCTTTCGGACCGAATGCCTACGTTCCAGATGCCCCCAGGAGAAACTGCTTTGCTTGAGAAAGAATAGTCTCTAGAATCCGGCTAAGCACCTTACACCGGAGATATTACGAAGTGGCCACTCTCCCATTACTTCTAGGCCTGATTATCGTCTTGTTACTGGTACTACTTCTATGGGTGCTGGTGCACCAATGGTCGCGGCACCCGCAAGACTCTGGAATTAAAGGCCTTGTTGATCGTTCGGAGGCGCTGCAAAAGGCCTTGACCCAGCAGTTCGCGTCGGCCACCGCCGACATCGCCTCCCGCCTGGAGCGCACCAGAGGGGACATGCGGCAACAAGTCTCTGATCGTCTCGGCGAGGGTTTTACCCAGCTCAGGGCTGCCGTAGAGGATCAGATGAAGGCTGGACGCCGGGAGCAATCCGAGCGTCTGGCTGAGACCCGAAGCGAACTCACGGGATCGCTGGCTCTGACTACGTCTGCCCTCAAGACCGAGTTTGACCGCCTGAACCAGCAAACCGCGGAAAGCCTGGAATCAATTCGCGAGCGGGTTGATGCCAAACTGATGGCCATCACTGAGCAGGTGCAATCGAAACTCGATCAGAACATCAAAGAAGGATTCGCGCAGTTTGAAAAAGTCCAGCAGCATCTGAAAGCTGCCGAAGAGCAACTTCGTGAAGTGGGCGCCATTGGAAATTCAATCAACGATCTGAATAATCTTTTGAAGCTGCCACATCTGCGCGGTCAGTTTGGCGAGGCCAGCCTGGAGCGTCTGCTGTCCGACTTTCTTCCGGCGAATATGTTCGAGATGCAATGCTCTGTGAATGGCGGCGGACGCGTGGACGCGATGATCAATTTTCCCGATCGCCGTCTACCGATTGACGCCAAGTTTCCCCGCGAGCAGGTACTGGCATTTTTCGAAGAAAGCACTGAAGCTCAACTCGATGAAGCACGCGTGGAATTCGTCCGAGTGATGAAAGCCGAAGGCAAGCGCATCAAGGCCTACATTCAGCCTGAGCACGGGACTACCGAAATCGCGCTCATGTATCTGCCCAGTGAGACGCTCTACATGGAAGCCGTGCGCAGTCGCGATCTCGCCGACTGGCTCAACCAGCAGCACGTGTTTCCCGTCTCGCCGAATACTTTGCTCATGACGCTACAGACGATCGCGCTGGTGCATAAGTGGTACGAAGTTGCCAGCCGTTTTGAAAAAAGCCGCCAGGAACTGGCAAAGGCGCAGAAGTCGTTCGATCACTTCCAAAATCAGTTTGAAAATGTGGGCAAGAGTCTGGGCAAAGCACAGGAAGCTTTCGACAAAGCCTCAACTCATCTAAAGACTTACCGCGGACGCGTCTCGGCGCTCAGCGGCCAGGAACAGCTAGAACTCGATGCCGCAAACGACGCCGCCAACAACGAGGGCATGTTGCCGCTGATCGACAAAGCCAGCGCGTAGCTTTCGGGAATGGCGCTCTAACGGTTCCCTCCGTCGAACGCGTCTTTCTCCGCCTCATCTCGTATGTGTGCCAGTACGCGCATATGAATGCGATGGATGATGGCGTCCGACCACCAGCGCCAATAGGTTGCTGGCCAGAGTCCGTGGTGATACCAGGTTGTGCCTTCCAGGCGCGTGCCGCCGTTGGGTAATGGAGTGAGTAGAAACTGTCCCCCGTTGGAGACAAGAAATCCGTGCAGATGCGGAGGATCAACGCCCGCGTACGGTGTCAATTCCTGCATCGGTGCGGGATTCGACGTGACGGAAAACTTCAGGATGTGTGGCTCGTCCCAGATCTCGATAGGTTCAACGAACGCACCCGTCGAGAATACACAATGCCTCTCGGCGCCAGGTCCGGTGCCGAAAATCTCCGCCCGAATCGGATAAGCTACCCCCGCCCGGAAGACCAATTCAGTGGGGGGTGGGATTTCGCTGAATGCGACCACCTGTCTCCATACCTGTTCTGGTGTTGCCTTGATGTTAATTGCGGAGCGAACGACAAATGTCGGCGGCGTCTGCTTAACTCCATGTTCCAGCCACTGCACACCTGGGACAAATAAAAGCAGGGCAGAAAGAAACGCCGGATTTGGTCCCGACCAGCGCCAGCGTTGTGCGAGGTAGCCGCACATCCCGCCAAGTGCGGCCAGCGGCACCGCTAGCGGAATCGCCATCATCAGGCAAATAACCCCTTCGATGGCGAATGCAAGGAGTGCGACGCCCGTGATCGCGATCGAAATGCAAGCCACTGTAATGCAACTTGGCATGCTTCGAGGCTCACGCGCGCTATAAATAACCGCGGCCATGAACCCCATCGTGAAGGGAAGTGCGACAAATAATCCCCACCCATAATTCGTGAATATCTGAATTCCGGCCAGAACCAGGGCAATTCCGATTGGAACAGTCAGTAGGACCGATAAGGCCGCGCTGCCGAACGCGCTCTCGGGAATGACCCCTTGAAGAACGGAACCGCGATATTGCTTTTTCGTGCCCTCGGCGCCAGCCCGTTCGGGAACCAGGCACAGCAGAAAAAAGAAAACAAGATTTACGAATGGAAAAAAGAAAAGCGCCACCAGGGACGCAGGAAGTTGTGCGCTGCGGAGGCGCTTCAGCGTGAGCACAACTCCTACCCAGATAAATGGGAGAGCCAGGGCGACCATCGCAGCCAGGAACTCGGCTTCACGGCCCCGCAGATCCGTAATTCTGGCGACATCGCGCACCGGGATCCAGTAATTGAACAATCCCCAATGGCGATGAAAAAAATAGCTTGAAATGAACCGGTCAAGGTTGTGTTTCAAAGCGAATGCGATCGCGCCAACCAGAGCGTAAGTGCTGCGATCAATGCTGCCCGCCGGCCGCCATAGATCTGCAAAAGTGATTTTCATGGAGAACTCTTTCTGTTTTAGCCCTGCTTCTTTCCAAGCAGAATTTTCAGTTTTCCCCGTAATCGGGCCATGCCCTTTAACGCCGGAACCGGCAAATGCACAAGTTCTTCAAACAACGCCCCGGCGGTGCCCAGAAATTGCAGCATCTCCTCCAGGCGTTCGCGGGTGTATTGGCTGCTCGCGCCGGCAGGCTTCATCTCCACCACACATTCGTGCAGCACGCGAAGAGTAGGATCGATCTCCCGACGCTTGCGCTCTTCGGCAATAATGCGGAAGGTCTCCCAAACATCTTTCAGCGATTCGAAGTGGTCCCTCCGGTCGCCCAGAACGTGTACCACGCGAACGATTCCCCATCCTTGCAACTCGCGCAAGCTGGTACTCACGTTTGAGCGCGCGACCGACAGCGTACTGGCGATTTCCTCCGCATGCAGTGCTTTCGGTGAGAGGAAAAGTAGGGCGTGCACTTGGGCGACCGTGCGATTAATGCCCCAGCGGGTGCCCATCTCGCCCCAGTGCAGGATGAATTTTTGTTCCGTCGCGGAAAGAGTCATGACAGTTATTTCTGTAAATACAGAAAATACTGTAAGTACAGTTGGAAGTCAAATCCTTTCTCCGCGGCGCAGATACTCACGCAGCAGACGATTTGCATCCTTCGACAACTCATGGAATCGCTGCTTGCTTCGTCGCGTCGGCGCTACCCGCCGGTAATTTCCCGTCATTCGCCGAAATGTGAAGGCGCTGTCTCCAGACAACCGCTAATCTGCCATCAGCTCAACCGAGGAGAAGCAGCCATGACAGGCAAACAAAGCCCCTTGTGGAATCAAGACGCAATCACGGCCGCCGGACTGGCATTCGCAGGGATGTCGGTGCTGCAGAGTAAACTGTTCGCGTCTATGAGTTGGGCGGAGTGGCCGTGGCTCCGCTCGCTAACGGAGTCGCACCTGTTTCAGTGGTGGCCGTTGCTGCTGATCGCGTTGGGCGTGGTGTTGTGGATCGCCAGGGCATGGGAGCGGCGTGCGCAAAAGAGTTATAGAACCGCCGCACTCATGGGAGGTCAACGTGGAACCAAAGTAGTCGCCGCTCACCCTCAAATATTGTTCATCCCGAACCGCGCCACCGGCGCGAGAGCGACCTTACTATGCGATTCGATCAACTGCAGCTTCTACGGGCCATGCCATACTCAGTGGTCCGCCTGACGCGCCCGTTTCTCCTTTGCCCATCCTTCCTTAACTATCTGCTTCGAACGGCCCAGCGCCAGCGATTGCGGCGGCACATCTTCCGTGATGCACGAAGCGGCGCCCACGTAGGATCCTTTGCCCAGCCTTACAGGAGCAACCAGAGTTGAGTCGCTGCCAACAAACACCCCGTCTTCGATTGTTGTGGTGTATTTGTTCACGCCGTCGTAATTGCATGTAATCGTGCCCGCGCCGATGTTGACGCCTGCGCCGATGTCGGCGTCGCCAAGATAGGTCAAGTGATTCGCTTTCGACCCTTTGCCCAGCCGCACTTTCTTAATCTCAACAAAATTGCCGACGTGCGCTCCTTCGCCGATATCGCTGCCGGGACGGAGGTGCGAATAGGGCCCCAGCACAGCGTCCTTCGCAACGCGAGTGCCGTCCAGAACGCATCCAGTGCGTATTACCACCCCGTCTTCGATTGCAGAATTCTGAATCACGGAATATGAGCGTACCCGGCAATCCGTCCCGATGTGCGTTTTTCCGAGAAGCTGTACGAACGGCTCGATCGTCGTGTCCGCTCCAACCTCGACGTCGCTGTCAATGACGCAGGTCTCCGGATAAAAAATTGTCACTCCTTCTGCCATCAATTCGATGCATTTATCGCGCCGCATTTTCCTGTCGAGGTCAACCAGTTCTGCCCTGGTGTTGCTGCCTAGAATTTCGGACGGATTGTCGGTCGGCGTTGCAACCACCCGCTCTTTCGCTTTTCCCAGAACCGAGGCCATGTCGGTCAGGTAATACTCGCCGTGAGGATTGTCGGTCTTCAGCTTTTGCAGATTTTCCAGCAGCGGCTTCACCGCGAAAGCGTAAAAGCCGGAATTGATTTCGCGCAATTTGCGTTGCGCGGGCGTGCAGGAGTTCTCTTCTACCACCGCAGCGACTTCATCGCCCTTTGTCTTGCGTATAAGCCGCCCATATCCTGTCGGTTCTTCGAGCTTAGCGCTCAAAATCGTCATCGCTGCTTTCTTTTGAAGATGAAAGTCTCGCAGCCGCCGAATGGTCTCAGGGCTTATCAGCGGAGCATCACCCGAGAGCACAATCACGTGGTCGTAGCCCGCCAGATTTTTACCGGCGCACATGAGCGCGTGGCCGGTGCCGCGCTGTGGCTGCTGCAACACAAATCGTACACCTGTGTCGGCGACCGCCTTTCTAACCCGGTCCGACTCATAACCAATAATGACGTACACGTCAGCCGGCGGAACCACCTGTGTGCCTGCGGCGATCACGTGCGCCAGGAGCGGCTTGCCCCCGACTTCGTGCAGTACCTTTGGATATTTAGACTTCAGCCGCGTTCCTTTGCCTGCGGCCATAATCGCGATCGCCAAGCGCTGGACGCCGGCACTTCCATGCGATGGATTCTTTGACATGGCCTTCAATATAACTCGTGCGGACCTTCTCAAAAGTAGCCGGGATCTCAGTTCGGGACGCAATATCCACAACTCAATCAACCCTGTAAGTTGCTGGATTTTATGGTCTTTGGAATGCGTATCGAAGCAAGTAGAACCCAACTTATCAACAAAGATTTATTGTGCAACGTTTTTCCTACTCTGCTACCATCCCGTCCAACAGCAGGGCTGTATCTGCAAACATTTGAGGTACTTACCTTTCAGGTTGGGTTGGCCGTGTGGCACGGCAACTGCAACGAAAGTTGTAGTCTCTCCCCCTCCCACTTTGTGTGTCGTCGTGTGCGTAGGAGAGCTTAGTTGAAGCATCATCGCGTTAGGGCAGCAAGACAAAGACAGAAGATAAGGTCGGCCGCAGGTGTCGCGATTCGCTGCGCGGCTTTCCTGATCTTGGTTGTTGGTTGTGTATTGGGCCTGCGCTGGATGGGAGAAGAAAAGCACTCCTATACCGAGAGCCACCGCCCGACGAACCTTCCCAGCCTTTCGTCTCTCGGAATCCTGCAGCCTGCCACAATTCAGCCTCGAAACCGCCGCCTCGTATATCCCTATTCAGTTGTACCTGGCGGTGTAAGGTCGGCCGCCGAACTGGAGAATGCTGCTACGCACGACCCAGTGGTTGCAGAACACTACAACGGTTTTGACTACAAACACGCGCGCCTGGTCGAGGTAAGTCAGCCCAAGCTGGTCTATCTTTCTTACCGCCGAGGGGATCACATTTACTGGACGCGTAAACAGGCCAGCTTGCGGGTGGGCGAAAAGCTGCTGACCGACGGCCATAAGACCGCACGTACTCGTTGCGGCAATCAGGTTTCGGTGCTGCCGCAAGCGGAAACCTCGCCGCAGGAACCCACGATCGCGGAACTCGATCGGCCGGACGCTGTGGCCAGCGGCAGGGAAGAGTTGTTCCCATCAAATCTCAGCACTGACCTGTTCCCTCTGGATCCGGAAACGCCGTTGTCTGCGCCGGGCAATGCATTTTTGGGAGGCCCGCCTCCCGGCGGCTTCATGCCGGTTCCTATCGGAGGCGGAAGCGGCCCCGTCACGCTACCCACCGGAAACGGTTGTCCCCCGAACAACACGAACAACTCAAAGAACTGCCAGCACACTCCGCCGCCACCCCCGCCGCCTCCGGTTCCGGAGCCAGGAACGATTGTGTTGATGGTTTCTGGAAGCGCGGCGGTGATAGCACGTTATCGTTTTAAGAGATAACGACGCGGGTTCAGCCAGTAGGGCTAGAACTAAAGTGCTGATTACCACAGTGGTTACGCTGCTAGAATCCGCTCAGGCGATGCCATACAGGAAAAATTCATGCGGGTTTTGGCTGCTGGCTTTGCTGGCAGTGCCAGTCGCTGGCCAAAACACACATCCCGCATCGGTCATTAAGATCTCGGTCGTGGGAGAAAACCCTTTTCGCCTGCAGATTCAGACTAGTTCGCCTCTGACGCCGCAGGTGCAGATGGTTTCAGACCCCGAGCGACTGGTCATCGATTTGCCGAACGCCAGCCCCGGCTCCCCTCTCCGCAGAATTGCCGTTAATCGCGGTGAAGTAATTAGCGTGCGCGCCAGCTTGTATTCGCAGAAACCCGCGGTGACTCGTATTGTGGTTGATCTCAATACGCCGCAATGGTATCGAGTTGTCCCCGATGCATCCGGCCTGCTGATCTCCGTGGGTGGCCAGGCACAGGGCTCAGCAGACGTCCAGTCCACTGTAGGATGGGTTTCTACAATATCTCCGAACGCCGGGCAGCAAAAGATCGCCAAGGCCGAGATCGCAAGAAACCAGACCGCTCCAGCGATCCTGCAGACCGTCAGTTCGCCAGTTCGCCGGCCGCCAATAGTTAACGGCGTCAGTATTCAGTTTTCAAACGGGAATTTAAGCATTCATTGCAACAACGCCACGCTCTCCGAAGTTCTGTTTCAGATCCAGAAAGTGACGGGAGCGGAAATTGCCATTCCCTCGGGCACCGAGCAGCAGAAGGTTGCAGGCGATTTCGGCCCGGGAACTGCCAGCGAAGTTTTGAGCGATCTTCTGAACGGTTCGGGGCTAAACTTTGTCGTGGTCGGCTCCGAATCCGATCCCAATAGGTTGCGCAGCGTCATCTTGAGCCGCAAAGACGCTGACGCTGATGCTCCGAGCGCTTTTGGGGAGCAATACTCGCCCGCGGCCGCGCAGAATATTGAGCAGGACACCGAGCCTACAGCGCCAGTCCCACAGGAAGCGCCTCCGCAGCAGCCGCCTTCACCTGATAATGGGCCACCCGCCGATCCGCCGCCGACGATCTAGCCGCGTCGCCGGTCGCGCTGCTCAGTTGTGAATCAATCGCACAGGAATTGCCGAAACGCCGCCGCCCGACACCGCAGGCGCCGAACTCGGCGAATTGCCGCACCCGGTCACGTTAAGAATAGTGGCGCTGAAGTTTCCATTAGGCGCGTTTGCATCGTTTATGAAAACGGTCAAGAAACCTACAATTGTGACCTGATGATTAGGTTGCTGAAGATCTAGTTGGGCATTGTCAAACAGCGGCACGGTAATGATGGAGTCGCTGGTGCCGATCAGCGCATTTGAAGACAGCCCATACCGGCTCTGATTGAAGCTGCCAGGCGAGATTTGTGCTGGCCCTGTACCCGCCGCAAGGTTGGATGCGTCCAAGAAATCCGGCTGCCCGGCTCCGTTCGGTACGTGCATGAGGCACTGCAGGCTGGATTGCAGAGGGCCTCCTGAGTTACCCGGTCCTCCCGGGTTCACGTTCGCGTCCCAGGAAGTCACCGTCCCTCCGGTCCCGCATTGCTTGAACGCGAACGTGCTGCCATCGCAACACTCTATGCTCTGCTCAAAATCCGAACTACCGGAGCAACTCGGACAGTAACGGTGGACAGTGGAAGTGAGCATGGGGAGATACTCGTTTTGTGAGAGCCGTTTTTTCCCAGGGGGTAATTGACAGCCGGTGCCGTTGGGCTTGCAGGGCGAGTTGAAGACGATTTGCTTGCCGAGGAATGCGGAGGCTGGGGCAGTGACCGATCCCGTGGGCGTGTTTACATATGAGTTCGCGTTGTTGGTCCCGTTCGGTATCAACAAAGGCTTCACACACTTAGGAGCCGATGGGAGAAAAGAAGTGCTGCCCGATTGTGAATACGAAGGGTTGTAAGCTTCTGCAACCGTGGTGGCGCTCACCGAAACAAAACTGCTGCCCCATATTCGCGCAAAGAAAAGCGGCAGCCCGGTTCGCTGCAGCGTGACCGTGATACGCGGGT